>VFSW01002186.1_pt1 | contig 29632 bp, 29 predicted proteins | sample 5358111 | NCBI WGS metagenome assembly VFSW01 (sample SAMN11554181, study PRJNA540505) | mine drainage metagenome | isolation source: sediment from site ElyBrook_90M | place: USA: Ely Copper Mine, Vershire, VT | collected 2017 | reverse complement strand
CGACTCGCCAGGGGCAGCGCGTTCTCGAGATCCACCCCGGCCTTTCGCAGTCGTCGAATGAGGGGTCGCTCGTCCGTCATCTCGGCGCGGGCGCGCTCGACGCGGGCGACTCGCTCCTCGGTTCCGAGGCGTTGGGCGAGTTCACGCCCGAGGAGGTCCTCAACCACCTCGTCGTCGACGCTCAGTCCGAGTGACTGCAGAGAGCCCACCGGCTTATCGGGAATCCCGCAGGGCACGATCGCTCGAAAGGCTCCGAGGTCCACACTGACGTTGAGCGCAACACCGTGGAGAGTCCGACGACGACCGTCGTCCAGTCGCATCGTACGGGCGCCCACCGCGGCGATCTTGTGGGGTACTGAGTCGAGACCGGCCCAGACCCCCGGATAGCCCTCCAGTCGCCCCACGTCGCCCAGGACTCCGGCGGTGTCGAGACCCCGTACCGTCGCGATCACGGCGTCTTCCATTCGGCCCACGTGGGCCCGTCCGGCTCCCGGGTCGTCGGGCACGCTCACCACCGGCCAGGCGACCACCTGTCCCGGTCCGTGGTAGGTGATGTCGCCACCCCGGTCGGTCTGGATGACCTCCGCCTCGAGGAGGGCGGGGGAGATGAGGAAGTGTTCCTCCTTCGCGCGCACTCCCTTCGTGTAGGTCGGCGGATGCTGAAAGAGCAAGACGTAGTCGTGCTGACTCAGCGCGAGAGCACGCTGGAGATCATCGGCCTCCGCGAAAGAGACGCGGCCGAGGTGGCGTCGTTCAATCATGTCACTCCCCGGGGGCTACGCGAAGACCCTCGCCCACTCGCTCGAGGAATCGCGCGGCGACGAGTGGATCGCACACGCGATGATCGAAGGAAAGTCCGAGCGTCACGACGTCTCGAGCCACGAGGGCTCCGGCGTCGTCCAGGGTCGCGAGAACCCGACGCGATCCCACGCTGAGTGCGGCCACTTGGGGGGCGATGATGATCGGAGCCGTCACCACGGTGTGGGGGCTCGGCGAACTCATCAGAGTGAAGGTTCCCCCGATGAGGTCATCGGCTCCCAGTTGGCGAGCGTCGCGGAGCCGGTCCAACTCCTGGAGTCGACGTTCCGTCGACGCCACGTCGAGACTCGAGGCGGCGTGCACCACCGGAATTACCATACCCTCCGGAAAACCGTGGCGTACGACGCCGATGTTGAGACTCCGGTGGACGGTGAGGGTCTCGTTCATCCAACTGGCGTTCAACTCTTCGAACTCCTCCAGTGCACCCACCAGAGCCCGTATCACGACCGCCTCGTCGGAGATACTCACACCGTCGCGCTCTCGTCCCTCGCGCGCGAGATCTCCGAGAGCCCGAGCGTCCACCTCGACGGCGACGAAGCCGTGGGGAATAGAGAGGGCGGAGAGGGTCATGTGCTGACCCATCCGGCGACGCTGGTTGCTGAGCGAGACAACCTTCTCCTCAGTCGGCCCGAGGGCCACGGCCCGTTCGGCGTCACGTCGAGTGATCTGTCCACCGGGACCGGTCCCGAGAATGGTGGAGGCCTCCACCCGCCCGTCGGCGAGGATGCGGCGCACCACCGGGGAAACGACGACCCCCGAGAGTGAACCGGTGGGAGCACTCGATGACGCGACGTTCGCCGGGTTGGCGGGGGCGGAACTGCTCGGAGTCGGCGCAGTCGGGGGGCTCACGCTCCCCGGTTCGGCGTTCTCGTCGATGACCGCGACTCGCGCACCGGTTTCGACGGTGTCGCCCTCGGCGGCGAGTATCTGGACCAGCACCCCGGCCGCCGGGGAGGGCATCTCGGAGTCGACCTTGTCGGTCGAGACTTCAAAGAGTGGCTCGTCTCGGTTGACGTACTCCCCGAGTTGCTTGAACCAACGGGTGATGATTCCTTCGGTGACCGACTCACCGAGTGACGGGAGTGTGACCTCAGCCAACGTGGATGCCCCGACCGGCGAGGGCGAGCAACGTCTCGCCGAAGGTCTCCGACAAGGACGGGTGGGGCTGGATGAGAGCGGCCGCTTCTTCGGCGGTGGCTTCCCAGTTCACGGCGTAGTAGCCCGCTCCGAGTTGCTCGGTGACCCACGGTCCGGCCATGTGGACCCCGAGAATCTGTCCGGCGGTCCCGTCGGGGCGCTTCTCGGCGATGATCTTGACGACCCCGTCGGTCTCCCCGATGATCTGGGCCCGACTGTTGCCCCCGAACGGGTCCTTCTTCACGACCACCTCGTAGCCACGCTCCTTGGCGGCCGCTTCGGTGAGACCGACGAAAGCCACCTCGGGGTTGGAATAGATAGCCCAGGGCACTCGGTCGTAGTCGACCGGCATGACGGGCTCTCCGAGGATCGTCTTGATGGCGACCACGGCTTCGGCGAAGCCCACGTGAGCCAACTGGGGGGTTCCCGCGACGACGTCACCGACGGCGAAGACCTTGGGGTTCGCCGTACGCATACGGGAGTCGGCGACCACGAAGCCCCGCTCGTTAATCTCCACTCCGGTCCCCTCACCGAGGAGGCCCTCAGTACGGGGGCGTCGGCCCACCGAGACGACGACGGCGTCGACGGTGATTCCGTCGTGACCCTCGAGGGTGATGGTCGTGCCCTTCTTCGAGGGCTGGTGACCGGTGATGGTTACTCCGGTCAAGATCTCGATGCCCCGCTTCTTGAAGGAGCGCTGGACGACGCTCGCGACCTCGGTGTCGCACCCGGCGAGAATCGAGGGCAGGCTCTCGAGAATGGTGACCTGCGTTCCCATGTCGGCGAGCACCGAGGCGAACTCGCACCCGATCGCCCCGCCCCCAATGACCGCGGCGGACTTCGGAAGACTGGAGAGATTGAGGAACTCGTCGGAGGTCATGACGGTGGTTCCGTCTACGTCGAACCCGGGCAGGGTCCGCGGTACCGAACCTGCGGCCAAAATGACGTGGGTGCCCTGTGCGACGACTCCGGCGTCCGCCCCGTCGAGGATGGTCACGGTCTGGTCGGCGTCGAGACGCGCCGTCCCTTCGAAGAGGGTGATCTTTCGACCCTTGATGAGCCCACTCAGGCCCTTGTGCAACTTGTCGACAACCTCGTTCTTACGGGCCTGACTGACGGAGAAGTCGACCGACACACTCTTGGCGGTAATACCGAATTCACTAGCGTGCTCGAGGGTCCGGCGCACGTGAGCCGTCTCGAGGAACTCCTTCGCGGGTACGCAGCCGCGGTGCAGGCAGGTGCCACCCACCTTGTCGCGCTCGACTAAGGCGATGTTGAGGCCGCCCGCAGCTCCGTAGAGTGCGGCGGCGTAACCACCGGGACCTCCGCCAATGACGACGACATCGAACTTCTGGACCTCTGGTGCCACGGTGTTCCCCTTTTGACGCTCCGGTTCTGAGCCCCCCGTGCGAGTCTAGGACTTTGGACCAGACCCCCTCGCTCCACTCTGGCGATCGGCTGCCCCGGTCGCGAGGCGGTCCACGAGGTCGTTCATGACGTCCCCGCTATGTCCCTTCACCCAGCGGAACTCCACTCTTCGAGAACTCGTCAGGGCGAGCGAAAAGAGGTCCTCCCAGAGGTCTCGATTGGCGACCGGTTGACCCTGGGAGTTGCGCCAGCCTCGCCGGCGCCAGCCCTCGTACCAACGCTGGTGAAAACAGTTCACCACGTAGGTCGAATCGGAGACAATCTCGACGTCCTCATCGAGGTGATCACGGAGGGCCTCGATCACCGCCATCATCTCCATACGCTGATTCGTGGTGTGAGCATCGGCCCCACTGGCGAAGTGGCTCTCGTCCTCGGCCCAAGCCCATCCCCCCGGACCAGGATTACCGCGACAGGCTCCGTCGGTGTAGAGGCGCCTCACCGACGTCGCGTGACCCACGCGTCGGGGTCGCTCGTAAATCGGGTGACCGCACCCGGCAACTCTCCGCGCAAGACGTCCCCGAGGGTCACGTGCTCGAGTACTTCGCGCAGCGCCCCGCGCACCGCGACCCAGACGTCACGCAGGTGCTCGGCCTCTCCCTCGTAGGCGAGAGTCTCCGGTCGCATACCCCGCACGCCGGCCATCGGTCCCGACACCACTCGCAACACGTCGGCGATGCTCACCGTGTCCGCGTCTCGGGCGAGACGAAATCCGCCTTCCGGGCCCCGCTGGGAGGTCACGAGACCTCCCTTGCGCAGATCAGAGAGAATGGCCCCGAGAAACTTGGCCGGTAAATCCTGTTGCTGGGCCAAGTGTTCGGCCGACACCGAGGTCTCGCTCGCCGCCAGTGTGAGCAGCGCCCGAATGGCGTACTCGGCTTTGGCGGGGATTTGCACCCTCCCATTGTGCCCTAGTCCGCGGGGTCGCGTGCACCGGGTGCGGACCGTGGCCGCACTCTCACCGTTGGCGGTCGAGCCAGCCGAGCAGAGTCGCCACCATACGAGGATCAGCGCGGAGTTGGTGACCCGCTCCGTTAATGAGTCGAATCTCGGCCCGCCCGTCGGCCGCGGCGAGTAGGTCCCGGGCCTCACTCGGGGGTACGTCGGAGTCGTCCGTCCCGTGAATAATGATGAGACGACGCGGGGCGTAACGCGCAATCGCGCCGAGCGGATCGATACCGAGCACTCCGTCGTAGAGCACGTTGGCCGGCTCGAGAGTCTCGGGATCACTCACGACGCCGGCCGCAATCACCGACTGGCGCAACTCCTCGGGTGAGCCGGCCCAGCGCTCGAGATGGGCCGGGCTGGCCAGAGTGGCGATCGACTTCACCCGTTCGTCCACGACTCCGTGGCGGAGCGCCAGTACACCCCCGAAACCGAACCCCGCGAGCGCTAGACGTCCCTCGTCGGGCGCGACCGCGTCGACCACGTGCCCGAGGTCGTCGAGCCACTGGGTGGCCGAAAAGTTTCCGGTGCTCGATCCCACCCCGGACAGGGTGGCCGTGGCCACTCGCCAGCCCGATTCGTTAGCGAGGTTCTCCGCCATCTGGGGCAAGAGCCCGGCCGCGAGCCGTCCCATTCCCACCGCTCGCGGGAGACCGTGCAGGAGGATCAGCACGTGATGGGCCCCGGTCCCGGAGTCGGCCTGGGCTACTCGCAGGTCGAGGCGAGAGTCCCCGCTCTCGAGAACGTGGTGCTCGATCATGCGCCTGGAGCCTACGACACGCCGGGCCCGAGAGACCCCCCGTTAGGCTGACCCCGTGAGTAATCCAGTCCTCCAGTTGATCGACGTCCACGCCCACGCCGAAGGCACGGAGATTCTCCGGGGCGTTTCCCTCGAAGTCCGCTCGGGAGAAGTCCACGCCCTGATGGGCCCGAACGGTGCGGGAAAGTCGACGCTCACCAACGTGATCATGGGTCACCCGGGCTACACCCTCAGTGCGGGACAGATTCTCCTGCACGGAGAGGACATCAGCACCTGGAGCACCGACGAGCGGGCCCGAGCCGGGGTCTTCCTGGCGTTTCAGTACCCCGAGGCCATTAGTGGTGTCTCGGTCGTCCAGTTCCTCCGTCAAGCAGTGGCCGCCCGGCGGGGACTGAGTGAGTTGAGCGTGCTCGAGGTACGCCTCGACCTCATGGACTGGATGAAACGTCTCGGCATGGACCCGGCCTTCGCCGAGCGCCACCTCAACGAGGGCTTCTCGGGGGGCGAGCGTAAGCGCAACGAGATTCTGCAGATGGCCCTTCTCACCCCCACGATTGCCCTCCTCGACGAGACTGACTCGGGCCTCGACATCGACGCCCTACGGGTGGTGGCTCGCGGGGTGCGCACCGTGCGCGACCAGCACCCCGAGATGGGTGTCCTCCTCGTGACCCACTACGTCAAACTCCTCGACGAGATCGTTCCCGACGTCGTGCACGTATTGGTCGACGGACGTATCGTGCACACCGGTGACGCCGAGGTCGCTCGGGTGATCGAATCCGGTGGCTACGACGCCCTACGCGTGCGGACGACATCGTGAGTTACGACGTTCGACTCCTACGCACCGACTTTCCTCTCTTGCGTCGAGTCGTCAATGGGTACCCCATCACCTACCTCGACTCCGGCGCCACCTCGCTCACCCCGCGTACCGTGCTCGAGGCGATGGACGTCTACTACTCGCGCCACCACGCCAACGTTCACCGCGGCGTCTACCAGACGGCGGCGGAGGCGACCGCGGCCTACGAGGACGCGCGCGCGGCGGTGGCCCGGTTCATCGGGGCCGCCCACGCCGACGAGGTGGTCTTCACGAAGAACGCGACCGAGAGTTTCAACCTGCTCGCCCGAGCGTGGGGGACGGCGAATCTGGGGGTCGGTGACGTGGTCGTCGTCACGGAGATGGAACACCACGCCAACCTGGTGCCCTGGTTCCAACTGCGCGACTCCCACGGAATCGAACTGCGCTTCTTACGCGTGGGTGACGACTACCGGCTGGATCTGTCGAACCTCGATGAACTTCTCGACGGCGCCAGACTGCTGAGCGTGACCGCCATGAGCAACGTTCTCGGTACCATCACCCCCGTAGCCCACCTGGCCGAGCGCGCTCACGCCGCGGGGGCGCTCCTCTCCGTCGACGGTGCCCAGTCGGTGGCTCATCTACCGACCGACGTCCAATCTCTCGGCGCCGATTTCCTCGCCTTCTCCGCCCACAAGATGCTCGGGCCCACGGGGATCGGTGTGCTCTGGGCTAAGCAAGAACACTGGGATCGCACTCCACCCTTCCTCGGAGGAGGAGGCATGATCGCCGACGTGACTCTGGACGGCTTCACTCCGGCGGACGGACCGGCCCGCTACGAGGCCGGCACCCCGCCCATCGCCGAGGCCGTGGGCCTGGGAGCCGCGGTGCGTTACCTCGAGTCCATCACGATGGAGTCGGTGGCCGCCCACGAACTCGACCTCACGACCTACGCCCTCGAACGACTGACGTCGAGTTTTGACGGACGCGTACGTATCGTGGGGCCGCGCGAGACGACCGAGCGCGGCGGCGTGATCTCCCTCGACGTCGAAGGAGTTCATCCCCACGACGTCTCCCAAGTACTCGACCAGTACGGGGTGTGCGTACGCCCGGGGCATCACTGTGCGAAGCCCCTCATGAGACGCTTCGATCTCGCCGCGACGGCCCGCGCCTCCTTCGGTCCCTACTCAACTCGCTCCGAGGTCGACACTCTGGTCGACGCCCTCGGCCAGGCCCTGGAGATGTTCTCGTGACCCAGATGCCCCCTCTCAACGACCTCTACCGCGAGATCGTGATGGATCACTACCGCACGCCCCGTAATCGAGGAGAGCTACCTACTCCCCCCGCCCGGCGCGCCGATGGTCACAATCCGTTATGCGGGGACGAGATCTCCGTGTTCGTACTCGTCGAAGGTGATCTCATCACCGACGTCAAGCTCACCGGCCACGGCTGTTCGATCTCCCAGGCCTCCTCATCGATGATGAGTGCCGCCATTAAGGGACGTCGAGTCGAGGAGGCCCGCGAGCTCGTCACGCGCTTCAAGGACCTCATGACGGCGGAGTCGAGTGAACCCTCCGAAGATGCTCTGCGCGAACTCGGTGAAATCGCCGCGCTCTCGGGGGTCTCGAAGTTCCCGGTCCGCATCAAGTGCGCCACCCTCGCGTGGAACACTCTGACCCAAGCACTCGACGACGCCGAGAACAGCGAGCCTCAGCAGGGGTAGGGGTCGAACCACTGGTCGCCCTCGACCGTGGTCGTCGTCACCGGCGCTGAACTGGCGGCGGCCAGGCTCACGGAGAGCCCCGTGGAGTGAGTTCCCGACTGTGTCACCGCAGCGGCGCTCGCCGTAATCACCGGAGGCGCAACCACCTGGAACTGGGCGTTCGGTGGTGGGTTGGTCGGGCGCAGCAACTGGGAACCGAAGATCTTGACCAGCTGCTGTTGGGTCGAGGGCTCGACCGCCGTCAGGATCGCGCCCAGTGAGGGATTCGTCGAGGGCGTCGTCGCCAAGGTGTACTGCGAGAGCGACCCGAGATTGATGGAGTGGAACTTGATCGCGAGCCCGATGAGTTCGGAGTAGGAGAAGTTGGAGTCGAGGGTGATTCCCTGGGGCAACTTCGAGAGGAACGAGGCGATCGTGAGCGGGTTGTAGAGGGCCTTGGCGCGGTTCACCATCGCCTTGATGTACTCGTTCTGGCGGTAGATACGTCCGTAGTCCGAGGTCACGTCGTAGTTCCAGATACCGTTCTGGAACCACTCGTAGTGTCGAGAGCGCACGAGAGCGAGGGCCTGGAGGTTCGAAATCGTGACGCACCCGGCGTGGGGGACGAAGAGTCCGGACATCGTGTCCTTCGCCGGGTAGGGAAAGTACATCTTCACTCCCCCGATGGCGTCGGTGGCGTTAATGATGCCGGCGAAACTCACCACGATGGTGTGGTTGATGGGAATGCCGAAGTTGGCGGTGATCGTCTGGGCGAGCAGTGAGGGGTTGTTCGTAAACAGCGTGGTGTTCAGACGATTGAACTGCCCGAATCCGTGGGCGACCGACGTTCCGAGCATCGACACGACGGTGTCGCGGGGAATCGAGAGAACGGTGATAGTGCCCGTCGTGGGATTGACGTGCATGATCTTGATGACGTCGCTGCGCTGTCCCGACACCGATCCCGTCGTCGCCCCGGTCTGAGCCGCGACTGCTCCCGAGAGCCCCGCCCGCGAGTCTGAGCCGACTTCCAGGATGTTGAAGGGCTGACCGGGTACCCGAGCCACCTCTCCGGTCACGGTCACTTTGTGAATCTTGGAGAAGAGGTAGTACCCGTAGAAGTAACTACCCCCGAGGACGGCAGCGATGAGCACGACGACCGCGGCACCGGTGATCATCAAGCCCCGGTAACGACGCCACCCCGAACGCGAGCGGGGCGTGGCTCGACTGGCCCGTGAACGACGACGTCCCGAGGTGCGCGCCGGACGACCGTCAATCGCCTGACCGAGTGCCTCCAGGCGCCGGGCGTTAGCAACCCCGTCCCGGCGAATGTGCGACGGGGGTCGCGCGCCGGACCCGTCATGAGAACCGGTCGACATGGGAGTTATTCTACTGGTGACCCATAAGAATTCATTAACGTCCGAGAGCGGCGAAGGGTTCGTATCCCTCTGCTTCTAACTGCTCGGAGAGCTCCGCTCCCCCGGTCGCGACAACTCTCCCGGCACTCACCACGTGGATGACGTCGGGGGTGAGCTCCTGAAGCAGTCGGCGAAAGTGGGTAATGGCCAGTACGCCGCAGTTCCACTCGGTCGTCGCCTGAGAGAGGCGTCGAGCGACGGCCCCGAGGGCGTCAACGTCCAGTCCGGAGTCGATCTCGTCGAGCACCGCGAAGTGGGGACGAAGAATTCCGAACTGGACCATCTCGGCGCGCTTTCGTTCTCCCCCCGACAGGTCCACATTGATGAACCGGTCGAGCAGCTCGTCGCGCAGACCGAGCCGTCCGGCCTCGACCCGCATGCGCTCACGGACGTCCTCACCCGTCGCCCCCGCACTGACGAGCGCGTCGACGAGGCGCACCCCGGGAACGTCGAGAGGGTGTTGCAGGGCGAGGAAGAGTCCCGCGTGCACCCGCTCGGAGGGGGTGAGTTCCAACAGGTTGACTCCGTCAATACTGGCGTGCCCCCCGGTGATTCGATAACCCGGGTGCCCGGTCAGAGCGTGGGCCAACGTCGACTTACCCGATCCGTTGGGTCCCATAATGACGTGAACCTCGCCGGAGGACATCGTGAGGTCGAATCCCCGTAGAACCTCGCGAGACCCGATCTCGACGTGGAGGTCCTCGATTACCAACTGACTCATTCGCTCACCACTCTCACTCGACCTTCTTGTACCGTGACCTCGAATCGACGGACTGGCTGCGTTGCGGGGAACGACTCGGGTTCTCCGGTCGCCAGCGAGAAGGCCGCGCCGTGACGGGCGCACTCAATCGTGCCCCCCGCCTCATCGACGTCACCCTCCGAGAGGGGGAAGTCTTCGTGAGAGCAGCGGTCGTCGAGGACGTAGACGTCGTCGCCGATTCGTACCAGTACTAACCGGCGAGCGCCCATCGTGACCGCGTGGGCCACGCCGGGGCTGAAGTCTTCGAGGGCTCCGATGTCGCTCATCTCGCCTCCACAACGGCGACGAGTTCGCGAGCCAGGGTCGTCTCAATGACCTCGGCGATGCTCACCGGCAGTGCCGCGACCATCTCGTAGAGGAATCCTTGAATCATCAGCCGTTCGGCGTCGGCGCGCGGTACGCCCCGTGACTCGAGGTACCACAACTGAAGTTCGTCGAGGGGCCCCACACTGGAGGCGTGGGCGCAGACGACGTCGTTCTCACGGATATCGAGGTTCGGCACCGAGTCGGCGTGGGCGTGGGGCGAGAGCAGGAGATTGTGATTGGTCTGGCGCGCGTCAGTCTTCTTCGCACCCTTTTCGATCTCGATCAGTCCGGTGTAGACGCTCCGGGACTCTCCGGCGACGGCTCCCTTCGACAGAAGAACCGAGGTCGTTCGCGGCGCGCGGTGAAACTGGCGGGTGCGATAGTCGTGCACCTGATCGCCTCGACCGAGAAACGTGGTGCGCAGTTCGTTACTCGCGCCCGTGCCGACGAGGTCCGCGTCGTTGCGGGACCGGTTGTAGTGGGCCCCGAGAGAGATCACCGCTTGGCGCATCGTGGCGTCTCGACCCACGGTGGCCAGACTTCGCCCCAGGTGCCAGGCGTCGCGTTGGAGGTGCTGGTAGGTACCGACTCGTAGCGCGGCGGACTCGTCGACCACGTACTCGGCCACCGGGACGACGAAGGAACCATCCGCGCTGCTGAGATGTTCCACCAGGCTCACCGAACTACGAGCCCCCGCGAGCACTCGCAGGAGAGGAAAACTCGCGCCCGGTCCCACACTCGAGTCCACCACGAGTGGTGCGTCGAGGACGGTTCCGGGGGCGATGGTGATCTCGAGAACTCCCGGACTCAGCGCGAACGCTAACTGGGCGAAGGCGTCGTGGGCGTAACGATCATCCGACTGGGCGAGACGAAGTGCGACCTCGACTCCCTCACACGTCCCTCGAACCTCGACGAGGTGTCCGTTGTGAACTCGGATGACGAGGGCGGCGCGCTCCGCCAGATCCCGCGCCACGGAAGCACTCGGGGGGGTGGGATCGTTCGCCATCTCAAAACGCTCTAGTCCGAGGTCACCGAGAGGGGCGTAGCGCCACACTTCGTCAGTCGTGGACGGTACCCCGAGGGTCTCAAAGGCCGCGAGGGCGCTCACCCGCTGGGGGTCGTGCGCAGCGCGCACGAGGTTTCGGGCCTGGTCAAGGAAGGTCATAGAACTCCGGCAGTGTAATCGGCTAATGGGCGCCCCTTAGGGGCGCTTCCAGAACTTCCAGCCACGACGGGGCTCGTGCTGGCGATCGAGCTCTCGACGACGCTCTTCAATGAGATCAGGGGCCACCGCTTCGATGATTTCGTCGGCGGCGTTGAGAAGGTCACGGCGTTGCTCAATCGGAATGGACTCGGCCGGCTCGGACTCCACTTGGGGTCGCCGGGCCAGTGATCCGTGAACCCAGCCCACGTCCGCCAAGCGAGGCTCGAACGTGACACAGCCCTCCGGGCACGCCCAGGGCTGGTCCGGTGCGTTGCCGAGAGAACAGAACCGAGCCACCTCTCCGGAGGCGTACGTCCGACTCTGGTAGTGCTTGCACTCTTCACGCATGGACATGACGAGCCCCATTGTGACACCGGTACACCCGTAGGGGGCGAGGTCCAAAGTCCCCGTCTCTCACCCGATGGAACCCTCCATCTGGAGCTCAATGAGACGCGACCACTCGACGGCGTACTCCATCGGGAGGGTCCTCGTGACCGGCTCAATAAATCCGTTCACGATCATCCCCATCGCTTGGCTCTCGGTCAGACCCCGGCTCATCAGGTAGTAGAGCTGGTCATCACCGATCTTAGAGACCGTCGCCTCGTGACCAATGGAGGCGTCCTGCTCACCGACTTCCATGTAGGGGCGGGTTTCGGAGACCGACATCTCGTCGAGAAGAAGCGCGTCGCAACGCACGAAGCTCTTCGCGCCCCGAGCCCCTTCCTCCACTTTCACGAGACCACGGTAGGCGGTCGTACCACCGTCCTTCGAGATGGACTTCGACACGATGGTCGAGGTCGTTTCGGGAGCGCAGTGCACCATCTTGGCGCCGGCGTCTTGCACCTGACCCGAACCGGCGTAGGCGACCGACAGGACCTCCCCGGAGGCCTTCGGGCCCATGAGGTAGACCGCCGGGTACTTCATCGTCAGACGCGAACCGATGTTGCCGTCAATCCACTCCACGTGGGCCTCTTCTTCGGCGCGGGCGCGCTTCGTCACGAGGTTGTAGACGTTGTTCGACCAGTTTTGGATCGTCGTGTAGGTGATGCGCGCACCCTTGAGGGCGACCAGTTCCACGACTGCCGAGTGCAGAGAGTCCGTGGAGTAGACCGGCGCGGAACACCCCTCGACGTAGTGGACCTGGGAACCCTCGTCGGCGATGATGAGCGTCCGTTCGAACTGGCCCATGTTCTCGGTGTTGATACGAAAGTAGGCCTGGAGGGGCTGGTCAACCTTGACCCCGGGCGGCACGTAGATGAAGGAACCCCCACTCCACACCGCGGAGTTCAGCGCGGCGAACTTGTTGTCGTTCGGAGGAATCACCGTCCCGAAGTACTTGCGCACGAGATCCGGGTACTCGCGCACCGCGGTGTCCATGTCGCAAAAGAGCACCCCCAGGCGCTCTAGGTCCTCGCGATTGCGGTGAAAGACCACCTCGGACTCGTACTGGGCCGTGACTCCCGCGAGGTACTTCCGCTCGGCTTCGGGGATGCCGAGGCGCTCGTAAGTGTTCTTAATGACGTCGGGCAGGTCTTCCCAGCGCTCGACGCGGTCCTCGGTGGGCTTGATGTAGTAGTAGATGTCGTTGAAGTCGAGGTCCGGCATACGGGTGGCGAACCAGGGCAACATGGGCTTTCGCTCGAAGCGCTTGAGGGCGTTCAGGCGGAACTCCAACATCCAGGGCTCCTCGCTCTTGATCGAGGACATCTCTCGAACAATCGCTTCGTTTATCCCCTTCTTCGGCTTAAAGACCGGGATCTGCTCGTCGGACCAGCCCAACTGATATCTGCTGAAGTCCAAGTTGTCGATCGCCATGACGCCTCTTTCGGGGAGTTTTTCCTACGGCCATGTTAGTAACTACTTCGACCACAGCGCACCCTTAATCCTGGCAGAGTAGAGCGATGCCGAACGCGCCCCGCCCCGCCGCCCGTCCCACCGAAATTACCCGCCACGGGCATACTCGAGTCGATCCCTACTTCTGGTTACGCGAGCGTGAGAACCCCGAGGTGATCGCCCACCTGGAGGCGGAGAATCGCTTCGTGAGCGAGTCGCTCAGCGCCCTCGAACCCCTCAGTCGGGAGATCTTTGAGGAGATTCGCTCCCGTATTGAAGAGACCGACACCTCCGTTCCGGTACGGCGAGGGAACTGGTGGTACTTCGAGCGCACCCGGGAGGGACTGAGTTACCCGGTGAGTTGTCGCGTACCCGCGCTCGGGAGTAGTTGGACTCCCCCGGTCATCGATTCGGAGGCGTCCCTCGAAGGAGAACAGACTCTGCTCGACGAAAACCGCGAAGCGGAGGGCCACGACTTCCTCTCCGTAGGAGTCTTCGCGGTAAGTCCGAATGACGACCTCCTCGCCGTCGGGGTCGACTTCGAGGGTGACGAGCGTCACCGCGTCGACTTTCGCTCTCTCACCGAGGTACCGGCCCCCTCCGAAGTGCTGGAGGACGTGTACTACGGACTGGCGTGGGCGAACGACTCTCACCACGTCTTCTACACCCGAGTCGACGACGCGATGCGCCCGTACCAGGTGTGGCGACACGAACTGGACACTGCCCCCGCCCTCGACGTCTTGGTCTTCGAGGAGAGTGACGCTCTCTACAACGTGTCGGTGGGTCGGTCCCGCGACTCGCGAGTTCTCGTCATCGCCGTGGGATCGTCCACCACGTCGGAGTACTGGTGGCTCGACGCCGACCAGCCACTCGGTGAGTGGAGGGTGGTCGAGGCCCGCCGCACGGGCGTGGAGTACTCCCTCGAACACGCTCTCGATACCGCGGACCGGCCCTGGTGGCTCATGACCACGAACGAGTCGGCGACGGATTTTCGCCTCGTGGCGAGACCTCGCGAGGGCTCGCTCTGGCGCGAAATTATCGCTCATCGTCCGGGCGTGCGCCTCGAGGGAGTCGACGCCTTTCGGGACTACTGGGCCATCTCTGAGCGACGCGAAGGTTCGGCCGCGGTGCGACTCGTGCCCCTCCGTGGCGTCGATCTCGAGCGAGATGATCTGAGCGACGCCGGATTCCTCGTCGAGGAGAGCGCGGCTGCCTCCACCGTGGTCCTCGGGGCGAACGCGACCTTCGACGCGCCGGTCGTGCGCGTCGTCACCACCTCACTCAGTCAACCCCGCCGGGTCCTCGACGTGGACGTGAACTCTCGACTCTCGACTCTCCTGAAAGAGCAGCGAGTACTCGGGGGCTACGACGCCTCGGCCTACATCTCGGGTCGAGTCTGGGTAACGGCGAGTGACGGTGTGCGCATTCCGGTCTCGGTCCTCGCACGTCGAGGAGTGCTCGTCGAAGACTCCGCCGGAGAACTCGTCGCCCCTGAACCGGCTCCCCTCTTGCTCTACGGCTACGGCGCCTACGAGATTTCGATCGATCCGTCCTTCTCCTCACTGCGTCTCTCTCTCGTCGATCGAGGAGTTATCTTCGCCATCGCCCACGTCCGCGGCGGGGGTGAGATGGGACGCTCGTGGTACGAGATGGGACGCCTCGCCCAAAAGCCCACGACGTTTTCTGACTTCGTGCGGGTGGCCGAACACCTGGTAGCGACCGGTTGGACCGAGCCCCCTCGCCTCGCCGTGCGGGGTGGTTCAGCCGGAGGGCTGCTCATGGGTGCGGTCATGAACCTGGCGTCCCACCTCTTTCGGGCGGTGGTCGCCGAGGTCCCCTTCGTCGACGTCGTCACGACCATGCTCGACGCCTCCTTGCCCCTGACCGTCGGAGAGTGGGAGGAGTGGGGCAACCCCGACGCCGATCCCGTGGCCTACCGGACGATGCTCAGCTACTCGCCCTACGACAACCTTCGACCCGCCGACGAAACGACCCCCCGGTACCCGCGTCTCTTCGCCACGGGGGGTCTGAACGACTCCCGCGTCGGTTTCTGGGAACCGGCAAAGTGGGTGGCCCGACTGCGGGACCTACACCCGGAGGCCGAGGTCTACCTGAAGATGGAGATGGGTGCGGGACACGGCGGAGCGTCGGGACGTTACGACGCGTGGCGTGACGAGGCTCAAATCCTGGCCTTCATCCTGGACTCGATCAGATCCACCCCATAAGTCCGAGTGGGGGATGAACGCTTCCCGGCCACAGCCACCAGGTCAGCGCCCCCAGAAGAGCGAGGAGCACGAGGACGCCCACACCCATCTGACGCCGGCGACGTCGCGAACGAGGGTGCGGGCTCTTGCGAAGTGATCGAGCGAGCGCCCAGGACTCGTCGTGGCGAGTCGAGGCGGGACTGGTGACGTGATCCTTCACGATCGGGTTCTCCCCGATGACGACGTGGTCGAGGGGATCGATTTTGGGCAGCACGATGGGGTGCGGTTCTTCGGGATCAGAACCGTCGAGCAGACGAAAACCTCGAGGGGCTCGAGGAGCAGCCGGGGGAAGCACGGTTCCCGACTCGGGAACGTCGATGTCACGACGACGCCAGAACACGAAGAGGGCGACGAGGGCGACCAACACCACCGCCCCGAGCACCTGAACCACGCTCACCACGCCTCCTTCGCCGTTGTCCTCAGCGTAGCGAGCCCGCGACTAGCTCTCTAGTGTGCGAAATCCGCGCCGGTGATAGATCAGGGGTTCACCCTCGGAGTACTCGACGTGGGTGGCGCTTAACACGACGACATCGTGGTCCCCGAAGCGCGTCTCCGCGACCCGCTCACCCTCCAGCCAGGCGAGGGACCCGTCGAACCAGGGAGAGCCGTGGGGGGCGGGTCGCCACACCACGTCCTCGTACTTGTCAATCCCCGACGTGGCAAAACGCGTCGCCAGGTCGGTCTGATCGGCCCGCAGGACGTTGACCCCGAAGCGAGTCGCCGAACGCATGGTGGACCAGGATCGACCCTCACTCGCCACCGCGAAGGAGACGAGAGCGGGCTCGAGCGAGAGTGACACAAAGGTCTGGGCCGTAAAACCAGCCGGACCTCCTTCGCCGAGGGCGGTGATGATGACCACTCCCGTCGGATAGCGGCTCGCCATTTCCTTGAGTTCCTCAGCCCGATTCACCCCTCGGAGGTTATCCGTCTCGTTACGAGGCCCACGTCACCTTCTCTCCCGCACGCCCACAAAAACCCTCCGTCACGAGAGAGTCCACCACTCTCTCCAAGTCCCCCCGAGTGAGACCCGTTCGAGACTCTAGAGTAGAAAGTGCGGTCGCGCCCGGACCCAGGTGCCGGAGCACGAGACCACGACGCTCTCGTTCGGAACCCGCGTAGGGGGCTTGGGCTCGACTCACGTAGGCTGAGCCCCTCGCCGGATCGTCGCCCCCGACTCCTCGCCACGCACACACCCGGCGCACCGGACAACTCTGACAGTGAGGTTGGGGGCGACACCACTGCGCTCCGAGGTCGAGAAGGGACTGGTTAAACGGGGCCACCCCTCGCTCAGGCAGCAGTCTTTCGGCCAACGCTCGAGCGTCGCGCGCGCTCAACGAACGTCCCGCCAGGGCGCGCGCGAGCACCCGCCCGACGTTGGTGTCGATAACGGGGACGGATCGCCCGAAGGCGAAACTCGCGACCGCCGAAGAGGTGTAGGCCCCGACGCCGGGGAGTCGAAGCAGATCCTCCGGGGTGCTGGGGACCTCGCCGTCGTGAATCTCCACGATGGCGCGCGCACTCTCGATGAGCCGGAGGGCTCGACGGGGGTAACCCAGTCCGCGCCAGAGACCGAGAACCTCGGCGACTGACGCCCCGGCCAGATCAACCGGCGCCGGAAATCTCGTGGTGAAGGGACCCCAGTAGCGTCGAACGCGCGAAACCGGAGTCTGTTGAAGCATCACTTCCGAGACGAGTACCCCCCACGGCGACGCTCCGGCCCAGGGTAGGTCTCGGGCCATCTCCGTCCGAGCCCGGACGAGTGATCGACGCAGACGCGTGACCTGTTCGACGGTGACGTCAGTCAGCGAGGACCTCGTCGAGGGGACGTACCGAGAACGAGGCGATCGAACCCGGCAGTGACTCCCCGTCGATCACGAAGCGCCAACTAAAACGCGCCCCGGGAGGAAGCGGCACCGGTCCCAGGTTGATGGCGAGCGGAACGTCCACCGAGGTGCCCATGGGCACACCCTGGGGTTGAACCGCGGTGAAGTCTCCCCGGATCTCCAGACTCTGGGGACCTTCGGGAGTGTCGAAGTGCACGAGGTTGCCGTCGGCGTCTTCGAGGAACAACTCCCAGTGGTGGTCGAGATCGAACTCCGGGACATCGACCGATACCTTGATGGCGACGGCGGTGGGGGTGGGCTGTGGTCCACAGACCGACCACCCCCCACCGAGGATGTAGAGCTTTCCGTCGGCCACCTGGGCGGAGTCTGCGAGCAACATAGTCACGTTCATGACTCCACTGTAAGCGATGGCGCGACGGGCTCGTCACCGCCACTTCCCGACGTCACAGGTCTTGATCAGGAGTAATGGTCTTACCTCCCGTTCCGGTCGGGCGTCTCAGATCCCCGAGGGGCTAGAATTTCTCTCCATGACTGACGTCGCGCGCCGCGAGCGCCCCTCGACGTTCGCCCCTACGACGTCTCGTCGAGTACGCGTGGTGGCGAGTGTGCTCGCGGGTTCGGGAGTTCTCTCGAGCCTGCTTCTCGTCTCGAACGCCCAGGCGTCCTCACTCGCTCAAGAGAAGACTCAGGCGGCCAGTCTCTACAGCCAGATCCAACAGATCAACTCCCAGGTCAACTACCTCGGCCAGCAGTACGACCTCGCCCACCTCAAACTCGAGGGGCTGATTACCCAGATCGCCAACACCAAGTCGATCGTTCAGTCGATCGAGGGACAGGTGACGAAGAACTACACCAAGTTACGTAACGATGCTGTGCTGGCCTACGTCACTAACGGAGCCGCACAGTCCAACAACCCCCTGTTTTCGACCAACGCGCAGAACATCGGTGCCACCAACGTCTACACCCAGTTAGCCCTCGGCAACATCGGAACGGCTATCTCGGCGCTCAAGACTTCGAAGGTTCAACTCACCCAGGAACACGCTCTCCTCGTCCAGCAAGAGTCCGCGGCCCAGGCCGAGAACAACACGGCGGCGAACGCGTACCACCAAGCTCAGGTCCTTCAGGGCAATCTCACCAACGCCCTCGCCCAGGTGCGCGGACAGATACAGTCCTACTACAACGCCCTGCAAGCGGCGGCTCAAGCGCGCGCGGCGCACGCCCTCGCCGTAGCGGCCGCGGCCGCGGCCGCTCAGGCCAACTCGGCGGCGAACGCCCCTTCGAGCGCGTCGTCTCAGCCCACCCCCCAGGTTGCGGTACCACCCAACACTCTCGGCGGGGCGGCGGTGCGCGCCGCCGAGTCCTTCCTCGGAGTGCCCTACGTCTGGGGCGGAGCCTCGCGTTCGGGCGTGGACTGCTCCGGACTCGTCATGTTGGCCTACGAGGCCGTCGGCGTCTCTCTACCCCACTACTCGGGAGCCCAGTACGCGGCCACCACACCCGTCTCGGTCGCCGCCATGCAGCCCGGCGATCTGTTGTTCTACGGTCCTGGCGGTGACCAACACGTCGCTATGTACGTCGGGGGTGGGCAGATGATTGAGGCCCCTTCGACGGGTTACACCGTGCACATCACTCCGGTTCGACTCGGGTACGGCTTCGTAGGTGTTGGTCGCGTAAACGGCTAGTCGTGACCGGCGTCCCCACCACCCTTCATCTCGGCCCGCTCACCTTTCACCTCTACGGCATCGGTCTGGCCCTCGCCGGCTACGTCGCCTACCTCTACTCCGAGCGTCGACTACGTCAGGCGGGACTGAGCCAAGCCCCCTTCGCCCGTTTCACCGCACTCATCCTCGGTTTCGCTCTCCTCGGAGCCCGGGGTGCCAACATCGCTACCAACTGGTCCTACTACTCCGGGCACCCCGGTCGCTGGATCGCCGTCTGGCAGGGAGGTCTCGCTAGTTTTGGGGCCCTCGGAATTGCTCTCCCCGCCGCCTTGTGGGGTCTTCGTCGCTGGTGGCCCGGGGTCTCCCTCGGCGTCTTCTCCGACGCCCTCGTCCCCGCACTCGTCGCCGGCTGGGCCCTCGGTCGGGTTCTCGGTCCCCAGTTCATGGTCGCTGGGGGAGGCCACGAAACGACCTCCTGGATCGGACTGCACTACGCCGGTCAGGTGGGAAAGCGAGTCCCGGTTCCCCTCATTCAGGGGGCCGAGGACGGCACGCTCTGGCTGATCCTTCGGTGGCTCGAGGGGCACTGGACGCGTCGGCGCGTCGGGGGTCTCGCCGGGGTGGCGATGGTGGTCTGGGGTCTCGCCCGCGCGTACGACGAGCACTACCTCCTCGGCCAAAACTCCCACAGCGGGTCGGTCGGGGTACAGGTGGCCGCCCTCGTCCTGGCCTTGGCCGGCGTGGCTACTCTCCTACGAGCTCGTCTCCCCGTCAGCCCACCCGCGCGCGTCCTCGACGCCTCGGGAGAGACGAGCGAGAGCCGGTAGCCCAATCAGGAGCGACACGGCCGTCGAGACTCCCCCGCTCCACCAGTAGACGGTCCGGGGCGCGATCAGGCTCAACAAGGCCCCACCCGCCACCGTCGCTCCCACTTGGGCGATTTGGGTGCTGGCCATGAAGGCCGACATCACTCGACCCCGCAAGGCGTCGGGCGTCCGAAGGAAAAACACGGTCGTGCCACTCACGTTGGCGACGCCGACCGCCACTCCAATAACCACCATGAGTGGGTAGATCTGGACGACCGAACTCACCGCACCCACTGCGGTCACCGCCGCCCCGATCACGACCACGCCGAGGATGGTGCGCCGAGTGAGTACGACGAGTTCGGACCCGCCCCGAGACGCGACGAGGGAGCCGAGGATCATCCCCACTCCGAAACTCGCCCCGAGGGCGCCGTAGGCGAGGGGCGAGCCCCGAAAGGTCTGAGTGACGTAGAACACCTCGGCCACGTTGGAGACGCCCACCGACAACATGAAGACGAAGATCTGAATGTTCAGAATACGCAGAATGGGGTCGCGTGCGAGTAGCCTCACCCCGTCCCAGGCGGAGTCCTTCCCCCGGGTCCCGCGAGGGGCGGGGCGGCGATCCGCGCGCAGGAGCGACGTTCCGAACGCTCCCAAGGCGAACGTGCCGGCGTCGACGTAGAGGGGAACGCTCTGACCAAACCACCCCACCAGCAGGCCACCGAGAATCGGCCCGATGACGGTGGCGATCCCCTGAACGGACTGAAAGATTCCCTGGGACGCCGCCAGGTTCGATTCGCCGGCGACCGCCGGCAACAACGCGGCGTAGCCGGGCATCGAAAAAGCCAGCACCGAGTTCAGTACGATAACGAGAACGACTGTCGCAGTGACCGAGTGCCAGAGCCCGAGACCGGCGCAGGCCAGCGTCTCACCCGCCCCGAGCGCGATGAGGTAGGGCTTCGCCCGTACCCGGTCCGCGATGAGTCCCGCGACGGGGGCAAAAATGACCAGCGGGACCATCGCCCCGAGACCGAGACCCGCCACGGCCCAGGCGTGTCCCCGGGGGGCAACGCGCAGATACAGAGCCACGAGGGCGAGGCCATCTCCGAGAAAAGAGAGTCCTCGAAACAACGCCAGGACGGTGACGTCGCGACGCTGGGTGGGGGTGAAGCCGGCGGGTGGCTCGCTCGTCACTTGCTCTCCTTATCCTGGCGCGCCCTACACCAGCAGGGTGTTCCACTCCTCGTCACTCAGTGAGATGAGCTTCGTGACGGCACTACGTTCGACCACGACGTGAGCGTCCTCGATGTAGGAGACGTGGTCGAGCCCCACTCGACGCCAGGGAGTGAAGATCCGGCGAGTGGGAGCCTCGTGGGAGTAGATCGCTCGCACGAGGAGTTCCTTCGCCGATCCGGCGAGTACCACGACGGGGCGTACTTTGGAGTTCATCTCGGCGGCTGACGGGTCCACCGCACTAAAGGGCACCTCCGTCGTCACCACCCACCCCGAGAGGGGGTCGAGGGCGGAGAAGCGGGCGGACTCCACCGGAGTGAGGCGCGGGCTGCGCCGAGGAGCGTCGGGGATCTCGACTGAGGTGGGAGGAGCTACCACCTCTACTCGAGCTGCGGGACCGGGCTTCTTCTTGTAGGGCTTCGCAGTGATGGGAGCGCGCTTCTTTTTCGCCTTGAGGGCCTCTTTGCGGGCTCGGCGCAGTTCACGAACATCTTCGGGAACCTCCTTCGGTCGAAGGAGGGACGCGGTCCCCGCCGTCACGGTCACCTCGGGGAGGCTGAGCTCGGGATCCTCGTCGAGCAGGCGCAGGCAGTGGGGAGCCGCCGGAAACTCCTGTCCCACCGCGTAGGCGAGTAGCGCCACTGTCTCGTTGACACCGAGTCCGTCGGAACGCAACGCCGCGACGGCGTCGCGGAGTTGTTCGTAAGTGGGGTGGTCGGCGTTTTCCCCCAGGGCCTCAATCACCGCGTCGAGGGGCTCGACCGCGAGGACCTCTAACAGACCGGCCACTGCGTCGAGGGGGGCTCCGGCGGCGAAGGCGGCGACGTCACGCTTCACTTGGAGTTGTCGCAGGGGCACGACGATGACCGCCGAGAGCCGTACGTTCGACAGATTGAAACTGTCCACCACGTTCATAATGGCGTCGGCATCGATTTTGACGAGTGCGCGACGCATAATGTCGTGAGATTTGGACACTTCAACTCTCCTCAAAGGGGCCCGGGTAAAGAAACTACAAGGGTACTCGCGTCAACCGCGGGAGTGCAGCCGCCCTCGATTCCCATGGGGGCGAGCAGCCCCGCACCAGCCTAAAACAGTTCCGCGTCGCGGTGCGGATCGATATCCACCGAGTTCTCCAGTCGACGGCAACCTCGCCAGCACTACCACTGCACCTCTTCACGAAGCGACCGAACTCCCTCGAGTGGTGACGTTCCGGCTGGTCCGTTCGGTCAACTCCTCGAGACGTGAAGAGGGGGTGGGCCTTCGCCCACCCCCTCCGTCACTCCCGCAGGGGTGAACGTCAGCCGTCACGTGGTGACGTACGATTCGGTCACGGGAACGAGGTCACCGTGACCGGCGTGTCGGCATTGGCCACCGTCGCTGGCCCTCCGACATTGTCGACGACGTTCAGGATTCCTCCGTTCGCCGTCGAGTTCAGTGCGACCGTCAACAGGTTGTGAAGAGACGACACCGGTAGTGACGTCGGAACTTGGAAGGCGTTAGCCGAGTAGATGTTGACCCCTTGATTGAAGAAGGAGTAACTACCCATCCCGTAACCCTGAAAACTGGTCACGTTCGGCGCCACCGACAGTGCCGGGTACCCGTCGACACCCGGCGCGGACATCCACGCCGCCTGGCTCGGCGGATCGTAGGGCATCTCATTCTGGAAGAAGAAAACCGAACCACCCTGACCGTTCCACTGGACTTCGTTCTTCTGGTAGTGCTCCACGAAGAGACCGTACGCGGTCACGTTGTTCGCGTTCACCACGAGGCCAGTGTCGGCGACGTTACTCGTCCAGCCCACCCCAGCACCGTGGTCGGCTCGCCACGCCCACACGTCGTCCAGGATGGAGTTGTTGGAGTTATCCACCAGACTCACCGTGGCTGATCCCGGAGTAGCGCCACCGATTCGGAAGAAGAGGTCTTGAATCAAGTTCGGATTACCCACGGAGTCCCCGTGACGGTGCTGGGTTCCCACTTGGACGAGAACGGGCGAGTTCACGGGCCCCGCGTCCACGATCAGTCCCGAGACCTTCACGCCTTCGTTGGGCCGAACGATCAACGCAGCCGTCCCCTGCTGAGGAACCAGGGTCGCAAAACCCATACCCAGAACCACGGTGCCGGAGTGATTCACGACAATCGGGTGATTCAAGTCGTAGACACCCGGCGTAAGGAGCAGATTCTGCCCCTCATCGAGCGCCTGGTTGATGGCTCGCTCTGGAGTGGTGGGGCTGGCGATAAAGAAGTCCTCCATCGACAGTGACGAGCCACTCTCCGTGCCCCCGGTCCACGCCGGTCCACTGGAGTTGTACTGGACCGACGGCACGAAGACTCGCAGGTTTCCCGATGAATCGGTGTAGAGGAATGGTGCCTCCTCAGTGACCGGACTCGTGGCGACGGTCGTGTAGGGCCCGCACGAGGTCTGTGCGGGGAAGCACTGCGCGGGTGCTCCGACGTCACCCGTGAAGACCTGGTTCCAGACCCCGTTACTCCAGCCGTCCAGATTGCTGTTACGGACAAAGAACTGCTGCTGGGACCCATTCACAATCGTGCTGCCCGTAAAGGAGGAGTCCGCGATGTACCCACCACTCGCGAACGAAGGTCCGCTGCAGTAGTCCATCAGCGAAGTGAGGCCATTCACAACTACCCGACGCATGGGGGCCGCTTGGGACACGGCCCAGAACTCGCCGGTGTGACATCCGAGCGACGAGTTCGCGACGTTGATGGTCAGGTTCGAGAGTGACCGCCAAAAGTTGTTAAGGGCGACACAACTCCCGTTGGTGCACTGGTTGTACACGTTGACCGAACCGTTAATGACGGTGTCACCCGGTTGGGCCCCCAGCCCGGCTACTTCCGTGTAGTAGCCCACTTGGAAGTTCAGTGGGTCGCTAACCGATCCGTAGACGCCCGGCTCAAACAACAGTGCGTAACGCTGGGTACCGAACTGGTTGCTCACCTGCTGAGCCGAGATCGCGTCCACCGTGGCTTGAATCGTGGCTTGCGACTCCGTCGGGGTGAAAATAATGACGTTTGCACCGAGGTTGGGACTGTTCGAATGAGGCGAGTCGGCCCCCGCTCCGGCCACCGAAATAGTCGACCACGACAACACCGCCGCTACCGCCATCACGAGGGCCCGACCACGTGGTCGAGTACCTCGTCGCCCTTCCCGGGCCGTGACCAAACTCTTGAGCCGTCTCTGCATATTCCCCCCTATAAGTGACCACACCAGGACTGGTCGGTCGCTGTTACTTCTCTTCAGAAGGTAATAGCATTGGTAGTAAAAGTCGAGCACGTCAACCCGGTATTTTCCACGGAAACACATCTTCGAAACCGTGACTCCGGGAATCGACGTGACGTCGGTCCAAGTTGGGAAATCACCCATCGAGCGCTCTCGCAGGCGACAACTCGTCACATGTTCACTCTGCGCACCGGACACTTTTCGACCCGGCGACGGTCCCGTCGTGGGGCTCTCCGGCAACGGAGGCGCGCGACCGGCGAACGGTGTCGGGCCGAAGCACGACGAATCCCTGTCTCTACTCCATCTCTCGAGTAAGTCGAGTCGCTCGCGGAAGGGGGCGATACAGATTGCTGAAGTCGAGTCAGCCCGACGAGTAGGGACTGCTTCGGAGCGCGCGACCTAGCCCAACAGGTGCTTAGCAACCACGATCCGCTGGATCTGATTCGTCCCCTCGTAAATCTGAGTTATCTTCGCGTCGCGCATCATTCGCTCTACGGGAAAGTCCTTCGTGTAGCCGTAGCCCCCGAAGAGTTGGACCGCGTCGGTCGTCACACTCATCGCGGTGTCGGAGGCGAAGGCCTTCGCCGCCGCCGAGAGATAGCTGAGGTTATGGTCGGGGTCCCCCCCGTCCACCGCGGCGCAGGCCCGGTACACGAGAGCTCGAGCGGCTTCGGTCTTCATGGCCATGTCGGCCAACATGAAGCGCAGACCCTGGAAGTCGGCGATGGGGTGACCAAAGGCGTGGCGTTCACCCATGTATCGACTCGCCGCGTCGATGGCCCCCTGGGCAATCCCGACCGCTTGGGCTCCGATTGTGGAGCGGGACCTATCGAGGGTGTGCATCGCGATAAGGAAACCCTGACCCTCCTCACCGACGAGGTGGGAGGCGGGCACGCGCACGTGATCGAAGATCACCTCACCAGTCGGTGAAGCCCGAAGTCCGAGTTTGTCTTCCTTCTTCGGAAACTGCAGCCCCCAGTCTCGGTCGACGAGAAAGCAGGAGATTCCGCGGACGCCCGCCGCGGGATCGGTGACGGCGAAGACGGTGTAGGTCTGGGAGACCCCCGCATTGGTAATCCAGTACTTCGATCCGGTCAAGACGTACTCGTCGCCGTCTCGTTCGGCCCGCGACGTCATCGCTGCCACATCGCTGCCGGCGTCCGCCTCCGAGAGGCAGTAACTGGCCTGAATCTCGCCCGACGCGATACGTGGAAGATACGTTCGGCGCAACTCCTCGGAGCCGAAGTTCATGACCGGGAGCATCCCGAGTTTGGAGATCAGTACGGTCACCGAGGTCGAGGCACACCCTCGGGCCAACTCCTCCGCGCACACCGCCTGGGTCACCATGTCGGCTCCCTGGCCCCCGTACTCCTCAGGGACCCAGAGCGAGGTGAGACCCATCTCTACGCACGCGTCAAAACTCTTCCGCGGAAACTCCTGTTCACGGTCGTAGTAGGCGGCGTGGGGCGTCACTCGGGCCCCGACGAAGTCGCTCAGTACGTCACGAAAGGCGCGTTGTTCTTCACTGAGGTCGAAATTCACCCCATCCCCCTTTTAGAGCTAGTTTGCGTACTCTCCCAGATTCACCGAGTCAACGAAGCGACGTTGCATCGGGTAACTATGACTGAGTCCGGCAATGGAACCACCCCGGGACTCCACCACCCGACTCGCCCACGCCACGTCACTCGCCGTCGGCGCACGCATATCGGCGCCGGCCCGCTTCGCACCGAGCAGCGCCACCGCCGTCACTAGGTCGTGATGAGATGCGGGGGCGGGCGCCACCACATTGTCGAGAGCCCGTCGCGCGAGGACGAAGGCGTAACCCTCGTTCGGTGCGGGAGTACCTCGAAACGAACCCTCACCCGGGTGGCGACTCACTCCCACCTTCTGCGGTCGTCCGAGTTCTGGTACGGCGATGTGCTGACTAGGGCGCACCTCACCGGCTCGGGTCGAGGGGGAGAAGAAGGGCTGAGTCACGACCTGAGCCTACTCAGGAGCAGTACGTGAGCCAGCCCTCGTAACGCTCCTCGGTGCCACGCACGGCGGAGAAGTACGTCGACTGGACGGCTTTGGTCACCGGGCCGGGTTCACCGGTTCCCACCACCCGGTCGTCCACCGACGCGATGGGCACGACCTCGGCCGCAGTCCCGGTCAAGAAGGCTTCGTCGGCGGCGTAGAGGTCGTCACGGCGTAGCGCCTCGAAGCTCACCTCGTAGCCGAGGTCCCGGGCGATCGTCGTGATGGAGTTCTGAGTAATACCGCGCAGTGCGCCAGCCTCCGAGGGAGGTGGAGTGATGATGGAGCGACCGTAGACGACGAAGAGATTCTCCCCGGTGCATTCGGACACGTGGCCGTCTGCTCCGAGCAAGATCGCCTCGTCGTAACCGGCCTTCACCGCCTCGACTTTGGCCAGAGAAGAGTTCACGTACCCACCCACGGTCTTCGACGCGGTGGGCATGGCGACCGGCGAGTGACGAATCCAGGAGGAGATCTTCATCCGCACCCCGTGAGCCACCCCCTCGTCACCCAGGTAGGCACCCCAGGGCCACGCGGCGATCACCGTGTTCACCGGAGAGTTGAGAGGGTAGATGCCCATCTCGCCGTAACCCAGGTACACGAGGGGACGCAAGTAGCAGCCGTCCGTGAGTTCATTAACCCGAACCACCTCCACCGCGGCGTTACAGAGTTCGTCCACGCTGAAGGGGAGGTCCATCATCAGAATCTTGCAGGACAGGTGGAGCCGCTCCATGTGCTCACGAAGACGAAAGATCGCCGGACCTTTTCGAGTGGAGTAGGCCCGGATACCTTCGAAGGCTCCAGTACCGTAGTGCAGGGTGTGGCTGAGGACGTGCGTCGTGGCCTGATCCCAGTCGACGAGTTCACCGTCGAACCAGATTTTCTTCGTCGGCGTGATGGGCATTACAAACTCTCCAGCAGGGTCTTCACGATGCCCGAGGTACCGAGCACGACGGGATCCGCGTTAAAGCCCCTCACGACCGCCTCCACTCGGCGGGCCGCCTCGATCTCACCCAGGTGTTCGAGCATGAGAGCGGCCGACGAGACGGCCGCGAGGGGGTTAGCCCGGTTCTGACCGACGATGTCGTGGGCCGCCCCGTGAACCGGCTCGAAGAGGGAGGCTCCGGTGCGGTCGGGGTTGAGGTTCGCGCTCGCCGCGTACCCGATGCCCCCACTCACCGCTCCCGCGAGGTCGGACAAGATATCCCCGAAGAGGTTGTCGGTCACGATTACGCTGTAGCGCTGCGGGTTTTCGACCAGATAGATGCACGCCGCGTCAACGTGGTGGTAGTCCACTTCCACGTTCGGGTACCCCGTCGCGACCTCGTTCACGACTCGACTCCAGAGATCGCCGGCGAAAGTGAGAACGTTGGTCTTGTGGACGAGCGTCAACCGGGGTACTCGGGCCGACTCAGCCCGGGCGAAGGCGTAGCGCACGCAACGCTCCACCCCAAAGCGCGTATTCACCGAACCCTGCGTCGCAATCTCGTGGGGGGTACCACGTCGCAGCTGTCCTCCCTCCCCGGCGTAGGGACCCTCGGTGTTCTCGCGCACGATGGCGAACTCACAACCCTCGGCGAGCGACCCAGGGACTCCTCGGAAAGGTCGGTAGTTCACATAAAGGTCGAGACCGAAGCGCATCTTTAAGAGCAGTCCCCGCTCGAGGGTGCCCCCGGGAATTCGGGTGTCTCCGATGGCCGGCCCCACCGCCCCGAGCATGATGGCGTCAAACCCTCGAAGCTCCTCGAGAGTCGCGTCGTCCAGGACGAAACCGTCGCGCAGGAACCGGGCGGCCCCGAGGTCGTAGGAGGTGTCCTCGATGGCTACGCCGGCGGCCCTTACCACCTCGAGGGCGGCCCCGGTCACCTCCGGTCCGATCCCGTCACCACCAATAACCGCGATGCGATAGGTCTGAGTCATGTCCCCTCCTCGTCCTGTCCTATTCTGCTGACTGGGAGCGAAGTGGGGCAAAAGGAGCGTCGAGCGACCCCAGTAGACTCCCCCATTCAAAGAGACAGGACAGTGCCATGTCGCAGGACATTCACCGCATTACCCAGGCCACTCTCGACAAACTGCGTGAGGAGCACCACCACCTCACGACGGTGGGGCGTACCGAGATTGCGCGCGTCATCGAGGCGGCACGCTCGCTCGGAGACCTCTCGGAGAACGGGGACTACCACGCGGCCAAGGACGAACAGGGCAAAATGGAGGCCCGAATCCGTCAGATTGACACGGTGATTCGCAATCACGAAATCGTCGAGCGCGACGGAGAGGCCACCGAGGTGAGTTACGCCTCCATCGTGGCGGTGGTCTACGACGGCGAGTCCGAGGACGACGCCCAAGAGTTCTTCATCGGATCCATCGAAGAAAAGCCTGACGGCGTCCTCGTGGCCTCCCCCGCCTCTCCTCTCGGGGCGGCCCTCATCGGACGCCACATTGGTGAGAGGGTGGAGTACGAAGCTCCCTCGGGCGTACTGTGGGTGAAGATTGTGGGGTTGCGCTGATGAGTGGACGGACTCTGTACGACAAGATCTACGACGCCCACTTGGTGTCGGCGACCGAGGTTGAGGGTGCACTCCTCTACATCGATTTACACCTGGTCCACGAGGTCACTTCCCCCCAGGCTTTCGACGGCATCCGGCTCAACCACCGGACGGTTCGGCGCCCCGACCGGACCCTCGCGACGGCCGACCACAACGTCCCGACCGACCCCCTCGACGTCCCCGTGGCCGATCCCGTCTCGCGACGCCAACTAGAGGCCCTGGAGGAGAACTGCGCAGAGTTCGGTATCACCCTCTTCCCGCGCGGCCACGAGAACCAGGGAATTGTGCACGTCATAGGACCAGAACTAGGCGTGAGCCAGCCCGGCATGACCATCGTCTGCGGCGACTCTCACACCTCGACCCACGGGGCCTTCGGTGCCCTGGCCTTCGGCATCGGGACCTCCGAGGTCGAACACGTCCTGGCGACTCAGACGCTGCCCCAGAGTCGGGCCCGAACGATGGCCGTCACCGGCGAAGGAGAGCGCCCCGAGGGTCTCAGCGCGAAGGACGTCGTTCTCGCCATTGTGGGCCGCCTGGGTACCGGGGGTGGGGCGGGCTACGTCATCGAGTACCGGGGCTCGGTCATCGAATCGCTCTCCATGGAGGGGCGGATGACCGTCTGCAACATGAGCATCGAGGCGGGAGCCCGAGCCGGTCTCGTGGCGCCCGACGAGACCACGTTCGAGTACCTGCGCGGACGCGCTGGTGTGCCCTCCGGAGAAGAGTTCGATCGCCTCGTTGATCACTGGCGCGACTTGCGTAGCGACTCCAACGCCGCGTTCGACGCCGAGATTGTCATTGACGCGAGCGACCTCGTTCCCTATATGACGTGGGGCACCAACCCCGCCCACGTCGCCCCCGTCCACGGAGTCGTTCCCTCCCCGGAGAGTTTCACCGCTCCCGACCCGCGAGCGACCGCGCCGCGCGCCCTGGAGTC
>VFSW01002185.1_pt1 | contig 29652 bp, 21 predicted proteins | sample 5358111 | NCBI WGS metagenome assembly VFSW01 (sample SAMN11554181, study PRJNA540505) | mine drainage metagenome | isolation source: sediment from site ElyBrook_90M | place: USA: Ely Copper Mine, Vershire, VT | collected 2017 | reverse complement strand
CTCCCCGATTGGCGTCGCCAACGCTGCTGGTGGTGGCTGAGGTCGTCCGTCTCGCTGACCCCGTGGTTCTGTTGGAGGAATCCGCCCCGGTGGGCCTGACATCCGGCAGCGAGTTCTCCGGAGCAGACATTTTCAGTCGGGCTACGAACCTGAGCGCCGACGAGGAGTCGATTCTGTGAGAGAGAAAATTGCAGACGTGCAAGCCGCCGCGGAGAACTGGGGTCCCGATCTGGCCCTCGGATGGGCGTTCGAAACCTTCGGCAATCGAGTGGCAATTTCCTCGGCGTTCGGCGCTGAAGGCATGGTGTTGATTGACCTGGCCTCGCGCGTGCAAAAGGATTTCCGGCTTTTCACCATTGATACCGAATTCCTGTTTCCCGAAACCTACGCCTTGATGGACGGGATAGAGCAACGGTACGGAATCGCGATCGAGAAGGTGTATTCGCTTCTCTCGCCGGAAGAGCAGCAGCGCGCTCACGGTGCGGCACTTTGGGGCCGCGACCCTGACCAGTGCTGCAATCTGCGGAAGGTCGAACCTCTGAAACGCAAGCTGAACGAATTGGAGGCGTGGATTGCCAGCATTCGCCGCGATCAGACCGCGACGCGTGCGGGAGCCAGAAAGATCGAGTGGGACGAAAAGTTCGGGCTGGTGAAGATCAATCCGATTGTGGATTGGTCTTCAAAACAAGTCTGGCGCTACATCAAGCAACACGAGGTGCCCTACAACGCGCTTCATGACCGGAACTATCCGAGCATCGGCTGCACGCATTGCACCACCCCAGTGAGACCCGGCGAAGACCCGCGCGCGGGCCGCTGGCCGGGGTTTGCCAAGACTGAATGCGGTCTCCACGTGATCGCGCCAGCGTCGGCGTTGCCCGAAACCGAAGCGTGATTTGTCCGGGTCTGTTTCGCGGGTCTGCCGCTCAGGAAGTTCCGATTGAGGGTCCAAGGAAAAGCTTGGACCACCCTTCGACCTCGCTCAGGGCAGTCCCCGACACAGGGGTTACAGAGGACCTCGCGCGCTTAACCAGAGTTTCCCTTTCCCTCGTTCCGTTTAGGACTTCGCGGTCTTCGACGCCGCATCCCAAGTAACCGGCTTCTTGCGGAAATAAGGTTCGTTCGCCATGTGACACGCGATAGCGGCGTTATTGCCAAAGACGGCATCCTCGACCACAGGTTTGCGAGACTTCACCGACAGGAAGAAATTGTGCAGGTGCGGACGCACGTCATCCCAGTCGTGGCCGCGATAAACCGTGTCTTCGTGCACCGGCTCCTTCCCCAGCGGTGGGTCATGTTCCGCGTGCCACTGTTTGAAATATTCGTTCCTCAGTTTGGCGGGGAACGAATTTGCGTAATAACTCGGATCCGTGTCGATTCCGGCTTGGGGCGAGTGACGAAGCTCAAACTCTCCAGCATCGAGAAGCCCCTTCGGTCCCATGAATCGAGCGAGTTCGGGAGTTTCTGTTCCCAGGCCGAGACGAACATAAACCGGAACGCCGTGATAGTCGAATAGCACGGTATGCAGGTCAGGCATGTCGCGGCCGTCGGGCCAGCGGAAGATTCCTCCCAAGGCGGTCGCCGAGCGCGGCGTTTCGTTCCATCCCAGTGTGACCAGCATGCCGCTGATGAGATGGACCATAAGATCTCCAGCCACGCCAGTGCCGTAGTTCCGCCAGCAACGCCAGCGCGCGAAGTGAAGCTTGTTGAACGGAATCTTGGGCGCGTCGTTGAGCCAAGTGTCCCAATCGAGCGTTTCCGGCGAAAGGTCGGGCGGAGGCGGATACTCCCACGCGCCGGTCGGATCATTACGGCCCAGCGTGAGTTCGACCATCGAGACCTCGCCAATCGCACCGTCGTGATACATCTCGCGGGCCTTGGCGCAGAGCACAGAACTGACGCGCTGGGAACCGATCTGCACGATGCGGTTATTCTTCTGAGCGGCCTCGACCATAGCCCATCCATCGGCCACGGTATGCGACATCGGCTTCTCGCAATAGATGTCTTTGCCCGCGTTACAGGCATCCACAACCACGCGTCGGTGCCAGTGATCGGGGACCGCGGCCACGATGCAGTCGATATCTTTGCGGTCCAGCAATTCCTGATAATGCCTGGAGGTGGGCAAACTGGTGTTGCCGGTGATCTCCTTGGCCAGCGTGTGACGCCCATCATATAAATCAGCGGCGCCGACACACTCCACGCCGGGAATCGTAATCGCTCCGCCCAGCAGGCCGGAACCTTGCATTCCTACACCGATCATGCCGAAGCGAACGCGGTCGCTCGGCGCCACGGATTGCGGCGCGTCAAAGAGCGGATGCGCGTGCAGCAAGACGGTCTTGGAAATCAGCGCACTTCCGGCAACGGCGGCTGTTCCACCCTGCAAAAACGCACGTCGCGATAAATTGTTCTCCATGCCAATCCCTCCGAGATAAGTTGACTGTGCCCGGCTCTCCCAATGCCCGAGCTAATTCTTCAGCGGTTTGATTGCCACTTCTTTGAAAAACACGATGTCGTTGTCGCTGTGATTCTGCAGACCCATGTACCCGAAGTTCGGACGCGGACCGCGTTGCGGCTCGAAGTCGAACTTCTTATCCGGCACGGGATCGCCATCGCGATAGTCAGTGATCTTCACGCCATTGAGCATCACGATTGTTCGGGAGCCGTCCAACGTGATCTCCATGGTGTTCCACTCGGGCCCGGGTTTCCAAGCTTTGGCCAGAGGTTTGGTGAGCGAGTAAAGCATGCCCGTGGAGTGGTATTCGTCCTCCCCAGAGGTTTCCGGGTGGTTGTCAATCTGGACTTCGAATCCGTAGTGAACCGGCATCCATTCTTCGCGAGGTTCCAGCGGAATGCGAATGAAGACTCCAGAATTGTCGTTCTCGTCGCGCATCTTGTAGACGACATGGATGACACAATTGCCGACCTTCCCGCCGGTCCAGTAGAGCAGTCCCATGCCGCCATGCGTACGGATCAGGCCGTCTTCCACGGTGTCGCCGCCAGGTCCAACGTGTTTCCACCCGGTCAGATCTTTGCCATTGAAAAGCTGGCGCCATTGGTTCGGGTCGCCGGTGCAGGCGTTGTGATCTTCCTCGGAAGCAAGACAGGGCGTCAAGAAGCAGAAGAGCAGAAATAAACAAACCATTAGGCGCTTCAGCATTGGAATCTCCTGCAAAGCTTCTTTCAGTATCTTGCGAGACACACCAATCTACTCGCACTTGAGGCCGCGAGGCAATGCGGAGAGCAGAGGCTTTCACTGAGCGAAAACCCTGAGTGCCTCTAGTCGTTCTCCCACGTGTCGACTGTCGATTGCAATCTCGCGCTTGAGCCTGAAGCTGAGTCTGCCTCGTGCTTTTTCTGCCAATCATCTTCGGACAGCACCGAGATGGCCTCCAGCTTCTTTTTTCTCAGGCCAGCATTGATCGCGGGCAGCGACCCTTCGGTTAGCTTGTGAAAATCGGCGATCACATCTTCCAGTTCGCGGCCCAGAGAATCGCTTCGGCTCGCCTGGTAGTCCGTGGGGCGGCCATCGTAGCCGTCCACGTCGCCGTAAAGTTCGCCGAGCAGTTCGCGGATGCGTTCTTCGCCGGTAACCATGCCCCCTTCCTTGGTGGCAACAATCTTCGAACGGAGTTCGTCGCATTTTCCCGACAGCTGTTGCAACTGCCTGCGCAGCGCGTCTTTTTCTGGCAGCTTGGCAAGGCGTTCGTTGGCCGCGTTGCGCACGGCTTCGATCGCGCTCACTGAATACGTCATGTGTTCGATCAGCTTATAAACCTTCATCGCCAGATCGAACTGGGCCTTGCGGTCTTCCGCCGAGTATTTCGCGCGGGGATCGAGCACAACATTCAGTTGCTCGGTGTAGACCTGGTCTTCTTTCGTCATTTTCACCGTATAGGTTCCGGGCAGCACCCGGGGTCCCTGGGTTGCCTCGCCGAGCGCGGTGGCTGCAGGTGCAACGGCAGGAGCTTTCAGGCGCATTGACCAGTTCGCACTATTCAGCCCGCGATGTTTGCTTCCGGGTACGGTATCGATCAGCTTTCCGTTCTGGTCGAAGATCTCAATCTTCAGGTCGCCAAAGATGTGCCGGCCTTTCTGGTAGTAGGTGATCATGGCTTGCCCGGGCCGATTGCGGCCGCGGAAGGTCTCATCTCCTTCTGCCCAGCCGCCTCCGGCCTGAAAATACTGCCTCGACGGCCTACCTGCGATCAGCGTCGCCTCTTTCGACATCAGTTCAGGCGTGAGGGCTCGGAACGGTGAAATGTCGTCGATGATCCAGATGCCTCGCCCGTGGGTCGCCAGAACCAGATCTCCCTCGCGAGCCTGCACGGCTATGTCGCGCACGGCAACGGCGGGGAAATCCGACCCTTTGTACTGTGCCCAGTGCTGGCCTCCGTCCACCGAAATCCAAAGGCCAAACTCCGTACCCAGAAACAACAGGTTGGAGTTGACGGTGTCTTCCTTGATCACGTGAGCGTATCCGCGCACTCCGCTCCCGCGCAGGGGCAGGGCGGTCCACGTCTTGCCGTAGTCCGCGGTCTTGTAAGCGTAAGGTGCGATGTCGCCGAAGGTGTGGCGGTCAAACGTCACGTAGGCGGTGGCCTCGTCGAAGCGGCTGGCTTCGATGGTTGACACCCACGAATTCTTCGCCAGACCGCTGACGTTGCCCGCCACGTTGTTCCAGGTTTTGGCTCCGTCGCGCGTGACCTGAACGTTGCCGTCATCCGTGCCGACCCAGATGATCTGGCCGTTCTTCGGCGACTCGGAGATCGAGTAAATCGAGGTGTACATTTCAGCCGAAGAATTGTCGACGGTCACGCCGCCGGACTCTTCCTGCTTCTGTTTTTCCGGATCGTTAGTCGTGAGATCAGGAGAAATGCGTTCCCACGATTGTCCGTGATCGCGCGAGCGGAACAGGAATTGCGCCCCGATGTAGATCGTCCCTTTTTCGTTGGGGCTCATGTGGATGGGTGTGTTCCAGTTGAAGCGCAGTTTCTTCTCGCCATAATTCGGAAACGGCTTAATGGAACGGCCCTCGTGGGTGTAGCGGTTTACGCGGCCGATCGTGCCGCCTTGCGCTTCGGCGTAGATGTAGTCTGGATCAGCGGTGTCCTCGAACATCCAGAATCCATCTCCGCCATACATGTTTTCCCAGCGCGAGTTGCTGATGCCCCCGGGGTAGGACGAATCACCCACCCATGAACTGTTGTCCTGCAGTCCTCCGTAGACGTGGTAGGGGTCCGAGTTGTCGGTGCTCACGTGGTAGAACTGCGAAACCGGAAGGTTCATCTGGTGTTTCCAGCGGTTGCCGCCATCTTCGCTGCGCCACAAGCCGCCATCGTCGCCCGCAATCACGATGTTCGGATTCTTGGGATTGACCCAGACATCGTGGAAGTCGCCGTGCGCTCCACCGGAAACTACGTTGAAGCTCTTGCCTCCGTCTGTGCTCAGCAGCAAAACGAGATCGGGCTTGAAAATTTTGTTCTGATCTTTCGGATCGACGATCAGATTGCCGAAATAAAACGGGCGCCACACCACGAAGTTGCTGGCGTCTTCTTTGATCCAGGTAGCACCGCCGTCCGTCGAGCGGTACAGTCCGCGTTTTTCCGCTTCAATGTTTGCGTAGACCACTTGCGGATTCGACGGCGCCACCGCGATAGCCTCGCGCCCCCAGGGTTTGGGCGGCAAGCCCTTGGCATTGGCGTCGTTGATTTCGCTCCAGTGATCGCCGCCGTCGGTAGATTTGAACAGTCCGCTCCCGGGACCACCCGAACGAAACGTCCAGCCCTGGCGCCGGAAATCCCACATCGAAGCATAGACGGTCTTGGGTTCCTGACGGCTCATGGCCAGCAGGCCGCATCCTGTAGAACCGTTCGCTCCGGCCAGAACTTTGTTCCAAGTCTTGCCGCCGTCATTGGTTTTGAAGACTCCGCGCTCGTCGTTGTCGTTCCAGAGATGCCCGGTGGCGCATACCAGAACATGGTTGCCGTCCGTGGGATCGACGAGAATCTTGGCGATGTGTTCGCTATCTCTGAGGCCCACGTTGGTCCAGTTTTCGCCTCCATCGGTCGATTTGTACACGCCGTCGCCGACGGAAACGCTGTTGCGGACCCAGGCTTCACCAGTGCCGACCCAGACTGTTTTCGCGTTGGAGGGATCAATCGCCACGGCGCCGATCGACTGCACGTCTTCGCGATCAAACACCGACCGATAAGTCGTGCCTCCGTTCACCGACTTCCACAATCCGCCGCTGGCCGATCCCACGAACACAGTGATCCTGCCATCCTGCTCCACGGCGTCCAGCGCGGCGATTCGTCCGCTCATCGTGGCGGAGCCGATATTGCGTGCGGGCAGGCCCGACACGGTTGCGGCATCGAACTTATAGTTATTTTGGCCGAACGACTGAACCGCGGCGGCGAGCAAGCCGATGGCGGACCACACGCTCAACTTCAGCCCGAACTGCGGGAAGCGAACCGATGCATTCATCGTGGAAAATCCTCTTCGATTCAAAAGTTCTGTCAGCGCCATTTCAGGAAGTAGCCTGGTTCACTTTTTCTCGGCATCGGCCTGAGGCGCTTGCTTTAACGACGCAGGCAAGGCAAACTCGCTCGCCTCAATTGGCACATTCACTTCCATTTTCTCGACTGTGGTTGTTTGGGCGCCGGGGTTGCTCTTTGCACCCTGCGCGATGGAGAACGGAAACATCACTCCCGCCACCGGTTTGTAAGAACCCAGATCCACCACCGTCTCGCGAACCGAGCCGCGAATGAACACCTGGTATTCCTTGCGAATCTCGAGGTAGGTGTCGGGATCGAGATAGTAGTAAATGATGTCGCCGTCTTTCAGGGTCACCTTCAACCGCAGTGCATCGTCGCCGTCGACTACGTCGTGCCCCAGATACTCCACAGTGTTGCCCTTCTCCTTATAGTCCACCAGCGGACCGTCAAAGTCCGCGTCGAAAAGCAGGTCTTGCAGATCGTCTTCTCCCATGAGTTCTGGATCCTTATGGCCGCCGAAGGGCTGGATCTGCCAGCCGTGGGTGCCGTCATAGGCCTGCACGCTGGTCATGCCCTGCAGCGAAAAAGTTTCGCGAACCAGATTCGGCCGCAAGTTGTCCTGGCCTGTGACGGCGGTGAAACCCCCTCCGCCGGTGAGTTTTCCGGTCATGCGCATGGATTTGATGGCCTTGATCTTGTCGATGCCGCCTTTGGCTTCGCTGTTTTTGTTTACAAGTTCTTCGGCGGTTTGACTGTAGGCGCGGAAACCGAGGCACGAAATGGCTATCAGCAAGATGCCTGCGTAACGCATAGAAGAAACTCCTGTTGTGGAGCTGGAGACCTGGAACGAACGACACAGTACTTTACGTGGTAGAGGACGTTCTTGCCAAGTCTTGGGAGCAAGTGAGTTGCGAGGAAAAAATTTTCTGAACTGGATCGCAGAGTGGGAGATTGGTTTCCAGTCCAGCATCCAGCATCTCCAAAGATTTTCGTTGACACTACAGGCCGGCTATTCGCCGGATGAAGATACGCTGATCGCCATGAGGATCCGCGGCACGACACCGGAGTTCATTGAGAAGGTGCAGGGTCTCGCTTATTCCCGTCTTGAACCCGATGAGCTGATCGCCACGCGGATTCATTAACGTCACGCCGGAATACGTCGCGGAACTACGCAATCGCGGCATGGACAATCTCACCATCGACCAGTTGTCAAGCCTCCGTATTCACGGCATCGATTAGGCCCTTTTCGAAGCAGTGGAATGGCAAGAGGAGTTGAAAAGAGAAAAGCCGTCCTCTCGGGGCGGCTTTCTGGCAAATCGATACTTAGGATTAATGCGCGAACGAAATGTTCAATCCCGTGGTGAAAATAACGTCATTCTTCTTGGCCGTGGCAGGTGGGTTGGTCACATAAATGTCGGCGAGTTGGTTCTGCCATCCCAGCCACTTGCTGATCTTGGTCACGGTACCAAAGTTAAAGGTGCCGCGGTACTGGCTGGTGTCGTTCAGATCGGGATAGAAGTACAGCGTCTGCGTCAACACCGTGCTGGCGCCGAGCTTTTGCGTCAGCTCTTCGCCTAGAGTGAGTGCGGCGAACTTGTCGGTCTTGCCATAGGAAGTGAATGTGGGCGGCGCGGTTGGCGGCGTTACCGGAGGGCCGTTCGAGTACGTCTCGTGCGTATAGTTTACGCCGGCAAAAAAATCGAATATCGTCTTGTCCGTCTTGATGGCGTGGAGTCCGATCCCGCCGTCGTACACGGCGCGCAGATCCAGTTCCTGCAGCTGATTGCTCATGAAGTCCGTGCCAACAAAACCAAACATCCGCGGATTGATGTTGCGGTCGTAGCGCAGGAGACCTTCCGCCAGATTGGCGATCGTGGCCGGAACGGCTCCCGGGGCATTGTTCCGAGTGTAAACCGAACTTGCCGACAAAGTGATTTTGTCGTTGAGCGTAGGATGCGCGGCGTTGAATGCCAGCGCCAGGTTCTCGGTGTCGCTGTTGCCGCGAGCGAGGGAGAATCCGATGTTGGTTCCTCCCGTCCATCCGCGCCTCAGCGTGGGATGCAGCGACTTGTCGTATGCCGTCTGTTCCGCATCGTTGCGGATCACAGTGACGTCATCCTTCGGCGTTTCGACGGTACCGCTGGTTTTGGTCGCGATCTCCAGCTTGCCGTCACTGGTTGTCACCGTGCCCACGGCGGTCTTCCCGCCTTTGAGGTCAACGTGTAATTCCTGATCGGTCGTGATCTGTTCGATCGCGGCGAACTGGAGGGTGACGTCTCCCGCAAACTCGGTATGTAACACCAGCGTCTTACCGTCTGACTTCACAATCTTGCCGGTCAGATGGTCGCCGTTTTTCAGAGTAATCTCGTCGGCCAGCATCAGGCCTGAGGAAATCGAAACAAACAGAACAATACACAGCGTCTTGCGCGACAAAGACTGGTCCTCCTGGGATAAAAGGTAACGTTTAGCACACAATGGGCCCGGGTCCGCTGGTTATTCAGCGGATGGAAAAGCTCAGGAAACCTGACGAAAGTGGCAGAGACTGACCAGAATGGTGCTGGTGCGGGCTTCCTCCACTTAGTACATTAAGACGCAGAACCACGGCGGAAAACCACGAAGGGAAACCGAGTCAGCTCTTGGTTTCGGGTTTCTTGCTCTGATCGGTCGAAGCCTGCGTGGGTGGTTGATCCTTCATGCCATCTTTCAGGGCACGGATCCCTTCACCCAGACCTTTTCCGAGTTCAGGCAGTTTCTTCGGACCGAACACCAGCAGGGCGATGAAGAAAATCACCAGCAGGTGCATCGGTTGAAATAGACCTTCTAACATTTTGAAGCCTCCCGCAACAGTACCCCCTAGCGTACGGAAGGTTGCGGGGGAAGTCAATTGAATGCGGTCGCCTGTGGTGGGATAGTCCGCGCGGATTACCCGCAAAAGCTTGTGCCCGTTTGGCTTACACCGTTCTTCAGAAATGACGTCGGCTTCCTGCCGGGAGCGTTGTCACCTCTAGTTACCTCCGTGACCTTACCGCAAGCCACGGTGGCGAGCTATGTTTTGGAAAGCTGTTTTTCGACAGACAGTTCGCTCAAACGACGCGACCAGCAGGCCAAACCAGGGGTTAGGGAGTCCGGTGAAATTTAAGTTTGCGGTATTTCTTGCTTTCCTGGGTCTGGCGGCACTCGGCGCTGCCGATTCCGCTGGGATCAAGCCGATCACTACGAGCCAGCTCGAGGCGTGGTTGATCGGGGGCGTTTCCAACGCTCGCCTGGTGCGGTTGGTGCGGGAGCGCGGACTGGCCAGTGCTCCGGGAAAAGAAGAATTCAGCCAGTTACAGTCGGCTGGGGCCGATGCGAATCTGCTTCGGATCCTTGGTTCCGTCAGGGGTCCAGCCGCGAGCGCGACCACTCCCATCCCCGCTGGCTCTGCAGAAGGCGGCTGCGGCGGCTGTCCAGCAGAATTATCACGAAGCGGAACTGCAGTTGCGGGAAGCCCTGCGCGACGATCCCCAGAATAGTGCCCTGCACTTTGCCCTCAGCGCGATGCTTCGCCAGCAGGATCAGTGGGATGACGCTTTCGATGAGATCACCCATTCGCTGCAATTGATGCCCGATTTTCCCGAGAACCACGGCAGTCTGTCCTACATTTTCTATCGCATGGATGACGGCCCGAACGCGGTTGCGGAGGCGCGCACCGCGCTGAGCATGGACCCGGAGAACTCCGAGGCTTATCAGTACCTGGGGCTGGGCTTCTACTCTGGCGGCCAATATGGCGCGGCGGTTCATGCCTTTGCGGAGTCTCTGGCGCGCGACCCCGAGAACGCGGACACTTACTACGACATGGGCATTGCCTTGCACGCCGAGGGCAACCTGCCCGCGGCGCTGGCGGTTTACCAAAGAGCCATCGAACTCCGTCCTAACTTCTGGGAGGCGCATTCGAATCTGGCCTTGACCCTGCACGAAGAGGGCAAACTCGACCAGGCGGTGGCGGAATATCGCAAAGCGAAGAAGATGGCACCGGAAGAAGCCTCCATTCGCAACAATCTGGGCAATACTTATTGCGATCAGGGAAACTTCGATGAAGCGATCGCCGAGCTGCGTGAACTCTACCGGCAACATCCCGAATGGCAGGAGGGGCACGGTTGCCTGGCCAGCGCGTTCATGGCGAAGAAAAACTACGAGAGCGCGGTGGCAGAACTACAGCTGGCATTGCAGCAGAACCCCTCCGGCGCGACTGAACACCGCGTCCTGGGCCAGGCCCTTATGCTGGACGGCAAACCGGAGGAGGCGTTGCGCGAGTTGCGCCTGGCGGTTTCACTGAACCCGGATTACGACTTAGCTCATAACTTTTTGGGAACGGCTTTGTTCGAGCAACAGCAGTTGCAAGCCGCCGAAAAAGAATTCCGTGAAGCCTTGCGGCTGAAGGCGTCGGCCGACAACCACTACTCGCTCGCGGCTTGCCTGATGAGTCTGGACCGCTACGAAGAGGCTCTCTCCGAGCTGGACCTGGCGTCCCGGCTCGATCCCGACCGGACGCTTTACCGGGCCCGCCGCGAGGAACTTCTCAAGCTGATGAAAGCCACCAATAGCACACGGTAGAGGACTGTTAGCCCTCAGCCCTCAGCCCTCAGTTAAAACCTAAAACCCTGATCATCCCGAACGGCCGCGTTTTTTGTCGCGCCGGAGGAGCCTGTCCTAACCCAAGCCGAAGGAATCTCAGTTTTAGCCGTCCTCGCCTGCCAAACCGGGAATTTTGACTTTCGGTGGTGGCCATGCCGTTCCACATCCCGCAATCCTCACAATAAAGATTTCGCAATGACGTCTTTCTCGCCCTACAGCCCCTGGACGTGTCCCACAGGCCAGTACCTCCGGGGGTACTGCCGGTGTTTCGGGCTGGCCTGCAATCTGCTTACACTAGAACAAGAATCTCCGTAGATCCAGGATGGAAGCAACACAGCACCAGCATGCAGCGGTTGGCCCTCAACCACACCACGCCGTCACCCGTGGAAATGATGCCAGGAGCATCAATCGCGCATCGCCCAGCGGGCCAGCCGTTGCTGTGCAGAAGTCGTCTGCGTATGGCCTGCCTTGCGCCAGTTGCCACTTGTATTACCCAGCCGATCTCGATGCTTGCCCGACCTGCAAGAGCAAAGAGCGCGTCGCTCCGGTCATGCGCATTGCAGCCGGCCAAGCTCCACAGGGCAGTACAGAGACTGCCCCTCCTGGCAAGGTCCAGGAACAAGAGCGCGAAGCGTTTCTTCGTGAGTGCAAGTCTGACCTGGTTGATGTCCACGCGGAGGCCACCAACTTGCCCACATCCCACTGCAGACTCGACCATAACCATCCCGGCGGCCCGCGCCCTGCCGAGGTTTGCCAGCCCTGCCACGAGCGCCTGCAGGGACGTCTAGACGTTTGCGAAGCTGCCTTGCACATGGACCTGAAAGAAGCCGCCCAGATTATTTACGATGCGGTGTGGGCGGACCCATCTGATCCAGGCAAGACCTACCGCAACGCCGCCAGCGCCCTGCTTGCAGAATTGCGCAAGCGTGCTGGAATGAATTCTGTGCGCGGCCCGTTCCATCCCATGGCTCACTAACCTGAGTCCGCCGAATCGGCCCTCGAAGCTACGATTTCGAATCCAGTCATAGCGTCTGAGGATCACCCAGAGATTGAATCTGTGCGATGCCGCGCGAATTGCGGAGTACGGCTGCAATGACTAAAATGTGCCATCGGCACGCAGGAAGACCGCTTCACCTCGCAGTTCCGCACTCTTCGATGAGCTGTTTCGTCATGATCGCGCGCGCGTCCATTCACCTTCGTGCCGCTAGTTGTGTCTTGCTGATCTCGCTTTTTGTTCCCGCTTTGCTAAGGGGACAGCCGCAAGCGCCCGTTGGTTCGGCCATTGTGCGCGGATCGGTCCGAGACGCGCACGGCCTCCCGCTGCCCAGCGCCATTGTTTCCCTGCGGCGCGAGGATGGGACCCACGCCCTCACCGGACGCACGGATTCAGACGGAAGCTACGTTTTCTCGGCGGTACTTCCCGGGAGCTACACCCTGTGCGCAGAAATGGCCGGATACAGCGTGACCACTCTGAGTTCGGTTGCGCTCGCAGAAAAACAGGAGAAGCGAATCGACCTCAAGCTGGAGGCTGCAGGTGTGTCCGCGTCGCCAATGCCTTCCACCGCAGCTCCACAGTTTTTCGACGAGCCGCAATTTACCGTCGCAGGTGTCACCGACACCACGAGTCTTGGCGGCCACGGTTCCGACACGGTCGTGCGCACCCGGAACGCGCTGTCCAAGGACACCGCAGCGCTCGGCAAGGCACCACTGGGAAACACGTCGACTGGCGAGGTGTCGCACGTCGGCTCGCCTTCGGTTTCATCCGCGGCCGCTACGGAGAAAACGCTGCGCGAAGCGGCTGAACGCGAGCCTGGAAGTTTCGACGCCAACCACCGCCTCGGAATGCTCCTGCTCGGCGACGGCAAGGCCCGCGAAGCTCTGCCGTATCTGGAGCAGGCATCCGAACTTAACTCTGGCGATTACGCCAACGCGTACGAACTGGCGCTGGCTCGCTGCGTTTTGGGAGACTACGAGCGCGCACGCACAAGTGCTCAAGACCTGCTCGCTCATCAGGACAGGGCCGAACTGCATCATTTGCTGGCCGACATAGAGGAAAAAACCGGCAAACCTCTGGAGGCTGTCCGCGAATATCGGCGCGCGGCTGAACTGGATCCGAGTGAACCCAATCTTTTTGATTGGGGCATAGAACTCCTCTTGCATCACGCTCCCGAACCGGCCATTGAAGTCTTCAATAAGGGCAATCGCCTTTTTCCACGATCGGTCCGCATGCTGGTGAGCCTGGGCGTCGCGTGGTACGTGCACGGTTCTTACGAGGAGGCGGCACGACGGCTGTGTGAGGCCGCAGACTTGAGTCCAGCGGACGCAGTTCCCTATCTGTTTCTGGGCAAGATTCAGAGTGCGGAAGCGACTCCGTCTGACGCCGTCGTTGAGAAACTGGCGCAGTTTGCGAGGCTTCATCCCGAAAACGCCATGGCGAATTACGATTACGCCCTGAGTCTATGGAAGCGGCGAAAAGCTCCCGAGGATAACTCCGCTCTGCCGCAAGTGCAGTCGTTGCTCGAGAATGCCGTTCGTCTGGACCCCAAGCTTGGCGTCGCTTATCTGCAATTGGGCATTCTTCATGCTGAGCGGAACGATCTCTCCGGAGCAATCTCAGCCTACCGGCAAGCGATCGCTGCGAGTCCGCGGCTGGAGGAAGCGCACTACCGGCTGGCGCAGACGTATCGCCTGACCGGGGAAAAATCGAAGGCTCAGGCGGAGCTGCAGCTCTACAACGAAATCGCAAAAGCGTCGGCGGGAGAAACGGACCGCGAGCGGCACGACATCAAGCAGTTCGTCTATACACTTCGGAACGACCCCGCTCCCATGCCCACGCCGCCCTAGCGATTGCTGACGCCATCTCCGCGGCTAATGAGCTGCAGGGGTGGGCGCTTTCATCAGGCTCACGAACATTCTGTAGAACTTTTCGGTGTCCAAGTCCACCTGAATTTCGACGGGCTGCGCCTCCACCTTCGGCTTGTCTTTGTCGGCCCATGTCAGCGTGTTCCCATATCCCGCTCCGTTGTCGAGGTCGACTGCCATGTAGCGAGTTTCGGTCTTTGTGATCAAGGTTGGATCGATCCACGCAGCCGCCGCCAGTTCGTCCCACATAATGTCGGCGCCTGGCCAAAATTGGGCAAAGTGGGCCAAGTAATGCGCGAGCGCGGTTCCGCTCGCGTCGATTTCCCTAGTGATGGCGGGCGTCAGGTGAGTCTTGATGGAAATGTCGGTAGGCGTGCAGACAATTTTCTTCCACGGCGCCCGTAGCACGATTTGCGCCGCCTCCGGATCAAACCAGAAATTGAATTCGTGACGTGGATTGCTCGCAAACTCCGGATTGTCGGTATCAGGGCTGAGGCTGCCCCCCATGAATACCAATTCCTGCGTCAGCGATGCGAACTGCCGATCGATGGAGATCGCGAGCGCGAGGTTCGTCATGGGTCCGCCCTCGTAGATGGTCACTTCATGGGGATATTTATGCACCATACGGATCAGGAAGTGAACAGCGTCTTCGTCAGTAGGCTTCGTGGTCGGCTTTCCCTCGGGAAGCTCCGGCACGACAAAAGGCTCGTGCCACCAGCGGTCGTCCCATGCGCCCGCATAGGCCACTTTGCCGTAGCGCTCTTGCCAGAGCTGAGTTTCGTCGCGGCTGCGGACCAAGGGGAAAGCCGCTCCGGGCACCACAGGAATGTCGGTGCGGCCGATGATCTCAAGAAGGCGCAGCGTGTGAGCCACTTCCTCGTCGCGCCACTGGTCTCCACTTACAACTGTGATCCCCAGCACCTCCACCTGCGGAGATTGGATCATCACCAGCAGCGTCTGCATGTTACTGCCACCCGGCCCCGAACAGTCTTCGTTGATGATAACTTTGCGCCGCTGCGGGGCGGACCCGAAGGAACTCCCAGGGAAAGCGGCCAGCAGAAATATCAGTGCGAGCTTCCATGTATGCCGCTTCATCAGTCCTCGTTTTCCCGCGGATTTGTCGCTTGCAAACTCAAGGGCAGACCGGGTCGTACCCGATCTGCCCGAAAAAAAGCCCTCAAATCAGGCGACCTAGAACCTAAGCTTCAGAGCGAACTGAATCAGACGGGGATTGTTTACGGTTGAGTTGACGACGCCAAACTGACTGCCCGCGTTTATGTCGCCAATGGGAGTGCCGAATTGCGCGTGGTTGAAGAGGTTGAAGAACTCAGCCCGGAAATCCAGCTGCATTCCTTCGCGATAAGGCAGCTTGAAATGCTTGATCAGGGAGAAATCAGTATTCACGAAGTCAGGTCCGCTGACCGGCGCGCGGGGCGCGTTTCCAAGCTCCCCGGCAGTCGCAAAAGCAAAGCATGAAACATTAAACCATTCGTTAAGAGTTGGATGGCCGGACTTGGGGTTGCAGGTCATGTCAGGCCGGTTGTTATTGCTCGCGTTCTGCATGAAAGCAACTCCCGATTGATCGTTGCTGTTCATGACAAACACTGGAAATCCCGAGAGCACGCGCTCAATCACATCGACTTCCCAATTTCCAGCGATAACGTTGACAGGTCCACTCCAATCCCCCCCGAAGCGCTTGCCCTTCCCAAACGGCAAATCGTAAGTGAGGCTGGCGGTGAACTGGTTATCTACGTTGATCTGAGAGAGGCTCCAATCCGCCTTGGTTGTGCCGGGGAGCGGCCAATAGGTGGCTCCCAGGTTCGTGCCCAGGCCGTCAGAATAGCCGCTGTCGTAAGTCTTGGAATAGGTATATCCAAGCAGTGCGTAGATGCCGTACCTTGCGCTTTTTGTTTCCGCCTTGATCTGAAACGAGTCGTACTTAGCTGCCCCTGCATCGTTGGCATTCAGGATGGTTGGCGGGAAACCGGGAAAGTATCCGAGGTTGGTTCCCCAGGGAGCCGAGAACGCGGCTCCCCCCGGACCGCAGCCGAAGGTGTATCCGGGCTGTGGTTCACTGCCTCCGGCGCACGCCTGGGGCGAACCGACGTTCAGATTCATGCCGTCCACCAGAATGTGCGAACTGCGGGAGCCGGCATAACCTGCGGTCAGCACGATGTTGCCAGGCAGCTGGCGTTCAAGGTTTGCGTTGAACTGCTGCACTCTACCCTGTTTAAAATTGAGGTTCTGCGATTGCAGGGTTCCTGGGAAGACAGGAGGAGTTTCCGGCGCCGTGATCACCGGCAGAAACGCCGTCTGGATGCCGCAGCCAGGAGTCCCCATGTTCTGAAACAGACAGAGCCCGTTGAAATTGTCGGACTCGGCAAGGTACGGGGGATTTTCCCACAAGCCCTGCGCTCCCTGATTCCAGGAGGAATCGTGGAAAATCGCGTATCCCAGACGAATCGCGGTCTTTTCGCTGCCCGCGGGCTTCCAGGAAATTCCAATGCGCGGCTCGACGGCGGTCTTGTCCAGTTGAACACCCACACGGGCGTCAGATGCTACGCAGATCGTGCATCCAGCCAGCGCCGGGCTGTTTCCGGCGACCAATAGCTTCCCCGTCGCAAAGTCGAAGTTCGCCTGGCGGTTCTTGTTCTCAGTCTCCGGCGTTACAAAGGCCCAAGCCAAACCCAGGTTAAGAGTCAGATTATTTGATACGCGCCAATCGTCCTGCACGAATGGGCGAAACAACTTCCAGCGACGCCCCGTCGTGGCGCCGTCGAACGTTTGATCATGGATTGCGCCCCCGATCTGGCCCAGCAGCAAGTCGGCCGCCGCATCTCCCGTGTATCCGCCGAACATCAGGAAGTAGCCGTCCTGAAAAGCGTTGGTTTCAACATTCATCTGGTTCGCGCGAATTCCCATGCCTAGCCGAATGTTGTGGTTGCCCCGAATCATATCGATGGTATCGGAAACGGAAAAGACGTTGGTACCCCCTTGAAAAGGAGCGAATCCGCGATCGCCCAGAGACAAATAACCGCCAAACATCTGGGTCGAAGACATACCGCAACTCATGCAATCCTTCGTCGACTGATTCACGATGCCCGCTGGCGCGCCCGGGCACTTGCTGTTCAGGTCGGCTCCTTGAATGCCCAGGATGGCCGATTCGCACGTGCCATTGCCGAAGGAAAGAATGTGGTTAAAGATCCGGTTGAAGCCGGCGTTGAATTGATTGATCGTGCGATCGGAAAAAACGTGAGTTTCCGACACCGCCACGTTGCGTCCGTGATTGGTGATGTTCTGGTTGCTGGCAAAGGCGTTGGCCTCGGCAAACGCCGGCGCACCCCCCGGAACAACCGAAACCGCCTGGTCGTAGCTGAAGCGCGCAAACATAGAGTCTTTACTGGAGAAATTGTGGTCCAGGCGGATATCGAACTCGCCTTCGTTCAACTTCCTGACTGGGACGTCGGCGTAGTTACCTAAAGCAGAGCCGGTCACATTGGCGGTGGGATATAGCTGAATCATGTTTTGCCCAACCGTATCGATCAGAGCCGACGGAATAAAATTGCAAGAAGTGCCCAGCGTCTGGCCTCCGTGGGCATTAATCGGCTCCGCCGTCGGTACGGCCAGAGTATCAGTGCCCGGCACGCATTGGAAATTCTTGGGGTCCGTACCAGTTGCATAGGGATTGGTGAGCAGTCCGGAAATGATTGGATCCTTTCGGAAGTCGCCGGTCATCATTGCAGGGGTCGGAACCGTGCCCAGTTCGGGTATTCCATGCCGTTGCATTTTCGCCTGGTAATCGAGGAAGAAAAACGTCTTGTCCTTCTTGATTGCGCCGCCGAGCGCACCGCCGAACTGGTTCAAATTGAACTGTTCTTTCGTCGAAGCGAAATAGCTGCGGGAATCGAGCTTGGTGTTGCGGAAGAACTCGAACAGCGAACCGTGAAACTGGTTTGACCCCGACTTCGTAGTTACCAGAACAGTCGGACCCGCGCGGGTACCGTATTCCGCCGAGTAGTTGTAGGTGAGAACTTTGAATTCTTGGATCGCGTCAATCGACGGCAGAATCGCGATGCCGCCCGCGGTTAGCTCGTTGTTGTCGTTGCCGTCAAGTAGCCAATCGGTGCTGCTGGCTCGAGATCCGCCAACCGAAAGCGAATAAGTGCCGCGCGCCGAAACTTCGCTGCTGGGACCGCCGTTGAAGAAGCTGTTCGGGTTGGTCTCTTGCGTGGTTCCAGGAGTCAGGGTGGCCAACTGGACAAAGTCGCGTCCGTTCAGAGGGAGTTCAGCCACCTGTTCCGACGTGATTACCTGACCCAACGTCGCGTTGCTGGTCTGCACCGCGACCTCTGTCGCATTCACTTCCACCGCAGTCGTAACCGACGCCGGCGCGACCGTGAAATCCACTTCGCGATGCTCATCCACCTGCAGACGGATGTCCTTCTGCTCCACAGGGCCGAAGCCCTGAGCGTCCACGCGAATGGTGTAGAACGCGACGGGCAGCAAGGGGATGAGGTAGTGACCCGAATCGTCGGTCTTCGCCTCGCGCGACACACCTGTGCCTTGCGAGATGGCTTTCACTGTCGCCCCTGACACCACGGCGCCAGCTCTGTCGGAAACGGTACCGGAAAAGCTTCCGGATGCCTGGCCGTAAAGGAGTGGACTGAGGGTGAAAACCAGGAAACAGCAACAACCGACGAGCAGCGCCTTCTTGTTCAGCATTCGAACCCCTTTCGGCGGCCCCCAACCGAACGAAAAAATACCCCCCAGGCGATTGAAAGTTGAAGGCCTTGACCGTAGAAGGGCCTTATAAATGGGCGCTCATTCCGAAGTCAAGATTTTTCGGTAGTAGAAAAACAGCATGCGCCACGATCTTTTCGAATGAACGCATGCAAGAATCGCGGTTGACTTAATCGCAACTCGCTGAGTTGCTGCCTCACAGCTCGATCTTCTCCATGACAGCACACACTTACAGTGTTTGACGCGATCGCTCACACGATTGTGTGCGTTAAGACGACTTCGAATCGGAGCTGATCCCAGATCGGGACTTCCATTCGGTGTCGAAGCGCGCGCGATCATAGAAAGACTTCTGGGTTCCGACTCCTGTAGTCGAAAGTCCCGCGTATAAATTGGCGCGCCGGACCGCCTCCATCTCCGGTACTCCCTCGCCGAGAAACACGGCAAAACTTCCGATGAAGGCATCGCCCGCCCCGGTGCTGTCAACGCTTTTCACCGGAAAGGCGGCCACGTGCTCGCTGACGTCGCGATGTGCAAGCAGGGAACCCTTGGCCCCCAGAGTGATGATGACTCTGCGGATGCCGCCGGCCAGCAGTTTTCTGGCACACTGCTTGGCATCCTCGGCGCCGCGCACCGCGATTCCAGTGATGGTCTCGGCTTCGCTTTCGTTCGGCACGAAGTAGTCGAGATTGGCGAGCGCCTGCAGGTCAACCGGTTGTGCGGGAGCGGGATTCACAATGCACCGAATGCCGTGTTTTCGCGCGAACGCGACAGCGTAATAAACAGTCTCGATGGGAATCTCAAACTGCAGCACGATGCAGTCGGCAGTTTTCAGCATCTCAGCGGCGGCGTCGACATCGGCTGGTTTCAGCGCGTCGTTCGCGCCCTTGACCACCAGAATGCGGTTTTGTCCACTGGGATCGACAAAGATCGGCGCGACACCGCTCGAGATCCCCTCAACTTGCTTTACATGCGTGGCGTCGATGCCAAGCTTCTTGAAGTTTTCGATTGTAGCCGGACCAAACAGGTCGCTTCCCACGCGCGCCACCATAAAGACTTCCGCGCCGCACAACCGCGCCGCCACCGCCTGGTTCGCGCCTTTGCCGCCGAAGCCTAGGTTGAACCCTTGTCCGAAGATGGTCTCGCCGGGCTTTGGGAAACGATCCGTGAAAGTCGTCAGGTCAACGTTGGCGCTGCCAATTACCGCAATGCGAGGCCGTTTCGCCATGGTGCTTTCTTAGGAAACCTCGAGGAACGCCGAGTCTATTAAGTGGTCCGGATCGTGTCAACGGAGATTTCGCGGTTCCGGCAGTTCGGGTTTGGCCTTGACATGATTTCGGTTGCGACGTAGCCTACGTCGCTGCTTCAGCGCGAGGGCCGCTTCTTGCGGACTCTTTAGATTGCCCAAAGGAGCCAACGATGTTCACGCCACCGAGTCTTGGCATTGCACTTCTGATGATGGCCACCAGCGCCATTTGCTGGGGCTCCTGGGCAAATACCTACAAGGGCGTCAAGAATTATCGCTTCGAACTTTTCTACTGGGACTATGCCATCGGCATCTTCCTGATCTCTTTAATTCTTGCGTTGACCATGGGAAGCAGTGGCCACGATTCTTCAAGCTTCCTGAGCAATGTCCACGCCGCGGACTCTACCAACATCGTCTCCACTCTGGTCGGGGGAGCCATTTTCAATCTCGCGAATCTCCTGCTGGTGGCTGCCATCGATATGGCGGGGCTGGCCGTTGCCTTTCCAGTCTCGATCGGAATCGCCCTGGTGGTCGGCGTGGCGCTGAACTTCATTCTGCAGCCCAAAGGCAGCGGCCTGCTTTTGGCGGGGGGCGTTGCCTGCGCTTTCGTTGCCGTCGTGCTCGACGGGAAAGCCTACGGAAGTCTCGCGAGTTCCGGACGCTCCGTTTCGAAAAGGAGCATTGTCACTTGCGTGGTGTCCGGTGTGCTCATGGGGCTATGGAGCCCCTTCACGACCTACGGCACGACCCGCGGAAACGCGCTGACTCCGTACAGTTCCGTGGTATTTCTCACTCTGGGCGCGCTGCTCTCGTGCTTTGTTTGGAATCTCTATTTCATGAAGAAACCGCTTGCCGGGGAACCCGTCGGCCTCGGCGGATTCTTTACCGCTCCGGCGTCGGGGCATCTGCTCGGTTTGCTCGGCGGAGTGATCTGGGGCACGGGAACGGTCTTCAATGTTGTGGCCGGAAAAGCGACTACCTTCGCTATCTCCTACGCGATCGGCCAATCGGCGCCCATGGTCGCGGCTTTGTGGGGAGTGTTTGCCTGGAAAGAATTTGCGGGCTCAGGAACCAGCGCTAAGCTTTATCTCGCGCTCATGTTCGTTTTCTATGGGCTGGCAATTCTGCTGGTCGCACATGCCAATAGCTGAGCGCAAACGGTAGATCTATTTTCCTTTGATCCGGCTGATGAATAGCTGCAAGAAGCGGTCGGCGTCCGACGCCACGCACACTCTTGCGTTCGGCTTCAGATAGTCGTAGCCCTCGATCACGTAGCGGTCGCCGTGCAGCACGTTCTTCTCATTGGCTCCCATGCGATTGGCGACGGTTTCTCCGCGCGTAAACTCGCCCTTGGTTTCGACGTCGACGTGCATTTCTTTCAGCGTGACCAGGGTCGGGTCAACGACTGTTCCCACCGCCAGCGGGTCATACATTGCGGCGCCGGGGTATCCATTTTTCTCAGCTCGCGACAAGTAGAACTCACCAACCTTGGCCACGAAATCGTTTTCCGGTCCGTGCGTGGTTTGAATCTGCGCGAGTTGCTTGCGCGTCATCAACGTCCGCTCGCCTATGTCGGAGCCGACCATGGTAACGATCCAACCGGCACTGAACACGATCGCCGCCGCCTCGGGATCGTTATAAATGTTCGCCTCTGCCGCCCCGTTCACATTTCCTCCGGTAATCGATCCGCCCATGATGACGATGTCTTTGACCAGTCCCGCGATCGACGGATCCTTGGAAACTGCAAGCGCGATGTTCGTCAGCGGTCCCACCGGAATCAGCGTAATCTCATGCGGATATTTGTGGACAAGTTCAATAATCAGGTCTGGCCCAAACTGCGGATCGGCCTTGCACTTCGAGGCAGGCAGTTCAATATTCGCGAGGCCATTCTGCCCGTGCCAATACTCTGCCGTAATTAATTTCTGATTCAAAGGATGCTGCGCTCCACCCGCGACCGCGACGTCGCATCGCCCCGCCAGCGAAACCAGCTTCAGCGCATTCTCCAATCCCTGGGCCGCCACCACGTTTCCGGGGACGACCGTGAGTGCCTCCACTTTGATCTCCGGCGAATTCAGTGCCAGCAGAATGGCCAGTGCATCGTCGGTGCCGGGATCGGTGTCGATGATCACGCGTTGCGGAGAAGACTGGGCGAATGCACTTGTCACAAGAGCCAGAACGGCAAACAAAACAACAGTGGAGTAAAACGGGAACTGTTTCACCTGAAGAAATCCTTTCCTGGAGCAGTGCTGCAGACTAGCCGAGCCGCGCATGAGAGTCAACGAGCAACGAAGAGGAATGTGTTGTTTCCAAGGCTCGGAGCGGAACAGAGTCGGAATCGGATCGCGTTCATAGCAGCATCCCCGCAATCGAAGCCGACATCAGGTTCGCCATGGTTCCCGCCAGCATGGCGCGAATGCCAAGACGCGCCAGTTCGCCTTTCTTGTTGGGCGCTAGCGCGCCGATTCCTCCAATCTGAATTCCGATCGAACTCAGGTTGGCGAATCCGCACAACGCAAAGGTAGCAATGGTGAACGAACGCGGATCGAGCACCGTTTTCATGGGGCCAAGCAGAGAAAACGCGACCAGTTCGTTCAGCACCATACGCGTGCCCAGCAGGTTACCAATTGCCCGGCAATCTTGCCAGGGGATGCCGATCACCCAAGCCACCGGCGCGAAAACTGCTCCAAAGATTTTTTCCAGACTCTCCGGGAACCATGCGATCCAGTGGTGTATGCCGCCCATGATGCCATTGGCCAGGGCAATCAGCGCGAGAAACGAAATCAGCATCGCGGCGATGTTCAGCGCCATGTGCAGGCCGTCGGTGGTTCCGCGCGCGACCGCTCCCAGTAAATTTTCTTCCTTTTCGGCGCTCTCTTCGTCTTCGCTCATCACCACCCGTCCAGCAGTTTTCGGCTGCTCAGTTTCCGGCACCAGCATCTTCGCCATGAGCAGCGTGCCGGGCGCCGTCATAATCACCGCACTCAGCAAGTGCTTCGGCTCAATCCCAAAGGCTATATATGCGGCCATGATTCCGCCGGAAACGTGAGCCATGCCGCTGGTCATAACCGTCATCAATTCGGAATGAGTTAGCTCGGCGAGAAACGGCTTGATCGTGACCGGGGCTTCTGTTTGTCCCATGAAAATGCTGGCTGCCACGTTCAACGATTCCGCGCCGCTTGCCCCCATCACTCGCGTCATCAACCACGCGGCGATCTTGATGATGAACTGCATGATCCCGTAGTGATAGAGCACCGCGAAGAAAGCCGTAATGAAAATGATTGTGGGTAACACCTGGAAAGCGAAATAGAAGCCAAGATGCGAGCCTTGCTTCCCCAGATCGCCAAAGACGAATTGAGAGCCGACGAAGGCGTAGTTCAGGAAGCGATTCACCACGTTGCCCGCCGCCTGGAACGCGCGGCGGCCCGCGTCGACTCGCAACACGCAGACCGCGAATGCAAACTGCAAACCCAATCCCCACGCGACTGTTTTCAGGCGAATGGCGCGCCGGTTAGTGGAGAAAGCGTAGGCCAAGCCCAGCATCGTCAACAGGCCCAGAATTCCCGTAAAGCGTCCCATTCAGTTTTCTCCCGGCTTCCCGATTACGCGATGAATCAACGGCCTCTTCTTAGTCGGCGGTGCATCGCCGATCTGACAGCTCTCTTCCAGCAATTGTCGAGCTCGCGCGACTCGCGATTCGGAATTGTAGTAGATCGTGGCCAGCGGTTCTGCGGCAGAAACCCGGTCTCCAACTTTCTTGTGCAGCACAATGCCCACCGTCGGATCCACCGAATCTTCCTTGCGCTCTCGTCCTCCGCCGAGAATGACGCACGCGGTGCCGATCTGTTCGCACTGCAGCGATGCAAGATATCCGTTCTTCGCGCACAAAACCTGCCATGCATGCCGCGCTTGCGGCAGGCCTTTCGGATCGTCGACAACTCGGGGGTCTCCACCGTGCAATTCCACCATCTGGCGAAACCGATCGAGGGCTTTTCCTGACGCAATCAGCTTCGCGCTCTCCTGTTTTCCTTCGGCAACTGTTTTCGAGACACCGCCGAGATGCAGCATCCATCCCGCCAGTTCCAGGCAGAGGTCGCGCAAATCCGGCGGTCCCCCGCCTCGCAGAATATCGATCACCTCGACCACTTCGAGCGCGTTGCCGATCATGTTTCCCAGCGGCTGATCCATGTCCGTGATCAACGCGACCGTTCGCTTACCCATGCGCTCTCCGGTCTCCACCATGAGTTCAGCCAGGAACTCCGCATCTTTTTCGCTTTTCATGAACGCGCCGGAACCGGTCTTCACGTCAAGCACCAGGGCGTCAATCCCTTCCGCCAGTTTCTTGCTCATGATGGAAGCGCAAATCAGGTAGGGACTCTCCACCGTGCCCGTCACATCGCGCAAAGCGTAAAGTTTGCGATCGGCGGGCGCGATCTCCGCGGTCTGACCAATCATCGCGCAGCCGCACGTCTCAAGCACCCGTCGAAACTCAGGCAGCGGCAGATTCACCTTGAACCCGGGAATGGCTTCCAGTTTGTCGCGCGTGCCGCCGGTGTGGCCCAGTCCGCGTCCGCTGATCATCGGAACCGTAACGCCCGCCACAGCTGCCAGCGGCGCGAGCACGAGGGAAGTCTTGTCGCCCACTCCCCCGGTGGAGTGCTTGTCCACTTTTCTTGTTGCGATCGCGGAAAGATCCAACACCTCGCCCGATCGCAGCATCGCGTCGGTCAGGGCCGCAGTTTCGCCTCGTGTCATACCCCGCCGAACCCCCGCCATCAACCACGCGGAGACTTGATAGTCGGGAATCGAACCCTGCGTATAAGCGGCAACCAAGGATTCGATCTCGAACCGCGACAATTCACCGCCGTCCCGTTTCTTGCGAATCACGTCGATTGCACGGAAAATCTGAGTGGAGGTCGTGGATTCACTCACTGGAAGCGAAATCCTTCCGGAAGAAGTTCGGTAATGTGAGCCTGCTTCGGGCCACGAGCGCCCTGGAAGAAGATCACCGCGCCGGGCCCGAATTCATAGATGACTTGGCGGCATGCCCCGCAGGGTGAGCACGCGACTCCGTGGTCGTTGGTGACGGCGACGGCGCGAATCTCAATCTTCGGTCCCAATTTCGCCACTGCAGAAAAAATTGCCGTCCGCTCGGCACAGTTAGTCATCCCATAAGAAGCATTCTCCACGTTGCAGCCGGAGAAAACTTTGCCGTCTGCCAACAAGATTGCGGCGCCCACCCGAAACTTGGAGTAGGGCGCGTGGGCGTTCTTCCTCACTTTTTGCGCGGCTCGCTCTAACTTCTTGCGAGTAACGACGGAGAGAGTTTTCTTGGGCATAGCTTGTTTCTGGAAGAGGATAAACGTGCGTCATTGTAAACCCTGTCGGCGCAATCAAACGCCATTTTTGCTAATTCGCCGGGGGACTCGTGTCGTTCTTCAATCAAATACCCGATTCGCGATGCCTGCCGTACAATTGCAGTCGGAGCGAAGCGCGCGCGGCGTATCCGTGCGGGCTATGAGGTAGAGCCGTCCATGTCTGTGGATCACGATCTTTCAAGCGCGTCCCGCAAATTTGGGGGCGACGACCGCGTCAGCGACCTCCCCAGTGGGTTCGCTACTCTTTCCGGACGCGCCCTGCTGCCCAACTCAGGCATCCCACTGGACCTGCATTGGGTGCGGGAAATGCAAGCCAACACCAGCGCCATCGAGCGTCGCGCCCAGTCGCAGGTCTCGCGCCGATCGGTCAAGAAAGATTGGCAGGCAGCGTGGCTTCTACGTGCCATCACCTGCATGGATCTGACGACGCTTTCCGGCGACGATACCGACGACCGTGTCCGCCGGTTGTGCGCCAAGGCCCGGCAGCCCATCCAGCACGATCTCGTGCGCAAATTGGGGATCGAAGAACTTGGAGTCAAAGTCGCCGCCGTCTGCGTCTATCACACATTCATCGAAACCGCGCTGCACGCATTAGAAGGAAGCGGCGTGAATGTTGCCGCTGTGTCCACAGGCTTTCCGGCGGGGCTGTCGCCGCTGGCAGAACGTGTCGCGGAAATTCGCCGCTCCGTAGAAGCGGGCGCACACGAGATCGATGTCGTGATTACTCGCGCGCACGTGTTCGGCGGCCGGTGGCAGGCTCTCTATGACGAAGTGGCCGCTTTCAAGCAAGCCTGCGGCCGTGCACACATGAAGGTGATTCTCGGTACCGGCGATCTGCTGACGTTACGTAACGTGGCGCGGGCCAGCGTCGTCGCTATGATGGCAGGGGCTGACTTTATCAAGACTTCTACCGGCAAAGAGGCCGTCAATGCGACTTTGCCCGTGGGACTGGTGATGACGCGCGCCATTCGTGAATACGCGCAGCAAACCGGCATGGCGGTGGGTTTCAAAGCGGCGGGCGGGCTGCGCACCGCCAAGCAATCCACGGATTGGCTGGCCATGATGAAGGAAGAGCTCGGTTTATCGTGGACGCGCGCGGAACTGTTTCGCTTTGGCGCCAGTAGTTTGCTGGGAGATATCGAACGGCAGCTGGAGCATCACGCGACCGGCCGCTACTCCGCGGAATACCGTCATCCGATTGCATGAGGAGATGAGCTCAACCGCGCGTGATCTTGCTTGCTGAAGAATCGAGCTGAACCACATGGGCATTGCCGAAAAATTTCTGACTATGGAGTACGGCCCCGCTCCAGAAGATCCTAAGGAGTCGCAAGCCTGGCTCGACCGCCACGGCCGCCGCTTCGCCCACTTCATCAACGGAACGTGGCAGCCGCCCGCTGAAGGCGGATATTTCGACACGCTCGATCCCTCCACCGGAGAAAAGCTGGCCTCCGTTGCTCAGGGTTCGGCGGCAGACGTCGATGCCGCCGTCCGGGCCGCACGCGCTGCTTCGCCAAAATGGCGCGTCCTCACTCCGCATGCGCGGGCCCGGTATTTGTACGCGCTGGCCCGCCTGGTGCAAAAACATTCCCGCCTTCTTGCCGTTCTCGAAACCATGGATAACGGCAAGCCGATCCGCGAGAGCCGCGACATCGATATTCCGTTGGTCGCGCGGCACTTCTATCACCACGCGGGCTGGGCGCAACTACTCAAGCGGGAGTTTCCCGGCCATGAGCCTTGCGGCGTGGTGGGGCAGATCATCCCCTGGAATTTTCCCCTGCTCATGGCGGCGTGGAAAGTCGCACCGGCCCTGGCGACCGGAAACACCGTGGTCCTGAAGCCCGCGGAGTTTACTCCGCTCACCGCTCTTGCCTTCGCCGAACTTTGCCAGGAAGCCGGATTACCTGCCGGCGTCGTCAACATCGTAACCGGCGACGGCTCGACCGGTGAGGCGTTGGTGAAACATCCCGATGTCGACAAGATCGCCTTCACTGGTTCCACCGAAGTCGGCCGCGCGATCCGCGGTGCCACCGCAGCCAGCCACAAACGCCTTTCACTCGAACTGGGAGGAAAATCTCCCTTCATTATTTTCGACGATGCCGATCTCGACAGTGCGGTCGAAGGCCTGGTCGACGGAATCTGGTTCAACCAGGGGCAAGTCTGCTGCGCCGGTTCGCGGTTGTTGATGCAGGAAAGCATTGCCGAGGCCTTGCTGGGCAAGATTCGCGATCGGATGAGCACGTTGCGTATCGGACAGCCGCTCGACAAAGCCATTGACATCGGCGCGATCGTGGCGCGCGTGCAACTGGAACGCATCCAGCGCATGGTCGAGCAAGGAGTGGCCGAAGGGGCGACTTGCTGGCAACCGCAGGTCACGCTGCCTGCGCGCGGATTTTTCTATCCGCCGACCCTCCTCAGCAACGTGCATCCCACCTCCATCGTCGCCCAGGAAGAAATCTTCGGCCCCGTCCTTGCGGCAATGACCTTCCGCACGCCGCGCGAAGCCGTGGAACTCGCGAACAATACGGTGTATGGTCTCGCATCCTGCGTGTGGAGTGAGAACCTCAACGTCGCCTTGCACGTGGCCGCGCAACTGAAGGCCGGAGTCGTCTGGGCAAACTGCACCAACCTGTTCGACGCATCGTGCGGATTCGGTGGCTACCGCGAAAGCGGATACGGTCGTGAAGGTGGCCGCGAAGGGTTGCTGGAATATCTGGAGCCGTCATGGTTCAAGAACGCGGCCAAACTGCCGGCGGTGCACTCGCCCGCGGTCACGCAAGTTGAGGACGAATCCCAAGCCAGCACTCCCGCCATTGACCGCACCGTGAAGCTCTACGTCGGAGGCAAGCAAGCTCGGCCCGATTCCGGTTACAGCATGGAAGTTCGTTCGCCCGACGGTCACTTGCTCGGCGAGGCTCCGCTCGGCAACCGCAAAGACATTCGCAACGCAGTCGAGGCCGCGCGCAAGGCCGAGGCCTGGGGCAAGGCCACGGCGCACAATCATGCCCAAGTGTTGTACTACTGCGCCGAAAATCTTTCGCAGCGTCGCGACGAAATCATTCGACGCCTTGCCGCAGTCGTGGGCGAAAAACAAGCTGCGGCGGAAGTCGATCTCAGCGTGGAGCGCATCTTCTCTTACGCGGCGTGGGCCGATAAATTCGATGGCGCCGTGCACAACCCGCCATTCCGCAATATTGCCATTGCCATGAACGAGCCCATCGGAACCGTCGGCGTCATCTGCCCCAGGGAAGCGCCGCTGCTCGGTTTCCTTTCGCTTGCCATGCCGCTTCTCGCGGTGGGGAACACCGTCATTGCAGTTCCTTCCGAGGCCTATGCGCTGATCGCCGCGGACCTCTATCAACTCTTCGATACTAGCGACTTGCCTGGCGGAGCACTCAACATTGTGACGGGCTACACGACACAGCTGTTGAAAGTTCTCGCCGAGCACGACGATGTGGACGCCATCTGGTGCTTCGGGGACGAATCCAGCGCCGCCGCCGCCAAAGCCATGTCGACGGGAAATCTGAAGCAGGTCTGGACCAACGAGGGCCGTGAGATCGACTGGTTCGATTCCAATCTGGCTGAGGGACGCTGGTTCCTCGAGCATGCTACGCAGGTTAAGAACATCTGGGTCCCTTACGGCGAATAACCGCGCCGTTCACTGAATCGATTTTCCTGCCTTCAAGGCCCGTCGGATACCAATTGCTTTTACCCCGGTCTGGGTCTAGCATGTTGGCGGTTCGTATCGTCCGTCGGGTTGTCCTTCCTGATCGCCCCCGGCATCTTTGCTCGTCTTATGTCAGTGTCTGATTGATATTCAGTTTCACGAAGGAGGTTGTATGGGTATCGCACTTTCCCCGCAGATTCATCCCCAGGTCGCAGATTTCCTCGATAAGCCCCGCAAGATGTTGATCAACGGCCAATGGGTTAACGCCGCATCTGGCAGGACCTTCCCAACTTACAATCCCGCCACTGGCGAAATCCTCGCGCAGGTTGCAGAGGGCGACCGTGAAGATATAGAGCGGGCCGTCAAGGCCGCGCGCAAAGCTTTTGATCAGGGACCCTGGCGTCAAATGACCGCAGCCGAACGCGCCCGTTTGATCTGGAAACTCGCCGATCTGATCGACGCCCACACCGAGGAACTCGGCTATCTCGAAAGCCTCGACAATGGCAAGCCGCTGGCGGTCGCCAAAGCTGCCGACGTGCCTCTGGCTGCCGAACTTTTCCGCTACATGGCGGGCTGGGCCACAAAAATCGAGGGCAACACGATTCCGTTGTCGGTGCCGTACACGCCGGGTGCAAAATATCTCGCCTACACACTGCGTGAACC
>VFSW01002184.1_pt1 | contig 29653 bp, 20 predicted proteins | sample 5358111 | NCBI WGS metagenome assembly VFSW01 (sample SAMN11554181, study PRJNA540505) | mine drainage metagenome | isolation source: sediment from site ElyBrook_90M | place: USA: Ely Copper Mine, Vershire, VT | collected 2017 | reverse complement strand
CCTCCTGCTCCGGTCCCGCAACCGGCACCACTACCAATTCCGCCTCCACCGCCTCAATCCCCTGCGAGCGTTCCTCCTACGTGCAGTCTTACGGCAAGTCCGACCACCATTACTGCGGGCGGTAGTGCAACCCTTACTTGGCACGTTACGAACTCGTCCTATGCGTCCATTGATAACAATATCGGTGGAATAGACGCCGATGGCACGAATCCGGTGTATCCGGCACAGAGCACTGCCTACCAGCTCACCGCGTATGGACTCGATGGTTCGACCATTTACTGTAGTGCAACGGTGACGGTTACTCCCGTTGTGGTACCGCCTCCGGTAACGCCTCCGGTATGTACGCTCTCAACACTTCCCCCCAGCATTGCACAGGGTTCTGCGGCGACACTCAATTGGGACAGCAGCAACGTCTCAAGTGTGTCTATTAACCAGGGTATTGGCTCGGTTCGTACCTCTGGCAGTCGCGTCGTCGCCCCGGGCCAGACCACAAATTACACACTGACGGCAGTCGGAACGAACGGAACGGTGATTAATTGTACGACGACCCTTGTTGTCGTAACCACACCGCCTCCGACCCAGAATCCGCCCACGTGTACGCTCTCTATTAGCCCAAATGGTATCCGTCGTGGTGACTCAACGATTCTCACCTGGAACTCCACGAACGCTACTTCATTTGTCATCGATCAAGGGGTGGGTTCAGTTTCGACCTCAGGTTCTCGGACCATTTTCCCGGGAGGTTCTCGTACCTATGTGGGTACCGTCTATGGTCCCGGCGGCACAGCCACTTGTTCAGCAAATGTAACCACTGCCACCTCCGCTGCTGGCCCTTCTTGTTCGCTTGATGTTTCACCATCACGAGTGGACGAGGGAGGTGATGCGCAACTCACGTGGGATAGTAATCGCGTGTACCGCGTCCGTATCGATCAGGGTATTGGTGACGTGAGTCCCAGCGGCTCCCGCCGCATCTCACCTGGCTCAGGAACCCGTACCTATGACGGAACCTTCTATGGCGACAACGGCGAGGTCATTCGCTGTTCGGCAACGCTTCGCGTACGTACTGATCGTGGTGGGGGAGTCGTTCTTGACTCACTTCCACTTGTGAGCGCCCAGCCGCTTTCCTATGTCTCACTTTCTGAACTCCCGTATACGGGACTCGATTTGGGACCGATCGGCACCGCGCTCTACTGGCTCATGCTCATTCTCTGGAGTCTCGCGCTTGCCTACGTCTTCTTGGGAGGTTTCGTGCCCTTTGCCCTTCGTGCGGTTGGTCTTACCGATACGCGCCAGGTAGCGGAGGTAGCGCCTGTACCCACGCATGCCGCTGCGGTAGGACCGGTGCTATCGGTAGCGGCTCCGGTGGCTGCAAGTGTCCACACCCTTGCTGCTCCTTCAAAGTACGAAGGATTTAAGGCCGTTGCTGCAGCGGGTCCGCTCACTATCGATGACATCGTGAAGGGTCTTGCCCGCGAGCAAGATGACTCACATCTACTCCCGATGCTCCCCAGCTCACGCATGACACCGAGCGCACCCGTCGCTTCCCGCGCGGATGCACCAATGCCTACAAGCGTCCCTGCATTCCTAGCGGCTCTGGTGGCTGGTGAAAAAGATGCCGTCTTCGGTATGCTACGCAGCATTACCCAAGCGGGTGAAGACGCACAAGCCTTCCTTACCCACACGGTCTTTGCACTTGACGACGCGTATCGCGGTAAGACCGACGGCAGCCCCGTGCATCCAGAGGTTGCTAAAGTATGTGAAAACTGCAGCCCGAATCTTCTTGAGCGCCTGATTGAAAATCTCTCGACCGCCGTAGATTCAAGCTACTCAACCGGCACCACGGCTGTGAAGCTTGCCGTCACTCGTGCACTGAAAACAATAGAGGGGTAATACACTACTCGTAAAAAGAAAACTCCCACGCCTGCGGGAGTTTTCTTTTATGGTCGAGAGGTGTAGCATTCTCTCTAGGTAGGAAATGTAGGGAGGGTACCATGACCATTGTTCGAATGAACATACCTGCGAAGCACACAGCACGGCGAGGGTATGAATTGATGGGCATTATTACAGGACTCATCATCGCTTTCATTGTGTTCGGCTCGATCATGCTTGCGTACCGCGCGCGACACCTCGACGTTGAGTTTGACGTGAAAGCAAGTCTTATCCACTGGCTGTCTGAATCCGAGCAGCCGGAGAACTGGCGATAACGCCAAAGCCGCCCGGGACCTTGGTCCCGGGCGCTTTTCGTACGGCCTTACACCCGAGAACGTCGTTCCTTAGCAATACGCTCAACAAGCGCCTGCATCGTCAGCGTTCCCAATTTTTCATCACCCCGTCCCTCGACCGACACCGTCTTGTCTTCCACCTCTTTGTCACCAACCACGAGGAGATAGGGAATTTTCTCTTGCTTAGCGGCACGGATGCGCTTACCAAGGGACTCGTTTGCACTATCCATGTCGACACGAATACCTTCTGCGGCAAGTTTTGCTTGTACTGAATGCGCATAGTCTGCATGTTTTTCCGAAATAGGAATGACGCGTGCCTGCACCGGAGCAAGCCAGACGGGAAAGGCTCCAGCCGTGTGCTCTATAAGTATGGAAAGGAAACGCTCGAGGGAACCCATGATTGCTGCATGAATCATCACAATGCGTTCTTTTTCGCCCGACTCGTTTATGCAGGTAAGGTCAAAGCTCTCCGGCTGGCTCATGTCCAGCTGAATGGTGGCCACCTGCCAGGAGCGACCCAAAGAATCTTGTGCCATGAAGTCGAGCTTAGGACCGTAAAACGCAGCTTCACCCACGCCGGGGAGGGCGTCTACCTGTTGTTCTTCAACTATCTCGCGGAGCATACCTTCGGCCCGCTCCCAAACCTCGGCACCTCCGAGGTAGTGCTCGGGGTGCTCTGGGTCGTGGGTGGAGAGGCGCACCTGGAGCGAAAAGCCGAAAGCAGGGTAGAACGTGTGAATGATGTCCCACACCTTAAGAAACTCAGTTTTCACATCAGCCATACGACAAAAGACGTGCGCGTCATCCTGGGAGAAGGCACGCACACGTGAAAGGCCGGAGAGTTCGCCCGTCTGCTCGTCACGATAGCAGGTAGTGGTGTTGCTATAGCGTTGAGGAAGTTCGCGGTAGCTCCACTGCTTACGCGCATAGATTTGCGTGTGATGCGGGCAGTTCATGGGCTTCATCGCAAACTCGTGACCTTCACGGGTGGTGATGCGGAAGAGCTCGTCTTTGAATTTATCCCAGTGGCCGGAGGTCTCGTAGAGTTCTTTTTTGGTGATGTGCGGAATCTCAACTTTCTGGTATCCAGCAGCTTTACGCAGTTCCCACACAAAGTCGTCGAGCAAATCACGTACCAGCGTACCTTTTGGCGTAAAGAGAGGAAGACCCGGACCCACAAGTTCCGAGAAGACAAAGAGATCGAGTTCGCGCCCCAGCTTCTTGTGGTCGCGCTTTTTGGCTTCTTCAATCTGTGCGCGATGCGCTTCAAGCTCGTCCTTGCTTTCAAATGCCAAACCGTAGATGCGGGTGAGCATCGGCTTGGTCTCGTCCCCGCGCCAGTAAGCTCCGGCCATACGCTCAAGGACGAAGGAGTCTGGCCTGATGTCGTGTGCCGGGTTTTCACTATGGCCACCGCGACACAGGTCGGTAAATACACCTGCCGTATAGAGCATGATGGGCTCGCCGGAAGCTACAATGCCATCGATAATCTCGAGCTTGTAGGGATTTCCTGCAAACCGGTCGCGGGCGTCTTTTTCGGAGACTTCCGTTCCTGACATTTCGCTCCACGATGAGAGCAACTCTCGCATCGCTTCCTGTATTTGCACGAGGTCGGTTTCCTTAGCAGGAGGGCCGCCAGAGAAATCGAAATCATAGTAAAAGCCCGTATCAATAGCGGGACCAATGGTGGCGTTGGCGTGGGGGTAGCGCTCAGAAACGGCTGCCGCGAGCAGGTGGGCGAGGGTGTGGCGTTTTTCCTCGAGCGTGGTCATTAGAGGTGAGTATACCCAGCACTACCAGTAATGGGAATGGGCAAACAATCTCAATTCGTGGGCAGACATTACAGTGCCTTGAGGTTCTCTATGGCGAGCGAGAGCTCGCCATTTCTATTACTCACGGTGGCTTTAATCAAAAGACACTGACCCACCTCAACGAGGTTCCCGCGCTCTTTGTATATCTTGGGGAAAATCACGCCTTCAATAGCGCTCGTCTTGTCTTCAAACTTCACAAACGCCATTTTTTCTCCTGACTTCGTGAGGATGGTGCGTACTTCCTGAACAAGTACGGGAAGAATCACCGGAAGGCCGGGCCTTGGTTCGGCCTTGATGTGGCCGATGGTGGTCGCTGCTTTCCCAATGGTGTCTGTATAGCTATCGAGCGGATGGCCGGACACATAAATACCGAGAAGCTCTTTCTCCCAGGCGAGTTTATCCGAGAGCGGTGTGGTGTGCGTAGCGGCAGGAAGGGTGAGCTCGGGGGTGGCAAGCGCGAGCGCGCCAAAGAGAGAATCTTGGGGAGCTGCCACCGTCGCGTCCTTATGAAAGGAAAGTAGAGTTTCGATGTAGGCGAGTAAGTAGGAGCGCTCCCCGAAGGCATCAAGTGCTCCGGCCTTAATAAGGCACTCCAGCGATTTACGGTTGAGATTTTTTGAACGTATGCGCGAAAGAAAATCTGAAAGAGTACGAAAGGGGCCGTGCTGTGCTCGCTCAGCTTGTATGGCTTCAGAAATACCATCACCGAAATTTTTAATAGAGGTGAGGCCAAAGCGAATGGTGTCCTTCGCTTCTCCCGCTACCGTAAAGTCGGAGCCGGACTCGTTTACGTCCGGCGGCAAGACGGGTATTTGCATGCGCTCACACTCAGCAACGAAGATAGCGATAGATTCTGTGTCTCCGGCGTCTGCCGTAAGCACTGCCGCCATATACTCAACGGGATAATTCGCTTTCATATAGGCCGTCTGATAGGCAACTTTGCCGTAGCAGGCCGCATGCGCCTTATTGAATCCGTACGCCGCAAAGGGCTCGATGAGTTTCCAGAGCGCCTCACCTTTTTCTTGCGAAATTCGACCATGGTTTGCGAAGCCGGCCAGGAGCTTTTCTTTCTGAGCTTCCATTTCAGCCGGAATTTTTTTACCCATGGCTTTGCGCAACGTGTCAGCCTCAAGCCACGAGTACCCGCCAAGCGTGATGGCCGTGAGGAGCACATCGTCCTGGTATACCAGAAGTCCGTAGGACGCATCGAGATAGTCGCTCATGCGTGGGTCAAGGTAGCGAACGAGCTTCGGATTACGCTTGCGCTCAATGTATGCAGGAATGGTTTCCATGGGTCCTGGGCGGTACAGCGCCACCATAGCGTTGATGTCATGGATGGAGGTGGGCTGAAGCTCTTTGAGGTAGCGCGTCATACCGGAGCCGTTTAACTGAAAGGTGCCCTCGGTCTCTCCGCGCGCGAGCATCGCAAAGGTGCGCGCGTCGTCGAGCGGAATGTTCTCAATGTCGATAAACATGCCGCGCCCCTCGCGTACGCGCTCGATAGCATCAGAAAGTATGGCGAGGTTTTTAATACCGAGAAAGTCGAACTTCAAAAGCCCCGCTTCTTCGACCGCATGCATGTCGTACTGCGTGATGAGCTTACCGGTCTTGGGGTCCGTCTGGAGCGGCGTCCAGTTGGTGAGTGGCGTCGGAGAAATTACCACGCCCGCGGCGTGTACCCCCGTGTGACGTGCGCACCCCTCCATTTGACGCGCAAGGTCAATAATCTGTCGTGCGTCATCATCCTCGTCGTACAGGCTTTTAAGTTCTGGCTCAAGCTCAAGTGCGTGCGCAATGGTCATAGGGAATCCTTGGCTGCCGAGCGGAATGAGCTTCGCGATTTGGTCGCCCATGCGGTAGGCGTGCCCGAGCGCACGTGCCACATCGCGCACCGCAGCGCGTGCCATCATCGTACCGAACGTACCAATTTGGGCGACGTGGTCCTCACCATACTTTTCCTTTGCATACGCAATCATTTCATCACGCCGATTGTCGGCGAAGTCCATGTCGATGTCGGGCGCCTTTGGACGCTCCGGGTTCAGGAAGCGCTCAAAGGGAAGTTTATAGAACAGCGGGTCGACGTTGGTAATACCCACTAAATAGGAGACCAGGGAGCCAGCAGCCGAGCCGCGCGTGGTGGTGAGGATGCCGTTATTTTTAGCATGGACAAGTAAGTCGGATACGGCGAGAAAATACGGCGCAAAGCCTTTCCCAATAATGACGCCCAGCTCGTACTCGATACGCTCTTCTACCTCGGGGGTTCGTTCAAGAGCGCGCATGGAAAGGCCCGCGAAGGTTTTTTCGCGCAGCATTTCTTCATGGGTTTTCCCAGGGTCCGTACCGATAGCGGGGAAGTTCCACCCGCCAAGTGTAAGCGTCACGTTGCAGCGCTGGGCTATCTCACCTGAGCGTAAGACGGCGTCTGGCATATCTGCAAACCATGCGAGCATCTGCTCTTCGGTCACAAAGGAGAAGTCCTCGTCCTCGTTATGGCCTTCCGACCCGTGGGCGATGCGCCGCATCACCTCAGTCGCTTCGCGGTCGCTCGGCTGTAGGTAGTAGACGTCGTGCTGGGCAACGAGCGGCACACCGGAGGCGAATGAAAGTTCCTTGAGCGCTTCCATGCGCTTGGTGTGCCCTTCAACCTTTGGATGATGGCTTATTTCAAGAAAAACATTGTCCTTTCCGAAGATGTTCACATATTCCGCGAGCGCCGCCGCCGCACCATTACGGTCACCCGCCTTGAGCTGCTGCGCCACCTCTCCCGAAAATGAGGGAATAAGCGCGATGAGGCCATCCTTGTGCTCACGCAGTAGTTCTTTGTCCATGCGCGGACGATCGTACATACCTTCGGTGAAGGATTTTGTAATGAGTTCCATGAGATGGTGGTACCCGTCATTATTCTCAGCAAGCAGCACGAGGCGTGAACGTTTGTGCTCGTCGCCGGGCATTTTGTCGAAGCGGGAACGGTGGGCTACATAGGCATCAACACCGAGTACCGGACGAATGTCCGCTGTCTTACATGCTTTATAAAACTCAATAGCCCCGTGGAGATTCCCTGCGTCCGTCAGAGCGAGTGCCGGCATATCTGCTGCTTTGGCCGTCTTCACCAGCGCCGGAACCTTCGGGAGCGCCTGGAGGAAGGAGTAGTGGGAGTGGGTGTGGAGGTGTACGTACTTAGAACGCTTCAAATCGCCCCCATCTACGTTGTTGCGGGTCCTAGCTGTCTCGCTCACCGTATTTCTATACGGCTCGCTCGCCAGCTTTCCCGCGCCTAGTCTCTGAGGGCTATTCGAAGCGTTCTTCTCCATAGGTACACAATAGCAAAATAGGAGTACTCGTGTTGGCCACCTGGTATCCTCCTTCTATGTATATCGTTGGGGTAGACGAAGCGGGGCGAGGACCACTCGCGGGCCCAGTGGCAGTGGGTGTCATACGCGTGGAGGAGGGGTTTGATATTTTCGCTGCTTTTCCGGGATTGAACGACTCAAAAAAACTGAGCGAAAAGAAACGCGAAGCACTTTTCCTACTCCTGCAGGAAGAAATAAAAAAGAGAACCGTGGCGGCAACAGTGCACCTAGCGAGTGCCGCAAAGATAGATGCTCACGGTATCGTGCCAGCCGTGCGTGGAGCACTTGCTACCGGAGTGCGTAAGCTCCTTTCGAATCCAACAGAAGGTACGGTGTTTCTCGATGGATCACTCAAAGCACCGAAAGAATATGAACAAAAAACCATTATCGGAGGAGATGGAAAAGTGCCCGCCATCATGCTCGCATCGATTGTGGCGAAAGTGACGCGTGATCGGTATATGAAAAAAGTGGCCGAGCAGTTCCCGCAGTATGAGTTTGAGCTGCATAAGGGCTACGGCACCAAGCGGCACTATGAACTCATACGTGCGCACGGGTCCTGTGCAATACACCGTCAGACCTTTTTACATCTGGAACCGACGGGATAAACATGAGGGCCACGCGAACTATCGCGTGGCCCAATTCGGACGGCTGTGGATGTTGCCCGATGGCGGTTACCACTACCAGGACCTTTCGGTCAGCACTTTGTGCCCAATGCTAGAGAGCGAGTGCCTCGAGAAGCATTACCTGTCGTATGGTGTTTTCCCCTCCTTAGCCACCCTGGGATCGTTGGGGCTGGTATGAGTGATGGTACAGAATCTACGTTCGTCTTTCATCGTCGCTTCGAAGCTCCGATAGGGTGGGGGTCCGAGAACCCATTGAGCCAAATAAGGGCTCGTGAACGGCTGCCCTCCAGGTCCCGCTGGGTTGGCAGCTATCCTCACATTCCCACCATATACTGAATGCCGCAAGGCGTTCGGGTGCGTAAGACTGGCAAGGAATAAGGCCCTATGCTATAAGATATCCACTATGTCAGTCCGAATGCGCCATACTAGTTCGCACACCAAAAACCGCCGGAGCCACCACTCGCTCAAGGCGACCAACATCGTTGCCGATAAGGAATCGGGCGCGCTTCGGCTTCCCCACACCATCGACGAGACCACGGGTATGTATCGTGGTAAGCAAATAGTTTCTAAGAAGGAGGTAAAGAAGGTAGAGAAAAAGGAGAAGGCAAAAGCGAAGGCAAAGAAGGGGGAGCACGTGCACGGCGAGAACACCAACGCACTTCCCGAGAAGCACAACTCGGTAGAGGAGCGCGAAAAGAAGCAGGGACTTATCGGGCGCATGACGCTCGGCAAGGCAAAGTCGCGCTCTGGTTTTGGCGGAGGCGTATAAAACTCGTGAGTAATTTTAAAAACAAAAAAGTCCCCCGTGGGACTTTTTTGTTTTCCATCTAATGTCGGTACGCGATATTCACATTCATGTTCGTGTAAGTGCCGTGTGTTTTTATATATGTGCGCTATTCTACATCTACCGCTCTTTCATATATGGCCAATCGGCATTTAGCACGTTCTGTAGTTCTGCAAACGCTCTTCGAGTGGGATACCACCAGTGCGGATGAGAAAGCAGCAACCGACATGCTCGCCCGCAACGTCGAGGAGTTCGGTGGGGACGATACCGATAAGCCATTCATGGAAACGCTCCTTCAAGGAGTGCTTGCAAAACGTCCCGACCTCGATTTGGTCATAGAGAAGGCCGCACCCGACTGGCCGCTCGATAAGATTGCCCCGGTGGATAGAAATATTTTGCGTATTGGGCTCTACGAACTTTTGTTTGCTGATCGTTCTCAAGTACCGGCGAAAGTTGCTATCAACGAAGCCATTGAACTTGCAAAAGTATTCGGTGGAGATTCCTCAGGCCGTTTTGTAAACGGGGTACTCGGCGCCGTCTATAAAGAGCTCGGCGAACCCGGTAAAGAAGAAACAGGAAAGAAAGAACGCGTGAGGCGCGAGGACTTACCGCTCGAGAAGCTGGGTGGTGCCATTGTCTATGCGCAACATGACGGCCAGTTCTACCTTGCCCTCGTGCACGACATCTTTGGACGATGGACGCTCTCAAAGGGACACATCGAAACTGACGCGACACCACAAATAGGAGTGAAGCGTGTGGTACTGGAAGAGCTTGGTCTCGAAAACGTGACCGTAGAAGAGCAGGTAGGGGAGAACGAATACATCGCCAGCCATCCCGAGAAAGGAAAGATTCGCAAACACGTATACTTCTTCTTAGTTTCCTCTCCGTGGGAACCGGTCACGCTCAAAAAGAGTGGGGGACTGGATGACGCAAAATGGTTCCGTCTGCCGGACATCCTCGACCTTAATTTCTATGACGACATGCTGCCGATTGTCACCGCTGCGGTGCAAAAACTCCTCGACCGTTCGAGCACGCGCTAAAATCCCGGTGACATACGTCGAGGTCCGACCTCGCCGCAAGTCTGTTCGAGGTTAACCTCGAACACGTTCCCACATTCGTACATACGAAGGTTGTCGTACATACGAAGGTTGAACCTTCGCTAGAACACAAACATAGCGATATATCGCTATGTTTGTGTATAAAATGCGAAGCGCGGCGCGGTAGCAATTTTCATAAAGTGCGCTAGTGTAGCGACATATGGTGGACTTCAAACCCTGCGCGGCCCTTCTCGGGCTTACCTATACTAACCTCGACCTCCTCGAGGAAGCATTGACGCACCGCTCCTTCCTCAACGAAAACAAGGCATCGGGTCCGCACAATGAACGCCTGGAGTTCCTTGGCGACGCAGTGCTCGAGCTCGCCACAACCCACTTCCTCTTCACGAAGTTCCCAAACAAACCAGAAGGAGACCTCACGGCCTACCGCGCATCCCTGGTGAATACCGTGTCGCTTGCCGAAAGCGCGAAGCTTCTAGGACTGAACGACATGCTGTTGCTTTCTAAGGGTGAAGCGAAAGATACCGGACGTGCGCGCGACATCATTCTTGCGAATGCCTATGAAGCAGTTCTTGGAAGTCTGTATCTGGACCAGGGCTATCAGGCTGCTGAAGCATTTATCGCTCGTACGCTCTATCCAAAGATTGATTCCATCATTGCGAATCGTGCGTACCAAGACGCGAAGTCTCGCTTCCAGGAGGCCGCACAAGAAAAAAAGAGCATCACCCCGGCGTACAAGACGCTCTCAGAGGAAGGTCCTGATCATGATCGGGTATTTACCGTAGGAGCCTTTCTACACGAGGAGGAAGTGGCACGCGGCACGGGCAAGAGTAAACAGGAAGCAGAACAAGACGCAGCGCAGAATGCCCTTACTAAAACCGGATGGTAGCAAGAAGTTTACCCCGTACTAATCGAGTCCTCGAGATGTAGTGCGGGGCAGAGCAGGCATCCGCTCAAGCGGTACTTGACAAAACGGGTCGGTAGTTCTCTACTATAGTTTGTTAGAAAAAGGAGGATATCGGTTATGGGCCGTAACGAACTTTCTTGGCCGCTTCGGCTGTACTGGATTTTTCTCATTGCGGTAGCAGGCAACGTTTTTGCTTTAGTTGCCAAACTTATGCCGGCTTGGACTGCATTTGCTCTACTTGCGCTGGCAGGTGTGGCACTCACCATCGACGCTGCGCGTAGACGCAAACGTGAACAAATCGTCATCAGCGCCCTGCTGGCTCTCACCATGACCTGGATTGGCTGGTTCTTGTTTCCGTTATAACCACCCCTAAGACCTCACCGCTCCTTTGCATTGGGCTGGCGACACGGGAACGCACGGAAACACCACAACTAACCGCACCTGATCAACTCAGGTGCGGTATACTTTTTTGTAATGCTAAAACGGCTCGAGATAGTCGGCTTTAAATCGTTCGCGAAAAAGACGCTGATGGATTTCAGTAATGCGACGACGGCGATCGTCGGACCCAATGGTTCGGGTAAATCAAACGTCGCGGAGGCGTTTCGCTTTGCGCTTGGCGAGCAGTCCATGAAATCCATGCGCGGCAAGCGCAGCGAGGACCTTATCTGGTCAGGGTCGCACGCGACCACGCGCTCTAGTCGTGCGTCGGTAGCGATTGTCTTTGACAACCGCAAACGTATTTTCCCGAAGCTCGAATACGAAGAGGTGACGATAGAGCGTGCCGTGTTTCGTGATGGCTCATCGGAATACCTGGTTAACGGTTCGAAAGTACGGTTGCGCGATATTCAGGAATTGCTCGCGTCAGCGAACATCGGCGAGACCGGTCATCACATTATTTCGCAAGGTGAGGCAGACCGTATCTTGCTCGCGCATCCGCGCGAGCGCCGCGCGATGCTCGAGGATGCTCTTGGTCTCAAGATATTTGAATTTAAGAAGCAGGAAGCCGAGCGTAAGCTGGAGCGCACCCAGGACAACGTGCGCGAGGTGGAGGCACTGCGTCGTGAGATAGCACCGCACATTCGTTTTCTTGAGAAGCAGGTACAGAAACTCGAACGGGCTGAGGAACTCTCGCGAGAACTCAGTGAACTCGCACGCGTCTACTTTGCTGTGGAGGAGGCATATCTAGCAACCGAACGAGGCACATCGACTGCTCGAAAAAGTGACGCTGCGCAGCGCCTCGCGGTGGCTGCGGCAGACCTCGCTGCCTTTGATGAGCGCACCACCACGGACGCTGAAGGAATGAAGCGTGCGGAGCATATCCGCCAGGCAGAGCGCGAGGTCGACCGACTTCAAGGTGAACGCTCACAGCTTGCCCGTGAGCTCGGGCGCGTGGAAGGTGGTCTGCATGAGGCCAAGAAGCGTAGCGTGGCAGTTGCGCATGAGCCCTATGTAAAAGTAACGCGCGAAGACCTCGCCGCACTTCGCAGTGAAGTAGAAAACCAGTCACGGCTTGAAGAAGGCGCAGAACCGGGAGCCGTACGCGCAGCGTTGAACGCGCTCCGGGTTGCCGTCTCGGCTTTTTTTGAACGCTACGCAGCACCCAACGATGACCTCTTGGCGGAAGAAGAAAACACCGTATATCAGCTCGAGCATGAACGTACTGAGTTTTTAAAGAAGGATGCGGAGCTGGAAGGACGCGTCGAGCAGGCCCGCAGCGGGCTCATGAAGGCACGTGAGGCAGCGCTTGCGCACGAGGAAACAGGACGCGAAGAAAAGCGCCGCATTCTGGGTCTCGCTGAAACGAAGGCACGCGAGGAGAGTGCGGTAGCACGCGAAGAAGGGCGCATGCGTGAGCTGCAGATGCTTGCGGATGAGCTGGAGCGTGACCGTGCCGAGGTACTCGCACTTGCAGGCGCTGCTGCGTTCTCTCATGAAGAGCGCCAGCAGGAGCCCGAGGAACGTGCGGCTCAAGAGGCTCGCAAGCGGCAGCTTGAGCGCCTGAAGATTCGCGTAGAGGAAGCAGGAGGTACCGGTGAAGACGTGCGCAAGGAATATAAAGACGCAAGCGAACGCGAAATATTTCTCGCGCGTGAGATAGAAGACTTGGCAAAGTCAGCGGAAGGATTGGCGGGACTTATTACGGACCTCAACGAAGAACTCGCGACCACCTTTGCCGAAGGACTCGCCAAAGTGAATCACTCCTTCGGCGAATACTTCGCCGTGATGTTTGGCGGCGGCGGCGCAAAGCTCGTGCTCGAAGAACCGGATGCTGCCCAGGACGAGGAAGACGAAGACTGCGAGGAAGAAGATACAGGCCTGTCTGCCGACAAGGCAAGAAAAAAGAAGAAACAAGGCAAACCCGGTATAGAGATTTCCGTGCATCTTCCCAAGAAAAAAGTGCAGTCCCTGATGCAGCTCTCTGGTGGCGAGCGAGCGCTCACCTCTATCGCGCTCATCTTTGCTATGAGCCAGGTGAACCCGCCCCCATTTCTTATTCTCGACGAGACCGACGCGGCGCTCGACGAAGCGAACTCTCGCCGCTACGGCGACATGATAGAGGAGCTCGCCAAGCGCTCGCAGCTTATCGTTATCACGCACAACCGCGAGACCATGAGTCGCGCCGGCATCCTCTATGGCGTGACGATGGGTAATGACGGCATAAGCAAGCTCCTCTCCGTGAAATTTGAAGAAGCTCAAGCGGTCGCAAAATAGCTTCGCTCGTAGGTGTGAAATGCAGAACAGCTTCGCCTTCCAGAGTGCACGTAGCGCATAGTCGTCGCTCATCCAGAAATGGAAAACTCGCTTCACTTCAAACAGTTCCATTTCTGTCAGCACCTCCTTGCGCTACGGCTGCTTCCAGGGAGTCCTGTATTTCACACCAACTCGCTCCGTGCTGAAATAAATGTGCCAGACACATTTATTTATCAACATAGACGGAAACGAGAGGAGGCGTAGACTGACGGGACTATGGCGGCCTTTGAATATTTTAAACACCACGTCGATACCGCAGCCACGCTGCTCGGGCTTTCGGACGTAGACCGCGAGCGACTTGAGACTCCCGACCGCGTGCTGAAGGCCGACCTGAAGGTGGAACTTGAAGACGGCAGTACCGCGACCTTCCCGGCATACCGGGTGCAGTTCAATAACGCGCGCGGTCCGTACAAAGGTGGGATTCGTTTTCATCCGGACGCGGACGAAGACGAGGTGTCGGCGCTTGCGGCGATGATGGCTGTGAAGTGTGCCGTCGTTGATATTCCATTTGGGGGAGCCAAGGGAGGGGTGGCGTTCGACCCGCGAGCTGTTTCAAAAAAGGATGTACACGAGGTGGCACGCGCCTATGTGCGTGCTTTTGCCGAGCACCTCGGTCCCGAGCTTGATGTGCCGGCACCGGATGTCGCGACGAATCCGGAAATAATGGCCGTGATGCTCGACGAGTACGAAAAAATAGTAGGGAAACCATCGCCTGCTTTCATCACGGGAAAGCCCCTTGAGTATGGTGGCATAGTGGGACGCGATACGGCCACTGCTGATGGCGCGTTCATGGTACTCGATGCTCTTTTACGTGATCAACATCGTTCAATCGAAAATCTCACCGCGGCGGTGCAGGGAGCAGGGAATGCGGGTGCCCAGGCCGCGCGTCTTCTCGTACAAGGTGGTGCTACCGTGGTTGCTCTTGCTGATAGTCACGGCACGATAGCGAGCACGCACGGACTCGATGTCGAACAGGTATTTTCCATAAAGGCAGTAAAGGGGTCGGTGCACGAGGCTGAAGGAGACCAGCTTCCTGCGGAGGCAGTGATAGGAACTCCGGTTGATATTCTCGTGCCGGCCGCGCTCGAGGAACAGATACGCGAGGACAATGTGGGTAAGGTGCGTGCGGGCGTGATACTTGAAATAGCAAATGGTCCCGTGACGCCCGAAGCCGATGCTGCACTGACCGACAATGGCATCATCGTAGTCCCCGATGTACTCGCGAATGCCGGCGGCGTCACCGTCTCGTATTTTGAGTGGCTACAGAATCGAAGTGGTACTGTCTGGAGCGCCGAGCAGGTACGTGAGCGACTTGAGGACACCATGCGCGACGCGTACCGTGATGTGGCGGACTTTGCAGCTGAGCGCAATATTACCTTGCGTGAAGCTGCGTACGCGCTCGCCCTGACGCGCATTCTCGAGGCATAGGTTTAGTTGCCCTTCATCTTCGGTTCTATACTATGCGCCTCATGCACCCGCTCGCAGTATTGCTCACCCTTCTACTGATTGTCGCGGTGGCACTCGTGCTCTACGACTATCTCCCCATCGCTGACTCACTTACAAAGACCAGGCCACTGGTGGCAGCGGCGCAGGCATATGAGCAATCGCCCGCGAATCCTACGATGCGGATTCTCGTCATTGGTGACAGCACGGCAGTCGGCGTAGGTGCTACCCCGGAAACTTCTGTAGCAGGACGCCTCGGTCGGGAGTTCCCAAACGCGCTCATTGTGAATGATTCAAAGAGCGGCCGGAAGCTCGACGAATTTCTCGAACGGTTGCGCGCACGTGCGCAGGAGCGGTACGACCTTATCGTGTTTCAGATAGGGGCAAACGATATCGTGCAGAGGACGCCGGAAAAGCGCGTCGAGGAGTTGCTCGGGGAGGCGCTGGGCATCGCGGAGACTATGGCGCCCCACACCTTGGTGATGTGTGCTGGCAATGTGGGTCTCGCACCGGTGTTCAAGTGGCCGCTCTCCTCTTTGTATACTGCGCGCTCCCGCTCGGTGCTCACGCGGTACCAGCATCGCATTATGGCGTATCCTGAGATGCGGTACGTGGACCTCTACAACGAACGTAAGGACGAGGTATTCAATATGGACATAGAGAAATATTACGCGGCGGACCGCTTCCATCCGACGGGGGACGGATATGGTGTGTGGTACGAAAAACTCCGTGGGCAGATAGTCTCAGTCGGTCTTCTAGCCGCATAGAAGCCGCCCGCACCACGAGGTCTTTCCCTATGTTGTTTCTACCAGTGCGAAATCAAGCTCTCGCTCAAGCACGCGTGCTTCGGTGAGCTTCACGCGGATGGGGTCGCCGAGGGCATACGAAGTCTTGGTGCGTTCGCCGACAATACGGTAGTGCTTTTCGTCGTAGACGTAGTAATCGTCTCCCAGGTCGCGGATGCGCACCATGCCTTCAGCGCGGGTCTCTTTGAGCTCCACGTAGAGGCCACGATCGGACACGCCGGAAATGACCGCATCAAACTCTTCGCCGACTTTGTCTGCCATGAATTCAACAATCTTGAGTTTGATGGAGTCGCGCTCCGCTTCAGAGGCGGCCTGCTCGCGCTCGCTTGAGTGTAGGGCAAGCTCGGGAAGCTCCGCCACCTGGCCGGCATTAAAGGCATCGCCATCTTGGTAGTGCTTCACGAGCCGGTGAATGAGGAGGTCGGGGTAGCGACGAATAGGAGAGGTGAAATGTGCATAAAATGCAAAAGCAAGCCCGAAGTGCCCGACGTTCTTGGTGGTGTAAATAGCTTTTGCCATAGAGCGAAGCGTCGCCGTCTTGATGAGGTACTCCTCGGGCTTTCCTGCCACCTGTTCGAGCAGGGCATTGATAGCTGCTCCCTTCACTTTTCCGGCATGAGTCTCAAGCGTGTAGCCCATGACCTTCAGAAACTCTGCAAGGTTTTCAATGCGCTCGGCGTCCGGCAGGTCGTGCGTGCGGTAAATAACGGAATTTTGTATCCCGGCTTTTTTGGTCGCGGCCGAAAGCATCTGCGCCACGTGCTCATTAGCCAGCAGCATGAAGTCTTCAATCAGGAGGTTCGTGTCCCGGCGCTCTTTGAGCACAATGTCTATCGGCTTTCCGTTTTCATCGAGCTTCACTTTTACTTCGGGAGTATCAAAGGCAATGGCACCGGACGCCGTGCGGCGCGCGCGGATTTTGTCCGCAAGGGTTTTGAGGGTGTTCAGTTCCTCAAGATAGTCTCCCTTTTGCGTATCAATCACTTCCTGCGCGTCCTCATACGTAAAGCGACGGTCGGAGTGGATGACCGTTTCGCCAAACCACTTCGACACAATGCCGGCCTCGCTATCAAGTTCAAATACGGCCGATACGGCGAGCCGGTCCTCATTTGGGTTGAGTGAGCAGAGGTTGGTGGAGAGAACATGGGGCAGCATCGGGATGGTGCGGTCCACGAGATATACCGAGGTCGCGCGCTTACGCGCCTCCGCATCAATAGCCGTACCGGGGCGTACAAAGTAGGAGACGTCGGCAATGTGAACGCCGACTTCGATATTTCCGTTCGGTAATTTCTGTACGGAAAGTGCGTCGTCGAAGTCCTTAGCATCGTACGGATCAATCGTGAAGGTGGTCACCGTACGGAAATCGCGGCGGCGTCCGGAAGCGATGCCGTCTGCCGCATCTTGTGCAATCTGCTGCGTACCCGACACTTCCAGCTCCTTGGCTTCAGTCGCCACGCCCGGCGGGAAGTCGCTGCGGAAGCCCTGGGAAAGAGCGAGCGCACGCATCTCCGTCTCGTGCTCGCCGGCTGGTCCGATGATTTCCTCAAGCGTGCCCCACGGGTAGGGCTGGTTGCCTGCCCACCCCTGAAAGCGAATGAGTACCTTCTGTCCGATGGGGAGCGATTCGCCCTTCACGACAAAGGGGACATACATCTTTTTCCAATCAGGCTGGAGCATCGTGAGATTTTCCTCTTTGTTTTCAACGAGCGTGCCCACAAAGGTTTCGCGTGAGCGCGTAATGATGTCTACCACCTTTCCAATTTCGCGATTCTTCTTGGTGCGCGGGTCTGGCTCCGTGCCGGTAATCTCCACACGGACAATATCGGTAGGGAAGGCCCCTCCGAGATTTTCTCCTGGGATGAATACGTCCTCCTTATCTTCGTCGTAGGTAAAGAAGCCCTTGCCGGTGCGGGTGATGGTTATCGGACCTTCATGCGTTTCGTGTGTCATTTCCCGTACTGTAGCAGAAAAGTGAAGCTATGCTATGAATACAGCGGATTGTTGAACACCTAAGAACGGAAGGAATTCAAATGCGTACGGAACATATGACCGTGCTCGTGCTCGGCAGTGGAGCACGCGAGCACGCCCTCTACTGGGCTTGTAAGAAGAGTCCGAAAGTGGGGCGGGTGCTCGTGGCACCAGGCAATGGTGGCATCGACCCTGAAGATCGCCGGGATTTCAAGCTGTATCAACAGAACGTACTGGCCTACGTGTGCAAAACTGAACAGGTCGATCTCGTTATAATTGGACCGGAAGACCCGCTCGTCGCCGGTGTGGTGGACTTCCTTGCGAAGCAAGGTATTGCAGCGTTCGGCCCTACCTTTCACGCCGCAAACCTAGAAGGGAGCAAGGCATTCACGAAACTCCTGTGCCGTGAGGAGGGGATTCCGACCGCACCTTTTGGAGTCTTTACCGATTATGACGCCGCCGAGTGCTATATCGAATCGATGAATGTGCCGCCCGTTATCAAGGCAAGTGGCCTCTGTGCCGGAAAGGGTGTCGTCGTCGCTGATAGTTTCAAGCAAGCGATGGATGCGGCGTACGCCATGCTCGTCACGAAGGTGCATGGCGCAGCGGGGAGCACTATCGTTGTCGAGGAGCGTATCTCGGGGCGCGAATGCTCGGTGATGGCGTTCTGCGATGGAGTGAACGCGGTTCTTTTGCCGCCAGCGCGCGACTACAAGCGCACCTTCGATGGCGATACGGGACCGAACACTGGTGGCATGGGAGCGTATTCTCCCGTACCAGACGTCGACGAAACGATGCTTGCACGGGTGAAATTGGAAATCATCGAGCCTACGCTTCGCTACATGGAAAGAGTAGGGAATCCTTTTCATGGACTACTCTATGCCGGCATAATGGTTACCAACGACGGACCGGTGCTCTTCGAATGGAATGTGCGATTCGGTGACCCGGAGACGCAAGTCGTGCTTCCGCGCATTGAGTCCGATATCGTTGAGTACATGCTCGCGACACTCGAACGGGGAGGACTCGGGACTCTCCCGCCCCTCAAAGTGAAGGACGGAGCAGTCGTAGGCATCACCTTAGCGATGAATGGGTATCCCGGAGCATACAGGAAGGGTCTGTCTATGCATGACGAGCGTTTGGAATTTGAATGCCCGACCGTGCTCTTTATCGCGGACGCTGAACGAAATGAGGAAGGGGTTCTGCAGACTACGGGCGGCCGCGTCGCGACGCTTGTGGCCGGCCGGGACACTCTTTCAGAGGCACGCGACTTCGTGTATCGCGCTTCCGAGATCGGGGCCATTTCCTTCGACGGTATGTTCTACCGCACGGACATCGCTGCTGGGCTGTAGCAGAAAAGTGGCTACGTGCTATTACTAAGTACGTTGCAACAAGCCCTTGTTGCAAACGGAGCGCCTCACCGGGATGCGCTTCGCCTCGGAGAACTTGCGGCGGTTTCGGTCACACACCCGAACCGCCGCTTTTTTGACTAAAGCCAGGCATTTTGATAGGCTACGCCCACTATGTTGATGATTCGATTCCAGCGCATTGGCCGCAAGAACGACCCGGCCTTTCGCATTGCTGTGCTCCCAAAAGCCTCTGGCCCCAAAGCAGGCAAGATTGTCGAGCAGGTCGGGACCTATAATCCCAAGACCAAAGCGAGCACGCTTAATGCCGAGGCTATTCATGCCTGGATGAGTAAGGGCGCCCAGCTTTCTCCAAGTCTCCATAACCTTCTCGTGAAGGAAGGAGTCGTCGAAGGGGCTAAGACCGCCAAAGTAGTCTCGAAGACCAACCTCGAAAAGAACATTGCTAAGAAGAAGGCCGAAGAAGAGGCAGCAGCCGTCAAGGCACCTGAGGAGGCCGCAAAGGCTGAAGCTGCTGCAGCAAAGGCGAAAGAAGAAGCGGATGCCGCTAAAGTAGTAGAGGAAGCGGCTCCTGAAGTGGTTGCAGAAGCTGCACCAGAAGAAGTCCCAGCTGCTTAAGTTCCTGTTCTGTCAGGACGTTCGCCCTGACATTTATTTCCTCACCCGCCGCCTACTCCGATACGCTATGGAACAAGATCACGCATTTCTCGATACCGTTGTAAAATCACTCGTCGACAACCCTGACGCGGTGGTGATTCGTCGTTCGGTCGATGAGATGGGCGTACTTCTGGAGCTGACCGTCTCTCCCGACGATATGGGCAAAATCATTGGTAAGGACGGCAATATCGCCAAAGCCCTCCGCACCCTTCTACGGGTCGTGGGCATGAAGCACAATGCGCGCGTGAATCTCAAAATCAACGAGCCCATCGGCGGCAAGCGCGAAGAGCGTTCACTCGACGAAGTCGTGAGCGACCTCTAATCACGAGCGCGGACCGCGCTATTCTTTCTGTATGATTCGTTTTCATCTCATTACGCTTTTTCCAGAAGCCTGCGATGCGTATTTGAATACGTCGATACTCGGACGTGCACGGAAGAATAAGCAGATAGCGGTGGACTATCAAAATCCTCGTGACTTTGTCCAACTCCCAAAAGAAAAGAAGGGCAATGCCTTTGCCTACAAAAAAGTAGACGAGCGTCCCTATGGGGGCGGCCCCGGCATGGTGATGATGGCGCTCCCGATTGTCCGTGCCATAAAAAAATCCCTCCCTCGTAAGCGGAAACTTCAAGGTCCAACCTTGAATCAAGGTCGGACCTTGAAGAAAGTCGCGCTCGTATGGTTTTCTCCAAGCGCGCCTGCGTTTACGAATAAAGAGGCTGACAAACTTGCGAAATATGACGACGTGGTGCTCGTATCGGGACGCTACGAAGGTATCGACGAGCGTGCGCTTTCTATACTTAAGACCTTCGGTACGGTGAAAAAGTATTCGGTGGGGGAAGCAACCCTTACGGGAGCTGAAGTGCCGGCCATGGCCATTATCGACGCGGTTACGCGTCGGATTCCTGGCGTGCTGGGGAAAGACGAATCTGTAGAAGAGCGACGGCTTGCGGCACCCGCGGTCTATACCCGCCCTGAAGTGCTCGAATGGGAAGGCAAGCGGTATAAGGTCCCTGCAGTATTACTTACAGGCAATCACGCGAACATTGATTCTTGGAAGAAGACTAAGACTAGTAAGAAGGTAGCGCAGTCCAGTACCAAACGAGCGTAATCGCGAGATTGGTGGCGGGGGAAGTACTACCACGTTCCCAAAGTACTCCTCACAGGGAACCACGCCGATATTGAGTCCTGGAAGGTCAGTAAGAAAAACAAAGCACGGCCCCGTACAAAAAGGCAGCATTCGTAGGGGCCTGTATATAAAGCTCCATTCTCTACAAGGTTGAACCTTGTAATTGGGGGGTGCAGTTACTTATTGAACTCATTGGGACGGGATTGACTTTTTTGCTATAATAGTGGTATAATATACTCTGAAGTCAAGCGCGTTGGGGCGCTTCGACGAAAGGAGTTTGTTCTATGACACAGTGGTATCCACTCATTCATTACGGCCTCTTCTTCAGTCTGGCGACTTTCGTCGGACTGGTGTATGTGATGAAGTGGCGACCGACGATTGCCAACATCATCGCAGCACTGGTGTTCCTCATCAGTGTGCCGGCGCTCTATGCGACGGTGTTCCATCATACCGACGCCCGGCATGAGGCACTCGCCATCGGGGCGGGTTTCCTCTATGGATACCTCACGATCTGCCTCGGCCGTTTCCTTCGGCGCCGATCGGAAGAGGGGTACGTGCAGGTTCCGCCTTATGTGGAGCTCACCTCTGCGCCGCCGGAAACTCGTCCCTGGGACGCACTCCCTGCAAAAGCCCGCGAGGGTTTGCGAGGGCCCGGCGACCTAGGCGTCTACGACGACGCGACCCTGAAGCCACTGCGGCTGAAGGGCAGACACTGCGACATTCGTGTCTGAACCACTAAACTACTACTGGGCGGCTTCCTCCGGGAAGCCGCCCTGTTCATACTTAACCGGATATTCAGGGCCTGTGCTTGACGCTTTTGGCGCTAGGCAATACACTACGTTTACAAAGATTGCGTAACGGGGGAAAGGGGGCAACGGGAGAAATGAGTGCGATTTATTTAACAGCATCTCGAATAACGAGGGATGCGGCTCGTGGCGTATACGCGAGCCCTATTGGCGTTTGTACCCACGGATAGGGTAAAGACGCGAATAGGGTCGCCTGCCCGTGCACTCTCGTTTCGAGGTCTAGCGATGCCATAATGTCAAAAGCACAAAAACTCGAGCAGAAAACGTTTAGTGCGTACCGTGCGCCTCGTGTAGAATTTCCCGACCTCGTCGGGCACCAGCGTGAAAGCTTCGACTGGCTTCTCAAGGACGGCCTCGGAGAACTCTTCAAGGAGTTTTCACCGATTCCCGACTACTCGGGAAAGAAATTTGAGCTTCGCATCGACGGTTTCGAAATCGGCGACCCGAAGGGTTCCGTCGAGGAAGCGCGCGAAAACATGCGCACCTATGAGGCGCCGCTGAAGGCGAGCGTAACGCTTCTGAATAAGACCATGGGTAGTGAAAAGAGTCAGGACATTTTCTTGGCTGATATTCCGATGATGACGCCCCACGGCTCCTTTATTGTCTCGGGTGTCGAGCGGGCCATCGTGCCGCAGCTCGCGCGCTCCTTCGGTGCCTTCTTCATTGGAGAAGAAGTGAAGGGTAAGCAGCTCTTCGGCGCGAAGATTATCCCCTCACGTGGTGTCTGGATTGAAATCGATTCAGAAGCCGATGGTGCTATCTTCGTCAAAATTGACCGCAAGCGCAAGTTCCCCGTCACGAACCTGCTCACCATTCTGGGAGCGGGTATCCGCGAAGACGTTTTGAAGAAGTTTATTGGTGACGATATCGCGACGAGTGCGCTTCAGACCACGCTTGCGCACGATACCGCGGTGTCCGTTGAGGATGCTTTCGTCGAAATTCATCGTCGTATGCGCGATGGCGACCTTGCCACCCCCGACAACGCCAAGGCCTATGTGAACGCGCTCTTTACTCCTGAGCGCTACGACCTCTCTAAAGTGGGACGTCATCGCCTGAACGCCCGCTTTGGTCGCCCTATCGACCCAAAGACGCTTGCCAAGGAGCGCACCCTCACGCTTGAGGATGTCATCCGCATCGTCGGAGAAATCGCTCGCTTGAATACCGACCCGAACGCAAAGCCAGATGACATCGATCACCTGGGTTTTCGTCGTGTCCGCTTCGTCGGCGAATTGCTCCAGGCACGTATGCGCGTGGGCATGTCGCGCATGAAGCGCAACATCCAGGACCGCATGAGCACCATTGAAAGCGAGACCTCGCTTCCGATGGCCTTTGTGAACCCGCGCCCCTACCAGGCCTCTATCCGTGAATTCTTCACTGCCAACCAGCTGTCACAGTTCATGGACCAGCAGAATATTCTGGCTGAGCTCGAGAGTATGCGTACCCTTTCGGCACTTGGTCCGGGAGGTTTGACGCGTGAGCGTGCCGGCTTTGAAGTGCGCGATGTGCACCCATCGCACTATGGCCGCCTGTGTCCCATCCACACCCCAGAAGGTCAGAACATTGGTCTTATTCTGCGTCTGGCGCTTCATGCCCGCACGAACGAATTCGGTGTCATCGAGACCCCGTACGCCGTAGTGAAAAAAGGAACCGTTACCGAGGAAATTCGCTACCTGAACGCGCTTGAAGAGGAGACCGAGACTATTGCGCACGCCGCAACGCCAACCGACGCAAAGAACCATATCGTTCCCGACTCCATCGAGGTACGTAAAAACGGTCAGCCAGCCGTGGTCACGCGCGAGGAGATTACGCTCATGGACGCTTCCACCTACCAGATGTTTAGCGCGGCGACCGCCATGATTCCGTTTGTGGACCACGACGACGCGAACCGTGCACTTATGGGTTCAAACATGCAGAAGCAGGCGACTCCTGTTCTTATCCCTGAGGCACCACTCGTGTCGACCGGTATCGAGGAGCACGCCGCACGCAACACCGGCCGTCTTGTCATTGCGCTTGAGAGCGGCGACGTCACCTACTGTGATGCACGCACCATCATCATTGCTGGTAAGGAAGGGAAGCCAAAGGAATACAAACTTCAGGGCCTGACTCAGACCAACCAGAACAGCGCGTTCAACCAGCGCCCCATCGTGAAGACGGGCGACAAGGTAAAGAAGGGTGATGTGCTTGCCGACGCCTCCAGCTCCGACCAGGGCCAGATGGCGCTCGGACAGAACGTCCGTGTTGCCTTCATGAGCTGGAACGGTGCCAACTACGAGGACGCCATCATTGTGTCTGAGCGTCTCGTGGAGCAGAGCAAGTTCACGACGGTCCACATCGAAGACTTCGAGTGTGCCGTGCGCGACACGAAGCTTGGGCCAGAGGTAACGACCCACGATATTCCGAACGTCGGTGAGCTTCGTCTCAAGAACCTCGACGAGGAAGGCGTTATCCGCATTGGTGCAGAAGTGCGCCCCGGCGACATTCTCGTGGGTAAGGTAACCCCTAAGGGCGAGACCCAGCTCACGCCGGAAGAGCGTCTCCTCCGTTCTATCTTTGGCGACAAAGCAAAGGACGTGAAGGACACCTCGCTCCGCATGGAAGGAGGGAAGCGTGGTCGCGTTATCGGGGTGCGTGTCTTCTCACGCGAGAAGGGCGACCAGCTCGAGACCGGCATCATCAAGAAGATTGTCGTCACCGTCGCGCAGGTGCGTAACGTCTCGGTCGGAGACAAGCTCGCGGGCCGTCACGGCAACAAGGGAGTTATCTCTAGGGTGCTTCCGGTGGAAGACATGCCGTACGACAAGGACGGCAACCCTATCGACCTCATCCTCACGCCGCTCGGCGTTCCGAGCCGTATGAACCTCGGGCAGATTCTTGAGCTTCACCTCGGGCTCGCGGCACACACGCTGAACTATCAGGCTGTTGTGCCACCCTTTGCAGGCGCTACCGCTGACGAAATCCGTGATGAGCTTGAAAAGGCAGGTCATGACCGCTCCGGCAAAATGCAGCTGTATGACGGGCGCTCCGGCGAAGCCTTCGCGCAGCCCGTATCGGTCGGCTACATGTACATCTTGAAACTCCATCACATGGTGGAAGACAAGATTCATATGCGCTCCATCGGACCGTACTCCCTCATCACCCAGCAACCGCTCGGTGGAAAGGCACAGAACGGCGGTCAGCGCTTCGGCGAAATGGAAGTGTGGGCACTCCTCGGGTATGGCGCTGCCTACACCCTGCGGGAAATGCTCACCATCAAGTCTGACGATATCCAGGGACGCTCGGCGACCTTTGATGCCATCGTGAAGAACGAGCCAGTCAGCCACGCGGGCACACCGGCCTCCTTCTCCGTACTTACTAATCAGATTCGTGGTCTGGCGCTCGATATTGAGCCGCTTGACCTCGAGGGCGACCCTAACGCATAGCGTATGAATAAAAATTCCATCTGCTTCGTTACGGGTCCCGCCGGTTCGCTCCACCGTACTACTAGTACGTCTGCACTCACCGGCCTCCCGCGCCTTGCATCTGAAAGCTTTTATTCATCCGCTTCCTAAGCCTCGACTATATGGCACTCAATCCTCAAAAGAAAATGCAGGGCAGCACCGGATTCCGTGGTGGTATACGCCAGGACTGGAACGCACTGCGTCTCTCACTCGCATCTCCCGAGCGCATTCTCTCGTGGAGCCGTGGTGAAATTACCAAGCCAGAAACTATCAACTACCGCACCCAGCGCTCGGAAAAGCACGGACTCTTCGATGAGAAAATATTTGGTCCGGAGCGTGACTACGAATGTTACTGCGGTAAGTACAAAGGCATTCGCTACAAGGGTATTACCTGTGATAAGTGTGGTGTTGAAATAACCCGCTCCATCGTGCGCCGTGAGCGTATGGGTCACATCGACCTCGTCACGCCCGTCGCGCACATCTGGTTCCTCCGCTCCATGCCCAGCCGCATGGCCCTCCTTATGGGGGTCCCAGCCGCAGACCTCGAGAAAGTGGTCTACTTTGCGGGCTATATCGTCACTAAGGTGAATGATGATGTGAAGCGTCGTTTGCTTGCCGAACTTGAAGCTGAGTACAAAACCAAGCACAAAGCGATGAATGATGTGAAGGAGCAGGAAGCGCTCAAGGAGCGTATGCAGACGGCCAAGACCGAGATTGACTCGGTGGTCATCGGTCGCGTCTTCGACGAAGTCGCCTACCATCGCTTCAGCGTCCGCTACGGTACGCTCTTTGAAGCAAAGATTGGTGCGGAGGCTATCTACGACATCTTCCGCGCGATGGATCTTCCGAAAATGAAGACCATGCTCGAGGAGCGGTATCCCAAGTCGCCGGCCGCTGAGCGCGAGAAGCTCGCCAAGCGTATCGCTTTGGTGACCAACATGATTAGTGCAAACACCCGCCCCGAGTGGATGTTCCTCACGAAGATTCCGGTGATTCCACCAGCCCTTCGTCCGATGGTCGCGCTTGAAGGTGGGCGCCACGCAACGAGCGACGTGAACGACCTCTATCGTCGCGTTATCAACCGCAACAACCGTCTCAAAAAACTCCTCGACATTCACGCGCCAGAAGTGATTCTGCGTAACGAGAAGCGCATTCTTCAGGAAGCCGTTGACGCACTTCTGGATAATTCCATCCGCAAGTCCGGAGCTAATGCAGGAGCACTCACACCCGCACAGCGTCGCCCGCTGAAGTCGCTCGCTGACTACCTGAAGGGTAAACAAGGCTACTTCCGCCAGAACCTGCTTGGTAAGCGTGTGGACTACTCCGGTCGCTCAGTGATTGTGGTGGGTCCTGACCTTGAGCTCGACGAGTGTGGGCTTCCGAAGCACATGGCGCTTGAGCTCTTCCGTCCATTCGTTATTGCCGGCCTTCTCGACCGTGAGCTGGCCTTCAACATCCGTGGCGCCGGCCGCCTCATTGAAGACGGCGTTCCGGAGGTGTGGGAAATTCTTGAAGAGGCCATTGCCGGTAAGCACGTGCTGTTGAACCGCGCACCAACGCTCCACCGCCAGGGTATTCAGGCATTCCGTCCGCGCCTTATTGAGGGGGATGCCATTCAGCTGCATCCGCTGGTGTGTCCAGCCTTCAACGCTGACTTCGACGGCGACCAGATGGCCATTCATGTGCCGCTTTCTGAGGAAGCGCAGTGGGAGGCGAAGAACATTATGAGTGCGAACAAAAACATCCTCAAGCCAGGAAGTGGCGAAATGATTGTCATGGTGCAAAAGCCACTCGATATCGTGCTTGGTACCTACTGGCTCACCAAGGCTATTGATGGCGCACTCGGCGAAGGAAAATATTTCCAGAACCCCAACGCCGCTATTCTTGCGCATGAGTACGGAGCGATTGACCTGCGGGCCAAGATTAATGTGCTTCCGGTTGCCGGTAAGAAGAAGTACGAAGAGTGCGCCGCACAAGGCGGCACCTTTGAAACGACCGTCGGTCGCCTGCTCTTCAATACGGTCCTTCCGTCGGATTATCCGTACGTAAACGATGCCATCACCAAGAAAGTACTCTCCGCCATCATGACGGACTGCATGATTGTCTACGGTATCGATGCCGTTCCCGGCATTGTGAACAAGATTAAGCGCTTCGGATTCGAGTACGCGACGAAGTCCGGTGTCTCATGGAGTCTGGACGATGTATCCGTTCCTGAAGGCAAGACCGCCGTCATTAATGCTGCACGCGAAAAGGTGAACCGCATCGAGAGCGATTATCGTGACGGTCTCCTGTCCGCTGATGAGAAGCGCCGTATGGTGATTGAAATCTGGCACGGCACCAAGACCGAGGTAGAAGGCCTCGTGGAAGCTGCACTTGATCCTATGGGTTCCGTCTCCGACATGGTGCGCTCGGGTGCTCGCGGTTCTATCGGTAACCTCACGCAGATGGCCGGCATGAAGGGTCTCATCCAGAACACCGCCGGCGACACCATCGAAGTGCCTATTGTGTCTTCGATGACGGAAGGCTTGAACCCCGTGGAGTACTTCATGAGTACGCACGGCGCTCGTAAGGGATTGACCGATACCGCCCTCGGTACCGCACGCGCTGGCTACCTCACGCGTCGCTTGTTCGACGTCGCGCAGGACTGCATCATCACCGAAGCGGATTGTTCGACGAAGCGTGGTGTGGCTATCAACCGTATCAGCGCCTCCGGTATCAAGATTGATTTCGCCGAAAGTATTCGTGGCCGCACGCTCTCAGCTGAGGCAGGTGGTTTCAAGAGAAACCACTACCTCTCCGCAGAAGACGCGCGCGCCATTGCTGCAGACGAGAGCATCGATAAGGTAGAGGTCCGCTCACCGATGTCCTGCGAAACCCGCTACGGCATCTGCGCCTCCTGCTACGGCATGGACCTGACGAGTCAGCAGCCGATAGATCTCGGCGAGGCGGTCGGTACCATTGCTGCTCAGGCAATCGGAGAGCCAGGCACCCAGCTCACGATGCGTACCTTCCATGCTGGCGGTACGGCGTCCGTAGGCGGCGACATCACGCAGGGTCTTCCTCGTGTTGAGGAGCTTTTTGAGAAGCGCTCACCAAAGAATCCAGCCGTCGTCTCAAAATTCGACGGTATGGTCACCGAAGTGCGTGAAGAGGCACGTGAGAAAATCATCATCGTTGCTCCCGAGGCTGGCCAGGGTAAGAAGGATGGCTCGGCTACCGAGTACACCGCGCCATTCCCTCGCATGGCCTTCGTGAAGGCAGGCGATGCGGTCGTAAAGGGTCAGCTTCTGACCGACGGCTCCGTTGACCTCGATGAGCTCTTCGAGCACGCTGGTCGCGCTGCGGTGCAGGAGTACATCATTGCGGAGACCTCTAAGATTTACGAGCTTCAGGGTGCTTCTGTTTCTCGCAAGCACCTCGAGGTGGTTGTCCGCCAAATGTTCAGCCGCATGAAAGTGCAGGACACCGGAGACTCTGAGTGGTCCGTGGGCGATGTGGTGGAGCATTGGGAATTCGACGAGGAGAAAAGGCTCATGGAAGACGACGGCAAGATTGGACCGAAGGCACGCGACATGGTGCTCGGTATCAAGGAGTCTGCGCTCTCGCGCCGCTCCTTCCTCTCGGCCGCATCCTTCGAGCAGACCACCAAGATTCTCATCAACGCATCTCTGAAGGGAAGTGTAGACACGCTTCGTGGTCTCAAGGAGAACGTCATCCTCGGACGCCTCATTCCATCCGGAACCGGCTTCAAGGATTCGAAGAAGCATGCCGCAATCGAAGAATTGCAAAAGAAGCGTGCTATCCGCATCAATGCGGAGAATGATGCGGCTGAAGCAGCCGACATCGCTCTCGCCGAAGCAAAATCGTAAGGGCTCATTCGTAACTGTAATTCGAAAGGGCGTTTCGCCTTCGGCTGCGACGCTTAACCCTTCCGAATCACAGCTACTCAATCGCTCCACAAAGCAAAAGCCGCCCTCACGGGCGGCTTTGCTTGGTATAAAAATGAAGAAGCCCAGCGGTGAAGCGAGGCTTCAACACTGGGCTTCGTGCACCTAGCGGACATCAGATTAGTTGTTAGCCTGATCTTCGCGGTCCGTTATGTCGAGCATAAGTTCGGCGTAGCGTCTGACTTCACCAAGTCTGCCTGCGATCGAGGCGCGAGTACAGGCATTCGGTTCCGACTGATTCCTTGTACTCTCTTGCTCGATGAGTGCAATACTATGCTCGATTTGATATCGCCACGTTTCCTTCGGATTGTTGCTGTTGAAGATGGGTCTCTCGCCGAGCCTCACACGCGTGTTGTTATACACCTTGGAGTCATGACGACAGGCTTCCCACACGAGCATGCCTTCAACATTATTTTGACGCTGCCACTCGAGTTCCTGTGCAGTCAGTTTGACGCCGCCGCCATACGTCGGCGCGACTTTCGGTTGCTCGGGCCTTTCGTCACAGGCGACAAGCGAAAGGGAAGCCATCGCAGCAAGAAGTACGTGCGAGATATTCATAGTTCGGGTCCTCCTAAGGTATCAAGGATCAGTTTATACT
>VFSW01002183.1_pt1 | contig 29670 bp, 35 predicted proteins | sample 5358111 | NCBI WGS metagenome assembly VFSW01 (sample SAMN11554181, study PRJNA540505) | mine drainage metagenome | isolation source: sediment from site ElyBrook_90M | place: USA: Ely Copper Mine, Vershire, VT | collected 2017 | reverse complement strand
CTTCGCTTCCTTGCGCTCGTCGCGCTTGTGCTCTTCCTTCTTCAGCTTCTTCTTGCGGTCTTCCTTGCGGTCGGCCCGCTTCTCGGTGGCTTTGGTTTTCCGTTCAGCCATGTGTTGCCTGCTTTCTCCCTTGTTCGGGGTGGGGTTCGCGCCCGTGGGGGCAGTTGGACTACTTGCGGGGCTTGTGGCCTTCGTGCCGCTTCGCCATGCGTTCATGCTCGGCGGCCATCCTGCGGTGGTGCTCGGCTTCGCTGTGGTGGTGCTCTGCGATGTGCTTCATGTTCTCCGCAAAGACGGCTTCCTTCTCACGAACTCCGCCAGCACGTTTGCCTGCGGCGATCTTCTTCTCGGTCGCCTTGCCGAACTTGCCTTCGGTCCCTTTCTTCTTCATCCGCTCTCGGGCCGCCTGCATCCAGTGTTTCTTTTCTTCAGCCATTCGCGCTTACCTCCTTCCCTGTTGAATTTACGCTCACCGTTGCGGGCGCATTAGGCGTACATGATGTTCAGCCCAACCACGTCGGCTGCCGTCAAAGCTCCGGTGTCGGAATCGGCGCTGCCTGTTGTCAAGGCGTAAGCAATTCCGGTGGAGAAGTATATTCCCACATCCATCACCGTAAGGTTAAACTGCTGCGCGGGTCCAATGGCAAACGTCAGAACCGGCGTATCGGTGCCGACTGTCGGCGCTGAAGCCTCGTTGTACAGCTTCAGGTAGCGGACGGCGGCGGCGGCGTTGTAGGCCGTGATCGCATACACTCGGCCAGCCGATGCCTTTACCGATGTGGCGTTCGTCGTTGCGGCGGCAGATACCAGTCGAGCGAAGGTGGCGACTCCGCCCGCCGTGGCGCGAACCTGGGAGCCTACGTCGCCGATCAGGTTGGTTCCGGCGTTGATCGTTCCCACGGTCAAGATGCCGTCGTCTTGTACCACGTTCACGGGCAGGCATCCGGTTCCCGTCTGGGTCCGTGTGCTCGTCACCTGAACCGCCGTCGCCTTGTACTGCTCGACGGCAAGCATCTGGATCGTAAGCGTGGTGGTCGATGCGGGCGCGGTCGATCCGTTCAGGATTTCGATTTGGAGGAAAAGCGGCTTCGTGATCGGCGGAACGTAAACAAACCTTGTGCCCCTTGTAATCACCTGAAGCTGCGTCGCGTATCCCACGGTGAACATATCGCCCCACGACACAACACCGTCCTCTACGTTCATCACTGCGATGTGTCCAGGCGAAGCCGTGGTTCTGATCGTGATCGCGGTATCGCCGGAGAACCATCCGTTGCAGCCGCAATCAATGTTCGCGCTCGTGGCCGTCGTTCCGTTGTAGACGATCCGATGCCAGTTCAGGCCAAACAAAGAACACGTTCCCGATCCGCTGGCTGGCCATCCGGACACGGTAATGTTGATGTTGTTCGCGTCCACGATGGAAGCGATTGCGTACCGTCCGGGGATCGCGCCGGACACTCCGCTGATCGCGCCGATGCTGAGTCCCTGGCCCACGTTCTGCGCGGTCAGTCCGTGGTTCGGAAGGTTGACCGTGATCGACGTGGCGGAGTTCACCGTGAGCGCCAGCGCGTCTCCCAGAACGTCGGTCAAGGAAATGATGAAGTTGTTGTTTGCGATACGCTGCGAAAGCGCAACGGCGGCCCGCAAGGTGAGGTCGCCACTGTAAGCCGCAACGGATCGCAGAATGGTGTCGTCGTTCGCCGTGGTGCCACTCGTCACCACAAGGTTTCCGCCGGACTGACTTACCGCCATGCCCGATCCGGTTGAGATTGTCCTGAAGAGCGATGGGTCTACTCCCGAAGCAATAACCTGGGAAAAGTCCCACCGCACCACGTTTGCGTTCGGATTGCTGGTCGCTGGTGCTTGCATCGTGTTACTCCCTTCGCGGCATTAGCCGCCATTTTAGGCGCTGATTCCGCGCTGATAGGTTGCTTTTCCGTCAACAAAATGAGCGGTCAGAACTTCCTGGCGCATCGTCGGGGCCACTGACAGATGGACCCAAGTTCCTTCCTGGATCATCTGGTCGAATTTGATCCCGCTGGCCGCGATCTTCTTCACGATCTCCAGCGGAATGCCGAACTGCGGACAGATGAAGTCCGCCGCGTAGCCGGTGACGTGCGCTGAAGTCGGCGCTCCGCGCACAAGCTGATTCAACTCCGGGCAACGATAGCCGGAGTCGATGTGGAGCGGGAAGCCCAGAAGGGCGCGGACTTCTTCCAGCGTGGCGGCCAGCGTCTTCAGGTGCTCCGCAACATCTTCGGGCGCTGTGTTGTCGATTCCACGCGAAACCGCCGTCGAACTGAATGTCAGTTCGTCCAGCGTGAAGTGATCGGTCAGTTGTGTGCTCATGGTCTCCTACTTCCCGGCAAGGTACGCGAAAGCCTTCTCGATGCCAAACAAGACGGTGCCGACTGCTCCGCTGGCAAAAATGATCTTCGCGTTGATGCCGTCTACCTTCTTCTGGAGTTGGGGGAGCGTCCCATCTTTTCCAAGATGAACGTCCATCAGGGTCTCGATGCGGATCACCTTGTCATGGGTCTCCCGCAATAACGTCAGAGCCTCTTCGTTCTCTTTCATCGTTCCCTCGTCAAAGTGGATTACGGCATCCATAGTCAACGCTCCTTCGGGGAAAATTACTTCTTTGCGGGCGCTTTCTTTTGCTTTTCCTCGACGGCTGTATCCGCCGCCTTTTTCTCGCCTTCAACGTCCCGCGCAACAAAAGCCAAGTTCTGAAGCTGAAGGTCCAGGATTTGCCGCTGCGCCTGAACGATCTCTCGTTTCAATTCAGCGATAGTTTGGTCCTTCTTTGCAAGCTCCAATTCTAACTGTTCGCGGGTTGGCTCCGTTTGTGCAACGGGCGGAAGCGCGTTTTTTACCTGCTGTGACTGAACGCGGCACGGGAGCGCCAGCATCAGCGCCCCCAAGAGAACCACCATGATCGAAAGACGTTTCATGTTCACCCCTTCTTCTGTTGCTCGGCAACGTCCGCCGGACGCTGCAAGGTTTTCCGTGCGATCTCGAAGTGCTCCAGTGTCGGATACGCCATGTTTCACCCTACTGTTAGGTTGCTGGGATAGAGTATACCACTCATTCCCTTATTTCACTGCAAGCCATGTTCCGGCGGCGCAAATGTAGTAATTGTTATTTCCGCCGTTCGTGCCGCTCGTGTTGAAGTAGACCGATGGAACCGTGCAACTGCCTCCCGGCGTTCCGCTGTTCACGATCAGTCCCACGTTGCTGTTGGTGATGTATCCGCTCGTGTCCAGGCGCGGAATCGACGGCTGGCTGGTCGATGCAAGCCCTTGGAACTTGATGGAGGTCGGCCCGGTGAATGCGGCGATCTGAGTGGAACCGCCCGCGTAGATCACGGTGGACGATCCCGATCCGCTCTCATAGTTCAGCCGGAGCGTTCCACTTGTGTTCGACGTGTTGAGATACAAGTCGCCGCTGTTGGTGCTCTGGTAAGCCTTCAGCGCGTTCAGGCCGCCCGTGGCGGACTGGATCATGTAGTTGTTGGAAGTGTCCTTCAGCACGTACCACTGGCTGTTGCCGTTGTAGTCCTTGTAGATCAGCGCCTCTTTCTGCGCCGTCGTCGTCCCGGCTTGCAGAATGTAGTCGATCTCCGCGTCCAGGTTGTTCTGAACCTTCACCGTTCCTCCGAAGGTTCCCGCGCCGATTGCCTGCAAGGTTCCTCCCAGCCAAGTGTTGCCGCTGGCCGCGATAGTCGCCGCCGCTGTCGGCGAACTTCCGCCGGTAGAAACGACAATGCCTCCGGTGCCGGAGTTCGCCGCGCAGTTGAAGCAAACGAAAGCCGTGCCGGTGGAGTTCAGCGAACTCTGGTTGTTCGTATTGCCTTGCGTCAAGGTGAGGCGTTGGACGTTGTTGATGAGGTCTTGGAAGAACCACGTCGTCCCGTTGCCCGCGCCGTCGCTCATTCCCCAAAGCCAGTTATAGACGCTGCCACTGGTTCCCTGGTCGATCTGCGATTCCCATTGCAGGCCGCGAATGTTTCCGAGTCCGATCCCCAGCCGCAAGTGATTGACCACGGTCGAATCCTGCTGGCTTGCGTACCAGTCTCCCTTCATGCCGTTCGCGGTCCGGTGGAACGCATCCCAGAATGAATTGCGGCTGCCATTGTCAACCAACTGTCCAGTGAAGAAAGTTCCTCCGGTGAACACGGCGTTGTAACTCGATCCGCTGTCCGCAACGTACTGCTTATTCGAGTTCTCATTGCGAAGTCCGTCCACGGTGTTGTTGATCGCGTTTGCGCCCAAGTGGAACATCGTGTCGCAACCTTCCACGTCGCCGCCGTCCCATGTGTTTCCATCGGCGGCCACGGCGTTGATGCCAAAGGTTCCGCTGATCGGGCTTCCGCCGCTCGTCGGGCATACGATGTGCGTCTTCACAAAGACGCTGGCGTTGGCGAAGTCGCCGCTCACCGATCCGCTCAAGTGGCCGGTCAAGAGCCATCCGGTATTGAAGTTGTTGGCCACCACGTCGATGAAGGTTCCGCCCGTGTAATTGCCGGTGCCGTCGAGAGTGACGGCGGTCTGGCCGGTCCCTCCGTTGCCATTCAGATAGATGCTGTCCAGGCGGACTTCCTGTGAACGCGCAAAGTAAATGCCGGTCGCGCTCGATCCGGCGCTGGCCGTGTTGATGTTCAGATTGCTCATCCAGAATCCCGGCGTGTTCGCGGCATAGGTAAGGTCGCCGATCTGGAATGCTTTGCCGGAGCCGGTGTAAACCCACACGGTTCCGCCTTGCGTTCCGCTGGCCGTCGATCCGCCCTGGTAGCTGCATCCCTGCACAACCACGTTCCGCGTTACCGCTGTCACGATGAACTGGTTCGGCGTTGTGATCGTTGTGCATGGAAGGATGATCGTCGTATTCGGCGTAGAGACTGTGATCGTGCTCGTAAGCGTGGCCGCCGGTTCCTGCCGCGCATCGCACACTCCGCCGTATACGCTGCTCAAGCCGTTCACACAATTTTGCAGTCGCACGTCAAGCGTCGATCCGGTGAAGTAGTTCACCTGATAGACCGCTCCGATAGGATTACTCACCGCGCCCGGAGTGACGCAAGTGTTCGCGTAGGGTGAATAAGCCTGTCCTGCGGCGCAAGACGTGGGCCACTTCACTCCGCGCCCAGCGTCAACCTTCTGCTGGGCCTGCGCCGCCATGCCAAGCATCGCGGCAAGGATGAGAATGAGGTTAACTCTGGTAGTAAAGAACATCGACGTACTCTCCTGCTTGGACTGTGAAATTGAGGTTGACGGTTGCGCCGGAAACGGAAAAGTTTCGCCCGTTGGCGAAGCCTTGGAATGTTCCCTGCCACCATACTTTGACAACCGTTCCGGCGGCTGGAGTCGATGGCAGAGAAAAGCTCGTGACTGCGGACGTGGCCAGATACTCGAAGCCGACTTCTCTGGTCAACGGCGGGCTGAATGACGGATTGGTGATCTGTCCGGCGCTGCTCAGGTCGATGGTGGATGTGCCGGTGAACTGGTAGATGCCGGACTGGATCACTCTCGCCTGCGCGTCCATGACCGTGATCTGGTAGAACGTGTTTGCCGGAGTGATTACATCGTTGCCCCACAACTTGAAGCTGAACGATCCGTTGGTGGAAGTGATCTCCATCTCGGTCTGCGCCAGAACCGATGTTCCCGCAACCACGGGAACCGTCTGGCCGTATCCGCAAAGGTCGATCCGCATCCTGCATGGCGCTGTGCTCGATCCCAGAGCCGTCCCGGTCAAGTCGGTGAAACTGGCCGTGAGTGTGATTTGCGGTGTGAGGCTCATGTCTTCTCCTTACTCAAAAAACGCGATGGTTCCCACCTGTACGGCCCGCCGATGGTTCGCCGGGTTGCGGATGATGTTCTCAAAGAACCACGGTGTCGTCATCCGGTCGATGTGCTGCCAGTAGAGAACGCTCTTGAACGACTCCGCCACTTCGTCGTCCATGCCTCCGCTGTAGAAGAGATTGTCTATGTCGCGGGCCAGCATTTGCAGGCCGCGATCCGTTAACGTCAAAAGGCGGGGCGTGGCCGCCGCCACGTTGCCCGCATAGTCGTTTGCGTTCTCGATCACGTCAATCCAGCTTCCGTCATGCCATCCGGCGCGGACGCGGTTGCGGATCACGTAGCAGATTCCCTTCATCGCGGCAAGAGAGCCGGTATTCCCGGCTTCCTTGGCTGCGAAGAGAACGAGTGCCGCTTTTTGCAGGTCGTTCAGTGTCACGGTTTGACTCCCATCTGATTCGCCTTCTGGTCAATGAACTCCATCTGGCGAACCGCGCCTTCAATCATGCGATTGGTCGGGTACTCCCGATATTCCCTTCGCAGTCGTTTCAACTCTTCGTGGAACCACTCCCAGTATTCCTTCTCCATCGCCTTCCTCGCTGCACCATCCGGTTTTTGTTGGCGCGTCTTCCACGTACTTGATGTGTCCGCGATAGACGCATTCCCGGCAGTCATAACACCACCATTCGGGCCACGGCGCGTTCATTACTGCACCAAAGCGAAGTGGTGGTGTCTCCAGTCATAAAGCTGCTGCCGATACCACGCGCTGGCCGGTCCGGTTCCAAGGGGGAAAGCCTTGTGCGCTTCCTTCTCGGTAATCACGTTCAGACGGATCATGCTCAAGAGCGCCGTGCGCCAGCCAAGATACTTGGCCGTCGTCGGCACTCCATATTCGTCAAAGTTCAGAACCATCCATTCGCTGCTGCAAGGCCACTGGAGAGTTCCGACTTGCAGGAAGTCTTTGAACTCATCCATAAGCCCGTGGTGACTATTCCTGACTTCTTCGATCTGCGTTTCAATCGCCTTGATGCGGGCCAGAGTGCGCTTGCGCTTCTCCACGTCCCGGACGCTCACAAACTCCTGCTCCATCCGGCGCTTCTCCATGAGCAATGGAAGGGTGCGGGAGTCCAGGTCGATCTCAAAAGCGTTCTCGCTCTTCGGGCGCGGAACCAGCAAGGCAACTCGGCCCGTGTTCGGATTGCCAATGTCCTTCTGACCCCAGCGGCAAACCATCACGCGGCCCTTGCCGATCACGCGCTCCAGGCGCTCCAAGAATTGCATCGGCGATAGGATCAGGCCGATCCTCGATTCCTCGTTCTCCTGGCCCTGCCAGCGTTCTTGCCCTTGCCACTTGTCTTTGCGCTTGGCGTTCTCGTTCAGTTCCCAAAGCATCTGGCTCTTCTCCAGATACTCCTGGCTGTGGCGGGCATTGTCGCGCTGGCTTTCCAGCTTGGCCATTGCTTCCATCACCGCCGGGTGTTGGCTCATGTCTAGGCTGGCTTCCGTGTCGATGAAGTCCTGGACCGATCCGCTCATCTGTCCGGCCTCACCGATGCCGCTCCGCAAAGCGATACGGAACGGAAGCTCTTCCTCTTGCGGCCTGAACTTGCCGCTGGAGATTTCTTCCGCCGCCGTCTCCATCGCTTTGTCCAGTTCGTCCTTCTTCGGGGCGCTCTGGTGTTCCTTCGGGATAATCACTGCCGGTACGCTATTGCTGTTCATTCCCACCCTCCTGCTTTTGCTGGTTCTTGGCCGCGCTTTGTTCGCTGGCCGTTCGGATCATCGAAACGATCATCGGAACGTAGTTTTCCGGTCTCGCTCCGGCTCGGATTGCGAAAGCGAAGTTCTGGCCGATCTTCGGGTCGGCAACCATCATCTCGGCCAACTTCTTCGCTCCAAGTTCAATGCCGACTCCCGCCGCCGCTCCACCGTAGAATCCCACTCCGGTCGCATGGCCGATGGCTCCGCCGATGCCAGCCGCGCCAAAGTGATACAGAAGATGCGGGTCTTTTTGCTGGATGTAGTCCAGCACGTTGTTGATCGCCTCGCCGTAGAAGCGGCGCTGCGATTGTGTCACGTTCAAAGCGGCCTGCTCTTCCAGGTTGGTCAAGCGGTCGCTGCCGAACACTTCGGTCAAGCCAATGTCGCCGTACTTGATTCGAGCGTTGCGGATCGCGCCCAAAAGCTGTTTACCGTTGATGCCGTTGTAGGCGTTGCCGATTTTGGTTGCGCCGGGGTTGCCCATCCAAGAGCGGTCAAAGCTCTTGGAAATATCGTCCAGAACAAACATCTGGTGGAATGCTCCCTTGGCGGCCTTGTACTCTTCGGCGCTCATCTGGCCGCTTGCGTTCAGGTCGTTCAGCATCCCTTCGATCTTCTTCTGGTAGCCTGCGCGGACTGTCGGGCTTTCGGAACGCGCCATGAGCGCCTTCGTCTTGCGGAACTCTCCGCCGGTCAAGTCGTCGATCCGCTGGTAGACGGGATCGGCGGCGGCCTGCAACTCTTCGCTGGCATCGCTCAAGGTGCGGACGCGCCCTAGCGTTTCGTCCACGTTGATCTTGGGAGCGGCTTTCACAGTTCGCGCCGGAATCGTCTCGTTTCGCATCAGGGGCTTTCCCTGCGCGTCCACAAGCCCGGTGTCGTGCTGAACCGTGCGCTCCGGGATCATCGCGTCTTCCGCGCCTCGCGCTTCGTTGATCGCTTCCAGATGCGGCTTCACCGCGCCCTGAGCGGTCTGCGCGTATGCGTCTTGAAGAGCGGTCTGTTCTGCGGTCGGCGTTCCGGCGGCCCGCGCCGCTCTCGATGCGCCTGATCCGATTGCGGAGCCAAGTTCGCTTACCACTCCGCCTGCGGCTCCAAGCCCTCCGGCCAGCGTTCCCTCTCCCAGCGCCTCGTCGGTGTCGCCGCCGGTCTTCACAAACGTCTGCGCTCCGGCAAGGGCTGCGTTCTTCACGCCTTCCTTGCCTCCCGTCTTGAGCGCCTGAAGCGCCAGCTTTCCGAGTGGAGTTCCCTTCTGAATCTCCTGCTCGATCTTCGCCGCGTCCGCCAGTTTCGGAGCGAATCCGATCAGCTTGGCAACCTTGCCCAACAAGGCTTCGCCGATCATGAACTCCGCCGTGGTTTCAAGGCCAGCGCCCATGTTATCGCCGAAGCCATGGTTTTGTTCTTCGGTGAACTGGCGAATGGCGCTCTTCGGCTCGTTTGTCTCGGCGGGCTGCTGGCCGGTGATCTTGTTCTTCGCCTTCACCGCAAGGTCTTTCACTCCCAGCGCGGTCCGCGCCGCTTCCTTCACTCCGCCCAAAACAATGTCCAGGCCGTCGCCTTCGACCATCTCTCGACCACCGGGAGTGGACAGAATCTCGCTTGCGATCTTCTTCGATTGCGCGTCAAGCGAATCCTTGTTGTACCGGGCCTCTTCGTCTGTCTGCCTGCCCTTTTGTCCGAGTTGACTTCCGGGAAGCAAAGACCACGGATTGAATCGCGCATTCCCCGCGAATTGATAGCCCTGCTGTTTTGCAACGGGAACCTTGCTATAGGGGATCGGCGTTTCCTGCCCGGTCTGCGGATGGACCATCCGGTAAAGTCCCTCGCCGTGCGGATTCGCGGTGATCGGCTCGGGCGCTTGCTGCTGCTGCTGTGTCGGCTGCTGCTGCGGTTGTGTTGACGCGGTGGCAGGCTGATTCTTATCGAACCAGCCTCCAGCCTTCGGTGCGTTTGTTGCGAACCACGATGGGCTTCCCATTACTTAACCTCCACCGCTCCAAGTGTCTTGTAGTGGGCAACCTGATCGGCGGGGATCGTTGCGATCTCGCCGTTCGGAGCCTTCATTCTGACCATCGCCGCCGGTTGATTCTGCTGTTGGTGTGGCTGCGTTGCTTGCTGGCGCTTCGCCTGCAATTCCTTCTGGTGTTGCTCGAACTCTCCGGCTTCCTGCGGATCGACCGACTTCCAAGCCTGAAGAGCCTTGGCGCTGATTCCAGGCATCGGCGTATGGTACTGATCGCTGGGAGCGGAGTTCTCCCACTGTTGCATGAAGCTGTTCATCTTCACACCCATCGCGTGAATCTGTTCGCGGATCGCGGCCTTGCGATAGTAAGGCAACGTCGCGTCAAGCCCTTTCTCGAAGCGGGCCTGACCGGGAATCGTGCTCTCACCGTAGAACTGGCCAAGCTCTCCGATGACCGTTGCCGAAAGCTCTTTGTACTTCGCCTTGGCTTCGGTGAGCGGAATCGCGCTGGCTCCGGTGCTCAGGTTGTACAGGTCGGACAAGTGGCCGATGGCCGTGTTGCCGCTGTTCAACTGCCGCGCCGTGTGGCCGCTGGTGAAGTCCTGGTAGGTCTTGACGTAGGACTTGATCTTCGACGTGTCCAGGTCTGGGTATTGCTCCGCAATGGACTTTGCGAAGTTCGGGTCTTTCATGCGCGAAAGAATGTAGTCCCAGCGGTCGATTGCGATCTGGCCGGTTCCGATCTGGCGCAAGAGTTCGTTATCGGTCGCGGCGGTTGCGGTGCCTGCTCCCGCTCCGGTTCCCGCGCCCTTTCCACCCTTGCCGTTCACGCTCCCGGTCCCGCCATTAAGAAGGTTTTGCGCCCGCGCCTCTTCTTCTTTCTGCTTGCCTTCGCGCTGTCCGGCCAGATTTTGCTTCGCTTCCAAGTCGGCTTGTTGAAGCTGCCACTGCTGTTTCTTGGCGTACTGGCTTGACTCGGATGCGATGTACTGGCTCAGAGTCATCGGATCGCTCGGCTCGACTTCCTTGAACGTCGGCTCTCCGCCCTCTTCGGTCGGCGGAACATAGACGTGCAACTTCGTGCCTTTCGGCATAAGCTGGCTGCCCGTGTTCGGCGGCATCAGGTAGACTTCCACGCCTGCCGCCTTGCCGCTCTCCGGGTCAAAGTAAGGAATCGGAACCGTCTGGTTCGCATAGTGGTGCTTCCAGAAGTCCGGGTCTTTTTCCTTGATGTTCTGAAGGTCATCGAAGGTATAGCGCCCCAGCATCGTCGATCCCTCGGGAAGCGCCTTCTTCATCCCGTCGTAGTAAGTTGCGTCCTCGCGGTTCGCTGAAAGCTCCTGCCGCGTCATGCTGAACTGATTCGCGGCGATCTTCTGCTGCAAGAGCGTGAGGTTCGCTTTATCGACAAGGTTCTGTTTGTTCGCCTTGGCCGCCGCTTCGTCGGCTTCGTTTGCTTGGCTATTCCAGGACTGCTTCATGTTCATGCCGTTCTGAACCGCCGCCGCGAACCCCTTGCCTTGGTTGCCAGCGCCCTTGCTGTTGGCCATCGCCGCCGCCGCGCCGGTCAATCCAAGCTGGAGAACCCGCGCAAACTTCTGTTTGCCGGTGAGGTCCGGGTGGCCGACATAGTGATTGCCCTGGTCATCGACGTAAGTCTTGGTTCCCTGTGTTCCCGCAACCGCGTCCAAAACGCGGTCCAGCATTCCACGGAATCCAGTCTTGGGAACCTCATGCAAAACGACTGGCCCTTGCTGCATCTCCTGTTTCGGAATCTGGGTGTTGTCGAGTGAAGTGTCGCGTTCAGTCTGCGGCTGCTGCGCGGTCGCGGTCTGAGTCGGCTTGTTGGATTGTGGCTGCTGCGGAGCGCCTGTTGCCGCCTGTGGCTGCTGCTGATCCGCCGCCGGAACTGCTGTCGTGTCCGGTCCCATCGTTGCCTCCTAGCTGAAAATTCCTTTGGGATTCGCGTCGATCACGGACGATCCGATAGAACCTGCCGCTCCGATGGCCGCGTTGATCCAACTGTTATTTTCCTGGGCGATCTCGTTGGCCGTTGTACTGGCCGCCGATCCCGCGCTTGTCGCCGCGCCGGAATAAGCTGTGGGATTGTACTGGCCAGATACGGCCATCTCCATGTTTCCGGCGTTGGCAAACTCGTTGTAACCCTGCTGGTAGTCGGCTTGTAGAATCTGGCTCTCTTCGCCGGACTCGGTAGATGCTGCGGAGTTCGCCACTTCCTGCTGAAGCTGCAACTGCGCCCCACTGGGAAGCGCAATATCTCCGCCGCCCTGAGCGGCCATCTTTTCGTTGACCGCTTTCGCTGCCGATGCGTAGTTCTTGGCGGTCCCTTCTACTGCCTGCGAGTTCAGGTTGGCTAGTTCCTCGGAGCTATAGCCTTCCTGGTTTGGACCCTTGGCGAGAATCGGGTCATAGATGCTTCTCACTTGCGAAAGAAGCCCCTGGTCCTGAGCGTAGGTCGCCTCCGCTTCGGCAGTTGCCTCTTTGTAATAGGCGGCCTGCCCTGCCTGCAAATTTTCTTGGGATTGGGTTGCTCCACCGCACATGATCTACATCCTTTCTCTGTGAACTCAGGAACCGTTCACTGACTTTTCTTAAACCTTCCGGCTTCCCTAGGTCCCATCCGGCTCTACAAGCCACTTTATCAGGCTCTTGCCGTCTTGCCGGAATCCCATGCGCTTTCGGCAAAACCGGATCAGGGAAGGGCTTTCGCTCTCGAAGCATAGCGCGGAAACATCGGACTGCGCCAGACTCCTGCACAACCATTCCGTTCCAAGTATTAACCCTCGCATCGTCCTGTCGGGATTGATCGGCTTGGCCGCTTCGATCCGTGCTGGAGTGTTCAGCGGATAGTTCGGCGGCGGCGCCGTCTCGACGTAAGGCGCGAACTGCATCCTGACTTCGATCACCATGCGCGGCCTGCTCTCTTCTCCAAAGCACATGACGCGCCGGTTCAGGCGCGAAAAGAAAAGCCATCCCTGTTTGTCGCGCCAGAGATAGCTCTCAACTCCCGGTGTCCAGTCGATCCATTGCTCCGGCTCTACCTTGCCCGCGTGGTGCGGGTCAAGAGCCGTCCATAGCATTGCCAGCCAAAAGTCTTCGGGCTTCGCCTGATAAAGCTCGAAGCCCTGAAAACTCATGAGCGGGTGCCGCGTGTTTGATTTTGGCGCTCTCCATGCACTCATCGTTTGCTCTCTTTCAGCTTGAAAGAATCAGTCGGCGCGTCGGCAGATTGTTGGCCGGGTAAAACTGGCGCAATACGCTGTCCGCCGCGTTGGTTGAAATACTAGGGAGCGATGAAATCATCACCGTGCTCTGCTGAAGGTGAACTGGAAGGTTCGGCGCGGTCGATACCGGGCCTCCCACTGGGCGCGGACTTACCGGCTTATAGCGAACCGGGTCCGGCCTCATGATGCTGTCTGTCATTCTTGGCATCTGGCGCTTCCCTTTCTTCCAGGGTGTACTCCAACTGGCCGCCGCAAGTGGCGCACTTCCCGATAGGGATGTTCGGCCCTGGCTTGTGAACGTAGTGCGGAGACGTTCCGCACAATAAACCGGCGAGCGTCTCCACGTAATTCATTCCGAGTTCCGCGTCGAACTTCAGTAGCTTCTGGTGATCGTCGTCGCGGATACATTTGATGATGAGTCTGATCTGTTTCATCCCTGCGACTCTGCGATCTTGGCTCTCACCTTCCGAAGATATTCCGCCGCCTTCGCCTGCCGGACTTTCGTCGCGTCGATTGCTTCTTGCATCGCCCGGAGTTCGGAGTTCACTTCGTTGATGGTCATCTCGTACAGGTTCAGGATTGCGATCAGTTCATGCTTGACTTCAGGTGTCATTGCTTCCCTCCCGGTTAAAATACGCTGCCCGCAAGATAGAGTGCTTCGCCAGTCCATCCCTTGCACTCTTCCTCGAAAAGAACCTTGAGCGTTGTGAGTCCGCCGTCGCCTTCTTCGTCGTCCTCGCGTGTGATCTTGGTGGCTTCCATCTCTTCGTCTGAAAGCTGGACGATGGTGAAGTCTTCGCCTTCAGGTTCCCATGTTTCGCGGTACTCGACCTTGGCTTGATCCGCGTCCTGGGCGGCGTAGTAAAACCTTTCGCCGCCCTCGTCGATTCTGAACACCTTGGCTTCCATGCTCACCCCTACTGTTGTTTGCGTTCCGAGTGGTGCGCTCCATAGATGGCGTGCTTCAGCAACTCATCCGGGAAAGCCTGCATCCCGTAGTCGATCTTGAGTTGCAAGTGTTCACAGAGCGGACAGACTCCGTTCTGCATAGTCACATAGCGGTCGCTATAGATCGTCTGTGACGGTGGAAGGTCCGGCGGGTCCGGCGCGGTGTTGTGCAACACATCGAACGGAACCGCCGCCGTCGCCGCCAGTTCTCCGAAGAGAATGCTCACGGTCGGCTTCGATCCAACCAGAACGCTCTTCAGTCCAATGTGCGCCACTTCTGCGATCTCGCCGGACTCACAGAGCGTAATGTTCCCGATGGTCTGATAGCTTGGATACGGGAATGCTTTCGTCGATCCGACTACGTTGAAAACCCAGTCCGTGCTCACGGTCGAATCGCGCATCAGGATCGGGCCGCCGCCGTAGGGCGCAATGAGCAACCTGCTGATCCCTGGCGACACTTCGACGGATTGAGCGAACGAACATCCGCCGATCACCGTTGCCCTCGGACTCCACACATAGCCGGACTCCGGCGTGGCCACGGGCGAATACCTGAACCATCCATAGCGCCCATCGCTCACGTAGATTGCCGTGTCGCCCGATCCCTGCTCATGCCATGTCACCGTGGCTGTGGCCGGATTGTAGAGTGCGCCGCCCACGGTCGTATTGAATCCATCGAACGATCCGACTCCCGTGGTGACGTTGTTGAATTGATCACCGATGGGGAAACCGATCTCCACGTAACCGGCGCTCGGGTCGATGGATACCACCTTGCCCTTGGAAGTCATCAGGTAAAGCGTCGATCCGATCACGTCCACCGCGTCATAGTTCAGGATGCCGATTCCGGGCATATAGATCGTCGTGTAGAACGGATTCGATTGTGTTCCGGTTCCAAGGATCACGTAAATGTTCGACGTGGTGAGAACCATGATCCCGCCGTTGTTGGTAGTGAACGGGAACAAGCGAATCGGTTGCTCCGGGTACGCGATGTAATTCAATGGCGGGAACTGAGTGTTCCCGTTTCCCGTCACCGCGTCTGGTCCTGCGCTGTATACCACGGTGTTGTTGACGATTCCCCATACGCGCTGAAGGTGATAGACGGGAGCCGTCAAATTAAACGGCGGCGGATCGCCAGCTTCCGCCACGGGAGCCGGAATCAGAGCGTTCAGGTCCAGGTCGGTTAGAGCGTCGATGTAGGTCCAGGTTTCGGGCGCTCCATAAGTCGAGTACACTGGGCCGCCCGCGCTTACCACGTTCGGAAGAGCCGATGTGGTCAACGTGATCGTCGTGCCGGTTTGCGGGTCTTGCATCACAACGGTTCCGCTGTTGAGCGTGCTGAGTCCTCCAAATCCGGGGTTCGGAATCGTGTCAAGCAAGATGAGGGTGGACTGGCCTTGAGCCGTGCGCCAAATCCAGATTTCATCGACCTGCGGATCAGTCGATCCCAAACCGCTCACCACGATCTCGAATCCATCTTGAGCGCCGATCATTCGCACTGCGGTCTCGGCCAGCGGTGATGCCGTGCTCACGGTTCCATCGACGGAATGGTAGCTATAGGCGTATTGATATTTCCCGCTTGTCGCCGTGACCCCTTGGCCCATGCAAATCCAGGTCAGATAGCTTGTCGCCGTAGAAGTGTTGACGGCGATGGTTCCACCTGATCCTGCCACAAGGCTTGTGACTGTGTGCGTTCCGGTTTCGCTCACCGTTGCGCCGATAGTGGAAGAGAATGCCGGTGTCACCGTCCCGGTATACAAGGCTCCGCTCACATCGTTGCATTGCAACTGAAGATTCCCCTGCGCGTCGATGATGCAGCACGTATAAGCCGGAGTGAATGAGATAGAACCGAACTGGACGTTTCCATACCAAGTTCCCGGCCTTCCGTAGTTCATCCAAACAATCTGGCCGTCAATCGTAACGCCGCCAACTTGCGTATTCCATGTTGGCTCTTCGTCTCCGCCGATGTTCGTTCCCGATGCGCTGGCCGATCCGATCCATGATGCCTGGATGTTTCCAGTTGGGTCCATGATCGCCAGAAATCCGCCTGCGCTGCTGCCGGACGTTGTAAACGGCTGCGTCATGTTCGGTTTCCAATACCGCATCCATGACGCGGGCGCAAGAGTGGGCTTGTCTACTGGGGTTTTCACTCCCCAGTTGCATTGCGTCAAATAGGGCTTCATCATCGCTGTCCAGATGACTTGCCCAAAGCCATAGAGTCCGCCCGCAACTGTCGGCCCGTCGATGGTGGTGTTCACTCCCACGAAAGCGCCGCGTTCTGTGATCGCCCGGTCGTATGAGAATCCGAGGCACAATGGCGGAACGCTTCCCGAAGTCGTGTTCTGCCAAGTCGGTTGAGTCGGTCCGGTATTCGGGGTGTATCCGTACATGGACGTGCAGATTGCCTTTGTATCCGTGTCCAGCGAGTTCACCTGGAAGCTCGTATAAGCGTCGGCGAGTGGCGAGTAAGTGAATGTTCCCACGGCCAGCCCTGGCGCTCTCAGAACGATCTGGTTGTTTGCGGCGGTGATCTTCCAGCAAGCCGGAACTTTGAACCATTTCAGAATAGGCGGCTGCGTAGTTGATCCCGTGGTGTTCGTCGTCGGCATGGTTCCGATGGTTCCGTTGCGCCCTGTCATCGTCAATGATGTGCCGGAAGTGTTCCAGTACATCGTCGTTCCCAGCCATACCTGATAGGATGCCGCGCCCGCCACTGCTGGCCATGACCAGTTGATCGTGCTGTCGTTGTTGGGAACCGTGACAAGACTGGAGATTGGTCCTCCGGCGGTATGGTTCCCGCTTCCGTCCAGGGCCACGATCTGAATCCCGTAAGACGATCCGGCGCTGAACGATCCGTCGCCGCCGTGCGCCGTCGCTGTGCCGCTTCCTCCGCTTGTCGGATTCGGAACTTTGTAGAGTGTGGCCGCCGTGATGTGATTCGCATAGACTCCAGGACCAAGGTCAACCACTGAGCCGGAGAAAAGCGCCGGAACTTTGGTGGTAAAGGTCAGAATCATGAATCTCTCGGTTGTTCCATCCGGCAACGTATAGTCCTGCACGGAACTCTGGCGAACCGCTCCGTTCATTGCAAAATACTCGAACACCTGAAGGTTTCCGTTCGAGTCGATGATTATGTCTCCAATGTTGTATTCGGTGTTGGCCTGCCATACTTTCGCCGCCGCAAACTGTTTCAGGGTCTCCACGCCGTCGCCCATGAACAGTTGGGTTTGCGCCGCAACAAAACGCGATGGCCCAGCATTGATGTTCTTTGTAAAGAGCGGGGAGATTCCGTTGTTGCTCACATCGAAGACTTGCGCGTTGTAGTAATTGTTCATGAGGTCGTAGATCACGCGAACGATCTCTTGGCTGTTCTGGACGTACTTCCACGAAAAGAGTGACTGGGGAGCGGATAGATTATGCGCTTGGACCGCTGAGTTCCATACGCTCGTTCCCGGCCTGCGAACACTCGTGAGCCGCGAACTGATCTCGCGGTTCAATCCATCGCAAAGCGAATCGTAGCGGCTGGCTCCGTAGAACTTCCCGTACAGATAGGGAACGTCCGCGTCTCTGAGTAAGCTCCGCTGGGTCCAAAGTCCGGTCAGATGCCGGTCCATTGCCAGCGCCGCATATTCGCTGGGTTCTGTTACTGCGCCTGCCTGTGTGAGTGGTCCTGGCATCTTCATGCTCCTTTGTGCTGCCAAAAGCAGCGCCATTTTGATGAAATTGCGGCGCGAAACCATCGCGCTATTCGTGACCCCAGAGGTCAACCGTGGAAATTGGAGCCGGGTCCGATTTTACTTCCGTGAAGCCCGCGCCGCCTATGGACGGGATCGGCCCGTCGTCTCCCCTCGGGAACGGCGGAATCAGTATTGCACTTTGCTTGAACTCTTCGCGCCAGCGCAACTCCCGGATACGGTTTTTCTCGTCGGCTGTTTCAGCCGCGTCAATAAGCGCCATGTACTCTTGGTGCGTCATCGTCCCGATCCTTTCTTCGATCTCTTCGTTCGGCATTTTCTTCCTCCATGTGAAAAGTGGCAGACAAGGATTCACCCTGCCTGCCACTATACCAGTATCCTACTGGTAGGTCAAATTCCTCTGCCAGACACTCCGGCGTTCACCGATCCGGTCCGGCGAGTCAACGTGGCGGCGACTTCGCTCCAGTTGCCAAGGAAGATGGCTTTCGCCTGATCGTCCAAGCCGTCCTGCGCTCCCAGCAAGCGGCCAAGGAAGTATTTTTCCCAGACCGGGAACCGGCTGTCGTTGGTGAGCATTCCCACCACGGTAAGGAATCCCCAGTTGAAGCAATAACCGAACTCATCCGGGATCGGACTCCAGGTTTGCGCCCACGATGACAGAATCGGCGCTTTCTTCTGGTAATCCATGTAGGCCGTGTAGAGCGCGTTCGGGGCGGGCTTCACTCGGAAGGTGATGTTCCCGGCGTTGTCATCGTACTGCGCCGCGATCTCTTTGGGCCGCGCTTCCTGCCCTTCCTTCGCCAGAGAAACCGCGCCGTTCAGTTCGTGAATCTTCCCGCTTGCGTCGGCCAGCCATTGCGTCTCGATGAATCCAAGGTCCGGCACGGCGATCTGGTAATCCGTCGATCCGGCCAAAAGGTTGATCGAAAGACTGGCCCGGTTGAAGCGCCAGCGAAGCGGCGGTCCAAGCATCGTCTCAAGGATGATGTTGGCCGCCGTCAATCCCGGCTCCAGGTTGTTCACGTTCAGCGGTTGAAGTTTCAGGTAGGGCTTCGCCCAGTTGATCGTGCTCTGAATTGAAATGGTACTCGCCATACAGTTGCTCCCATTTTTCTCAGGATTCTACTCCTGACTTTAGAACGGTTGGCTTGGGTCTTGCGGGTTCCTCATGTATCCCCAAGCCGGTTCTACCACGGATGTTTGCGGAATCAGACCGTAGGCGTTTGTCTCTTTGTCGGCATCTTTTCTGATACCGGCCAGAGCGTTCAGCCAGTCCGCCCGCATCTCGGGAAAGCGTTGCCGGTCGCCCGGATTCGGACTGGCTTCCACGCAAGCCGCCCGGTAGCCGCGCTTGAAGTGGCGGGCCTGATCGTCGGGGATCGGAGTGAGCAACTGATCGAGCGATGAGAACTGGATCGCCTTGGCTTGGTAGTAGACGATCATCTGGTACGTCGGCCCGGTTCCTCCAGGCAGGCACGAAAGCCGGAACCCCATCCCGGTCGGGCTTACCACGGTCCAAGTGCAACTTCCATCGGTGACGGTCGTTCCTTCCGCGCTGCTGGCCGGGAGCGCCGGGGCGCTCGTTCCTGTCGTTCCAAAGCCGGTTAGGATAAGCAAGTTCCCATTCACGTCGATCATGCTCATGACTGAGTTCTGCTGCTGCGGAGCGTTGATGCCGACAAGCGCATAATAAGTCACTCCGGCTCCTGGCCATGTTCCATAGCTGAGTTCGGAGTTGTACATCCAACAAATCTTGTCGGGCCGCCAGATAGATTGCGAACTGCGGCTCAGTTGCTTCACCACACTCGGATTCCAGATGGGCTTCGGGATGGCCGTCGCGTTGATCTGCGTCTGATCGCAATCCTCAAGCCAGCCAATGTCCGCGATTCCGATCTGTGGATAGTCCTGCTGCCAAGAGTTCGTATAGAACGCCGGGGCTGCCTTGCGGTTCCACTTCCAGTTGAACCGCTCCGCAATGAGGTCGCTCATCAGGTCCGTGGCCAGCGAGATTGCAAGGTCCACTCCATAACCCGAAGGGCCGGTCATCGGCGTGGGGATGCCGTGACCAGCCACATAGTCGTCCACCATTTGAAGCGTTACAGTCGATACGCCCATGTGCTTCCTCTTCCTTGGGTGAGCGGGCTTTGCCGGAAGGGGTGGGCTGAACCGGCTCGGCCCGCTCTTGTAGCTTCACGGCGGCGGTCCGTAAAGCTACAGGTTGTTGCGGCGGCGCAACTGGAGATTGCGGCCCTTGGGCCATGCTCAATCCTCGCAGGGCCGCCGCAAACTTTTAGCGGATGCCGTAACCGATCAGCCGCGATTCCAGAGTGTCACGATCAGCCTTGAGTGTTGCCACTTCGGACTGGAGCGCGGTGACGGCGCTCTGGAGCGAAGCCAGCTTCTCTTCTGTCGTTGCCTCGGTTGCGGTTTCGGTGGCCACGGTCTGCTGAAGAGTTGCGATCTGCTCTTCAATGGTGGGAGCGGCTGTGGTCTGATCGGCGCTCTGAACGGTGGTTTCGTCTGCCATGATCTTCTCCTGTTGTCGATCTTGGTTGAGTGTTAGAGTTTCCGATCAGCGCCTAGACGCGCTCGGGGATGAAGCTGCTGCCGTTCTCGTCAGTGAACTTGAACGTCGGTCCCTGCATCCAGTCAAGTCCGTTGCGCTTGGCCATTTTCATCAGCGCATCGGTCTCGGCCTTCTCCTTCTCGTACCGCTCGGGATCGGTCTTCTTCAGGTTCGGATGCGGAGTGAGCTTCTTCAACCGGCAACGTGGGCATTGGATCAGGTAGGTCTCGCCGTCGAGCATTCGCGCAACGGTCAATGCAGGCTTGCCGTCGCCGTTCAGAACGTCGTCCGGCTTCCCGCCCTGAAGATGGGAGCATTGCGCCTGGATGCTTGCCAGATTGTCGCGGTCGGCCTTCAGTTGCGCCTGCCGCTGTACGTTCTCGCGCTTGCGGGATTCGCGCCGCGCCTTGGACTCGGACGTGGTGATCCGCAACTCTTCAAGCTGTAGCCGCTTGGCTTCCAGTTCGAGTTCCTTGATCTCACGATCAATGTCTTCAAGCGCCCGCCCGCTTGTTGCCACTACTGCCTGCTGCTCTTCCGCTGCCGCGTCAAGGTCAGCCGCCGAAGGCTTGTCTCCGCGTTCATTCATGTTCTTTGCCATAACCCTTCCCCTTCGTTGGTTTCGTTAAACAGGGGAAGCCTTTCGACTTCCCCTATCGCCTCGCGGCTGGTTTAGGTGGTCTGCGGAACCGCGTTGCAGATGCGGGCGCGGGACGTAGTGTCGGGCGGCGGGGCCACTCCGAGAATCACGTTATAGCTCGTACCGGCGGCGATCACTCGCGCCGGATCGTAGCTGTTGCCCTGGCTGTATTCGCCAGCCCAGAGCGTCATGCCCTGCCAGTGTCCCTCGGCAATGTTGGTTCCCTTCGGACGGGGAAGAGTCACCACCACCATCGCGTCCTCGCCGGTCAGATAGGTGCTCAGAGCGGTAAGGCCGCTGGACTGCCACGCGGGATACTGGGTCTGGTTGGTCGAAGTCATCCAGCGGGTGCCGAAGAGTTCGATCACCGGAACGCCGGAATCCTCTTCCGGGCCGGACGAAAGAGCTTCCAACTTCATCTGGCCTTCGGTGGTCTTCTTCCAAATGTCCACGATGCTGTTGTTGCCCGTGTCGAGCGCGGTGAGGTCGCCGACAAAGAACGGATGGATCGAACCGTGGAAAAATCCGTCCGCGTGAGGCTGCACGTTCTGTCCCAGAAGCGAAGCGGGCATCTGCTCCAACTGCTGCTTGGTGAACGGGTAGGTGCTGTTGGTCAGAGTGGTCACGTCCTGGTTCGCCGTCTTGCTGTCCAGAGTGCGGAGATAGTCCAGGTTGACCATCACAAGGTCGTCGAGCGTCAGAGCAAGGCGCTGGGCCATGTTCTTCCGGTAGTTCACGAGGTCATCGCTGATCGACGTGATGAACGCCTTGTCGCTGAAGTTCAGATAGTCGGCCCACTGGCCCATGATAACGTCCTGGAAGTTGACGCTCACAGTCACCGGGTTGCTGATCGTTCCTTCAAGCTGCTGGTTGGTGTTCGCCGGGAGCGGCACGGTCATGAAGTTACGGAACACCTGACCGCTCTTCTCCGGCATCGTCATGTGAGTGCAAAGCCGGAACTTGTTGAGCTTCGGAAACAGATGCTTCATGAACACGCGATTGTAGTACGTGGTGTACTTCGCCTGCGGCATGTTGCTGGACTGAATCGAAGTCGGCGAAGGGCCGTCGTTCGCAATCGCGGCTCCGGCCTGCATCTGACCGGCAACCATAATCAGTTTTACAGTCACGCAAATTGCAGAGCCAAGGGCCAGAATCAACTGGACCATCGGCCAGAGGATGTAGTTGACCAGAAGGTAGCTCACTCGCTCGATCCGGTTCTGTTCGTGCTGAGAAAAGTTCATGTCCGTCTCCTGCCGCGCCCTAGCGCGGCTGCGAATAGAACTCAACCGCCGCCGCATAGTCGCGGTCGCCCGATTCGATCAGGCGGCGCATCTGCTCCAGCGGCATGTTGTCGATCTGTTCGCGGGTGTACTTCAGCCGTTGTTGTGGCCCACGAGTTCCGTCACCGCTGCCGATCCTTGTGCTGCGGTAAGACGTTGCAAAGGTGGAACCGCCTCTCGGCCTCGCACCACTTGGAGCCGGGGTTTCCCTCGGTTGCGGCGCTGCTGGCGCTGGTAGGTTGGTCGATTCCGAAGAGTATCCCGTTTCCAGGAACTTCCCTTCGGCCTGCATCTCCCGGTACGCCGATTCCAGATGGTCGTAACCGGCAAACTTGATTCCTCCGGCCTTGTTGATGGCCCGGATTACCAGAAGTTCTCCCAGCGGAGAACGTCCGATCTCTTCCGTGATCTCGGGATGATCGAGCCGCCACTGTTCGGCTTCCTGGCGGAACCGCTGGCGCTGCATCTCTTCCACGCTCAAGCCGGTTGCTTCTTCCAGGAGCCTTGCCACGGCCTGCGGCGCTTTCGCCGGGTTGCTCAGGTCTGCGGTGGCGATCATCTGTTCATCCGCCGTCATGGTTTTCCGCGTCGGTGGCGCGGGGGTTCTCAAAACGGGTCCGGGAGCCGGGGGTTTCGCTGTCGTGTAAGCAACTTCAGCGTGGGCCGCCGTCCGCGCTACCTTTTCAAGAACGTCCTCTACGGATTTTCCGTAGGTCTTGATCGGCCTGGAACCATCCTCCAGGTCGATCACATAGCAGAGCCGCCCGTCTTCGAGCGGTTGACCGTTGTTTGCCCATCCCTGTTTCATTGTTCGTTCTCCCTAACCGCCGTTGCGAGAATCAGTTCGATCTCCAGCCTGACCGCCTTGAACGCCTTGATGTAGGTCCAGGCTTCCTTCATGCCCATCACTTCCTCTGGGCTTTGCTCAGATAGTAATACAGCTTTTTGCCTTGCGTTATCAAGACGTTGATCCAAAAGGCGCATCAGAATTTCCCAGCCTGGATCATTGAAAAGCCGTTTCAACCGCTCCCGGTCGCTCCGGCTCACCGATTCTTCCGGCTCGGGGGAGTCTTTTGTCTCCCCCTTGCTGGCCACCTGAACTCGCGCCGCCAGTTGTTCGAGTTCTGGCGTTAGCGGTTCACCCTTCAAGAACTTTTCCAGTTGACTTGCCATCTCGCCTCCCCTTTACAGTCCGTTTTCGAGAATATCCTGATCGTGCTTTCTCATGGACATTCCCTCTGCTCTTTCGAGCGCCGCGCCGCCAGAGTAATGCTCCATCGCCGTCTCCGCCGCCTTGGTTGCAAGGTCCATCTTGCCCTTGGCCTGAACTTCCTGAATCTTGTTCTGGCCTCTCAGTTTTTCAACTGCAATAGCCTGCGAAGCCTTAGCCGCATTCGGATTCATTTGCTGAACCGTTTGCAATTCCTGTTGAGTGAGCGGACGGAACACATCCGGCTGCATATTGAGTGCGCTCATCTGGAGATAGACTTGAAGCATGGCCTTGAAGTCGATGGTCTCTCCGCGCTGGTGAAGGTATTCGAGAATCTGCGGCTGCTGAACGATCTGCTCAAAGAACGGGATGACTTGCGCCAGCGCCGCTCTGAGTGCGAGTTTCTGACCTGCCAGAACATCGACTTCAAATTCGACGTTCAGGAATTGCTCGAAGTCGATCTCGGAGATAATATCCTTCGCCAGTTTTTCCTTGAGAATCTGGCGAATCTCTGCAAGCGGCATCCGCTCTTTCACCATCTCCATCAGGAACTCGATGAAGGGAACGATCACGCCTTCAGCGTAAGCGTCCACTGGATCGCTGAGATTCGCGTCGGACATTTCCGCGATCCGGCCAGCGCCGGTTGCTGTGCGGGCGGCGCTCGATCTCGGCCCGGTCAAGTTGCCTTGCGCGAACGATGAATTGGCTCCGCTCACGTCTTCCGCGTTCTGAACGGAATCCATGATGAACTTCCATGCGTCCGCCGGAACGGGTGGAACCTGCAAGAAAGACGCGGCCTTCCGAACGTCTCCATCCGGGCCAGTGTCAACCTGCCAGAATCGACCGAACGATGTGACGATGTTTTGCGTCGGCGTGTTCTCGCCGCGCCGGATCAGCACGGGAGCGTTCATCGGAAAGCCAATCATCTTCAGGGCTTCGTTCGTCACGCCCTGGTTGATCCTCTGATCGGGCGAAGTGAGCCATCCGACTCCGATTCCATAGCCGGAGTTCGGGATGTTCCACCAGTTCGCGCTGCCATGAGGAATGCGCCCGAACTCATGCTCTTCATTCCTGATCGTGAGCTTCTGGCCTTCATAGCAAAGGATGGCCGACACTCTCTCTGGAGTCCACTTCTCCAGCAAGAGGATCGGCTTCTCGAATGGATCGGCGCTCGTGTCGCGGTATTCGCCCTCGGCATGAGTTACCGCGCTGCCTTGGGCCGTCTGCGTATCGGCCACTTGTCCGGGGCTGGGAGCATCCCCGAATTGCGCCCGCATGATCCATTCCTTCAGGGCTTCTTCGTCGGGGATGTTCTTGTAGCATTCGAGTTCGCGCATTCGCATAAGTTCGCGGACTGTCACATAGTCCACGTCGATTGCATATCCGCACAAATCGGGCCGGTTCGGAGTCTTCCATTTCGGATCGAAGAGCGTTGTTCCAAGCCTGCGGAACTCGAAGAAGGGATAGCTTTGCTTCTCTTCGACTGGCACGGTCATGAACTCATCGCTCTCAACCGTATTGATCGTCTGCGGTCCGATCAATGGCTGCTCGATCTGCGTTGGCGGATTCTTCCGCTGGCGCTTTTTCTTGATGACAGTTCGCTCTTCCCATCCCCACTTGCAGATTCCAGTTCCCTGCAATCCCTGGCAGTCGGCAACCAGCCGTCCGTGGTAATTGAACTCGGACCGCTTCAGGAGTTTGCTCAGTAGGATGGTCCATGCTTCGATGTGCTCTTCGTCGTCGATGTTCGTGGCTCTGAGAGTGAAGGGAAGCTGCTCTGCGAAGAGCGATTTCTTCTCCTGTCGGACCATCGTGTTCGTGTTCTTCGCCACGATGAACCGGCTGATCCGCGCTGGCCGCCCGGTCTCGGTTCTTACGTTGCGGTCATACTGCGGAGACTGATACAGAATGTCCGTCTCCTGCCAGTTCAGGAGCCAACTGTTCGTCTCCAGGTAGGCGCGGGCTTTCTCGAAGTCCTCATAGACGATTGTCGCCGTCGCGTCGTCATCGAACTCCGGGGCTTTCCGGTCTCCTGAAGTGATCTCCACCTGATCCGGCTGGATCATCAGGTCAATGCGATTGCCCACTGGCATCGCTCCGGTCGGAATCTTCGTCTGTTCAGCCATCACTTCCCCCTTATCCTTCCAAACCACCGGGCATTGGAGTAAGCCCAAAACAGTTTACTTGCTCCATCGCTGAAATGTGCGCCTGCATTTTCGCTTCTACTTCTCGGTTAACAAACTCCATGCCTTCCTGCCCGAAACCCTCTTGCCCGAACACGGCCTGGAAGTGAAGGTTCTCCCGCGCTCGAATCTGCGCTTCCAGTTCTTCTTCGTCCATCGCCGAACGGAGCATGTTGAGCGGTATCCGGTCGATCAACCTGCTAATGCAGTCGGCAATACCGTTCTCAACCACCAGCCCGAAGTGCAGGAATTGTCTCCTGACTTCTTGCGCCTTAGTGATGGCCGATGACACTGCAATCTTGCCTTGGCGCATTACAGGCTCAAGCTGGCGGATTCTCGCAAAGCGAGTATTGTCGTCTTCCTCGAACTCAAGCCACTGGATTCTGATCGGGTAGTTCTTCTTGTAGCTCTCGTTGCGGATGTGGGTCGCCATGAACTCCACGCCGGGAAGCGCCTCCAGCATGATCCCTTCGACTTCGTGGCGCTTCGCTTCCTTGACGATCTTCTCCGCCAAGCCGCTCGGCGTATAGACTCCCTGCCATGCGTCAAGGATGTAGGCGCGTCCGTTGTTGATCCTGGCCACGGCTCCCTCGGAATACTTCTGAGTGAACTCTTTCCCGCCATAGGTCAATCGCCAGCACATGACATTTTCGCCCATCATGGGAATGTGCTCGAAGTCGGCCAAAGTCGAGTCGTACAGCTTCTCGTCGAACGTCGGAATGTGGCCGCCCTGCGGATCGTTCATAAGTTGGCACATGAACGATTCGTAGTCCTCGTAGAAGATGGCGCGTAGCTTCTTGTAAGTCAGATTGACCATCTCTGGGAAGTGGAGAATCAGGTCGCTCTCTTCCGGGAACTCGCCGGGGATAAGACGTGCTCCGCTTTTCACGGTCATTGCGCCACGGATCAGAGTCTTCCATTCCGCCGGGTCGATATTCTCAAGGATCACGCCGTACAGGTCGAACGGATGATAGCGCGTTCCGCGCACGTTCAGGTATCCGCCTGGGCGCAATGTGAACTTGTTCGTGTTGTACGTGTCGATGACTGACTGGCGCACGTCGTTGCTGGCATTGATGCCGCTATTCTTCGTGTCCACCATGTCGTCCGGGTTCAGAATCCACGGGTGCCAGCCGGATTGCTGAGTCTGCGGTGAAGTGAACGCAAGAGTGCTGTCGAGTTCACCCATCGCCCGGTTCGGCGTACTCCATTCCGCATCCGGCTTTTTGTCCACCACTAGCTCTGGGAACATCGCCTGCAATGGCGTGGCGGCGCGGCCTTTCGGTTTCCAGAAATACTCTGCGATCTTCAGGCTGATCTTCGCGGCAAGCGGCTGTGTGGCCGATTCGTTCAGAATGCTGATCTCTTCAGGGAACGCGATGATCCATTGAAGCGTATCGACGCGGCCCAGCGTCGTCTTGAACGTGTAGCGCGGGTCCAAGTGAAGCCGGTTCTTGATGTGGTGTTGGTCGGCGACTGAGATTTTCGGATTCTTGGGGAAGTACAGGTCCACGGCTGGCCGATGAATGCGTGGGATGAAGTCGTGGAATCCCATCAGTTCGGCCAGAAAGAAGTGATCGGTGATAGCACGATGCCGCATCTCCTGTGAGTATGCGGCATCGTTTTGCAGCTTCTCGGTATCGACGATCATGCTTCGTCCTTACTCGGTTCCCTCTTCTTCGCCGCCCTCGGGCCGCTCGGAAGATTCGTCTTCGGGGTTGTCGTCATGAGATTCTTCCATCTCATGCTCCATGTCTTCCTTGTCGCCCTCGTGTTCGCCGAAGTTGTCTTCAAGATGCTGGTGAACATCGTCCAGGTCGCGGGAAGTTCCCATCATGCGCGGCGGATGCGTGTACTCCGCGTCTGGGTGGTCTTTGTAGTGGTGCTCATGGACATAGGTTCCGTCCTTGAGCTTTCGTGTGGTGATGGCATGAAGGTGGAGCTTCTTCTTCCCGCCTTTGCCCTCGCCGCCCTTGTGCTCGGATTCGTGCTTCTCGTGTTCCTTTTCCTTGGCCATCTCCATCGCCCTTTCTATGTGAGTGAAGCCGGAGTGTCCGCCCTCCGGCTTCTTTGTTGCCCGCCCTGGCCGCCGCCGTTGTTTAGCCGATGCTGAACGCCTGAACGTAGAACACGTTCGCGGCATTTGCGGCGCTGAAAGTGGCGCTCAACACGAGATTGATAACCGGGTTGTTGCTGTCGTTGACGCTCGAAACCGCGTTGGTGAATACGGCCTCGGAGACGATCTGGTTGTCGATCACGAACTTGACGGTGCCGTGGAACTTGCCGGAAGTCGAATCGTAGATTCCGTTGCCATCCAGGAACCACGGGAAGCTGGTATCGGTCGGCGCGATCACGCCGGACGACCTCAGCAGGGTATTGCTGCCCACGGTGAGCGAAACGCCGCTGTAGAGGTTGATGCGCATGGTGGTGGTGATGGCGCTGACAGTGCAACGTCCGCTGGCCTGAATCTTGAAGGGAATCTGCTCCAGCCCGCTCTTGCTGGGAATGGCCGCGATCAGAGCGGTGGAAGGGGTGAGTGCCGCATTGGGAACAACCTGCTCGGCCGTTACCGATCCGACAACGGTGGACGGAAACGGGCTGGTGTTAACTTCGATAGTGTTGGCGCTGATCGAGTTAAGGCCGCTCGGCTGCCCGTTCGACGGGCCATAAGGTCTCTGAGAAAGTGCCATTGTCTTCTCCTGGGCGGCCTAGCCGCTCGGCTTGAGTGTATATCACCTAACGGGTTGAGGGTCAAGCAACTTGGCGGCGCTGGCAACCGCCTGCTCCACCTTTGCCACCCTTGCGGCCCGCTCTTCCTGAGAATCCTCTCCTGACTTCAGCGGAGCCTCGAAACCCTCTACGCCCTTCAGGGACTCCAGAACGTCCGTCAAGGCAACCGCCAGAGCTTCCTGGCGCTTCTTCGGCGGCCTGCCGTCTTCCCTGTTTCCCTTCCGCTGGCCGCGTTCGGTCCGCCATTGCTTGTAGTCGGCACGTTCGGCTGAGCTGGAAGGATGCAGACACGATGGGCAGTAGCGCCGCCGCGTCATCTCTTTCCTGAACGCCTTGAGTGCCTTGTAGCACTCCGGGCAACACGTTGTTCTCTTACTGTCTCGCGCCCGCGCCGCCGGTAACGGTTCAGCACAAACCATGCAGTGAAGCGCAAGGCTTCCAGGATCGGCCAGAACTTCGGCCAGTCTCACTTCGTCGATCATCTCCGCACCCCTTTCATTTTGAACCACTCGATCAGCGCGTCCGGCCCGTCGTGAATCTCCAGGTAGAAAGCGCCGCGCTCCAGAACATCCTCTCGAAAGAGTTTCTGCTCTGGTTCCAGACGGCCCGATCCGAACTTGCATTCGACCCAAAGAGGAACCACGCAAAAAACCGGGTCGATTGGACCCAAGAGCATGATCTTCGGAGTCAAGAGCAAGTCCGTCATTCCGCCGTTGTGTTCCTCTCCAAAGCGATCTTTCCACTTGCCAATGAACATCGGTCTCGTTCGCCCGCCAGCGCCGACAACCGAAAACACTCTGGAGTTCATGCGATAAGCCGGAACGCCGTAAAGGGCTGCGGCCTCTTCGCAAGATGAGACAACTGCATTCGATGGACTGATTCTCTTTGCCATTTTTTTATTCTAGCAGTAGGATACCAGTATGGCGAATAAAAAATCTTCACCCGCAAAAGAAAAACCCGGCTGGATGGCGGTTCGTCCCAGAATGGATTTTCGGTTTGAGAGTCACGAACACCGTGAGCTTGTTCGGCAGGCCGCTGAACTCGACCGGCGCTCGATGAATGACTGGATGGTTCAGGCTACGAAAGCGGCGGCGAAAGCCGCCCTAAAGAAGAGCAAGTCCAGGACCGACTAGATTGGGACGTTCGTCTGTTCAGGAACATCAACCAACACGTACTCGTTCGGGAGGGCCATGCGGTTTCCGCCACTGGCTCTCCTGAATTTTTTGCGTACAGCAACCGCCTTAATCTTCTCCAACTCCCGCAAACCGCGTTTCACGGTGTCTTCGGAGACTCCCACGATCTCTCCCAGTTGCTTGACTGGAATATCCCTCACCTGTTCGCCGTGCGAGTAGTAAGCCAGCGCGTTGTAAGCGAGGATCGCCCGGTAGCTCGGGTTGTGGATTTTTAGAAGTGACTTCGGGATGACGTAGAACGGAAGCGTTCGCCTGTCGGCGACTCTGATTTTCTCTTCTTGCACGAACTGGACCTCCATCGACCCTGACCATCTTCCCGCATCCGGTACGATCCGTGTGGCCTGAACTGTGGAAAAACCTGTGGATCAGTGTGGAAAACTCACATTTTTCTGTGGATCGGTGTGGGAAAAACCGCATCTTGCTGATATTTCAGGTACATAGTGTAAGTGTATATCGAATGAGTATTTTAC
>VFSW01002182.1_pt1 | contig 29675 bp, 39 predicted proteins | sample 5358111 | NCBI WGS metagenome assembly VFSW01 (sample SAMN11554181, study PRJNA540505) | mine drainage metagenome | isolation source: sediment from site ElyBrook_90M | place: USA: Ely Copper Mine, Vershire, VT | collected 2017 | reverse complement strand
CGGCCACCCTAAACTATGGCCAGTCCGGCACCATTGCGATGTGGAATCCGCAGGCAGTTCCTGGCCGGACCCTGACTGTCATCAACTCATCGAACACCAACGCTGAGCTTTACACCGTCAATGGTCGTGACCAATACGGCTTCAAGATGACGGAATTGATCGCTGCATCGACCACTTCGACCGGCGTTCAGGGCTTGAAGGCATTCAAGTACATCACTTCTGTCATCCCGGCAACCAACACCACCATCAGCGCAACTGGCGTTAAGATCGGGTTTGCCGATAACTTTGGCTTCCCGATTGTTACGCCGTACTTCGCCACCACCGCTGTAACCGTCTCATCGCTTCCGATGGTTCCTACATTGATGGTACTTAGTTCGGTTAACGCTGTCCCGGCGTCCACTGCTACGGCGACCTCAACGACCGGCGACGTTCGCGGCACGTTTGCTTCGACTGTTGCCACCAACGGCTCGACTTTGACTGGTGTTGGAGCTTCGTCCGTAACCTACTCATCGGCGGTTCGTATCACCGTGACCCAGCCGATCACCGCAAATATGGCTGCGGCGATTACGGCCTCCGATACCAGCATTATCTTTGGCGTAACCCAGTACAGCAACTTCTAAGGAGATTTAGATGGCTCATCGCCACAAGGTTCAGAAGTTTAACGTAGGCGGTGCTGCGGTTGCTTACGGCAATGAAGATGTGATTAAGGCCGCCAAGAAGGGTGGCACTAATCCTGGAATCAAGCCTATCCAGAAGAAGGACGGCGGCAAGATCCCGGCTCTGAAGTCTGGTGGCAGGCTTGATAAGCGCGCCCGTGGCGGCGGTATCGGTAAGTTTGCTCGCGGCGGTTCACCATTCTCGGCGGCATCCAAGGTAAAAAAATAGACGGCTCCGATCACTATGCATCCGGAGGCGGGGCCGGTCACTGGATGCAACACGCGGTCGCCCCAAAACATAGGGGCGCGCTAAGACAGGCCGCGCACCGCGCCGGTATGTCCACCCATGAGTTTGCCGAAAAGCACAAAAATTCTCCAGGGGTTACTGGACGCAGAGCTAGACTTGCTCTGACCTTTTCGAAGTATAGACCCTAGAAAGAATGAGTTTCTTTTGACGAGGATGTTCTTCGGCATGACAATACACGCAGAGGATCTCAATATTGGTTGGGTCGCAGCGAAGATCGGGATGCTCCGAATAAGACTTAATATGATGGCCGTGCAGTTGATGCATCGCTCCACATCGTTCGCAAGCCTTAATTATCTTGAGCCTAGCTTTTATAGCTTGGCGAACAGCATCGGTTCTTTCCGAACTCCCACCCCGCCACCTCGGATGGTTTTCACCTTTAGGCCCCGCAAATTTTGCACGACACGCAGCCGAACAATAGCGGCCTGGGCCACCATATCCTTATCTTCTTAGCAAACTCTTTCCACACCCACGACAAATAACCTGATGAATTACTTTTGGTTTCTTGGGTTTAATAAGAACAGAGCAGCGTTGAGAGCAGCAAGCTGTTTCCCCTCGCAAATGGGAATGCGGTCTGGTAAAGTTTATTCCGCATACAGGACAAACCAATGAAGCTGTCCCGCGACCTTGGATTCTTCGGAATTGAGACTTATTGCGCATTGCATCCACTTTATGTAGTGGAGGCTTAATAGTCAAATGCAGCCAATCCGAGTTACCAAGACACTTGCCGCCGCATCATCGACCGGGCTTGGCTCGTTCTCTTCGGCTGGCGTTGTCACCCTCAACACATCCAAGCTGGATACCGCCAGACGCATCATCGTGTGGGGATCGACGGCTGTTGATAACACTATCCTTATAACCGGGACCAATCAGTATGGTACGGTGATTTCTGAGGCTGTATTTGGCTCAACCGTTACTGGAACGGCAGTTGCAACCACCCAGGACTTTCTCAGCGTCACCAGCGTCACTATGTCCACCGCTGGTGTGACCAGCACCACCGGATATATAGGCACTAGCACCAACGGTGGCACGGCCTGGGTTCCTATCGACAATACCAGACCTTATCCAAATCTGAGCTTCCAAATCAGCCCGGATTCCACCGGGACCCAGACCAGCCTGGAATATACCTTCGATAACATCCAGTATCCGTGGACCAATGTTACCTCTACCTCAACCGGCACAAATATGTGGAGAAGTGGTGCCCCGTATCCGGTAATTTCGAGCCTTGGATCGTCTGCCGCCGCCCTGACTCAGGGCCTTCTTATCCTCAATCCAACCGCGTGGCGGATAACCATGAGTAGCTCCGGCTCCGGCACAGTGACGGCTACCGTCATCCAGAGCGGTTAATTCATGGCCGTTGTTTATAGCCAGACCCTAATAAATGCTCGACTTAATGGTGTGGTTACAGCATTGGGGGCTTCGGCCCATCTATTGCTGACTGCCAGCGGCACAATAGTTTCAACGATTGCCTTGGCGAGTCCAGTAGGTACGGTTAGCGGCGGGGTCCTGACATTTTCTGGAACATTGCTGGATCCAGCGGCGGCGGCAACCGGCGAGGTAAATGCAGCCTCCATTCGTGATTCGACTGGCACCACCGCAATATCTGGATTGTCGGTGGGGATACCGGGCGGTTCTCAGGATGTAATCATTAGTAATGGCTTGAATTCCACTGTAGTTACTGCGGCACAGACAGTGCAATTACTGTCCGCACAAATTACGGGATCGTAACTCATGCCTAAACTCACCGAAACAACCAACGATCAACTGAAGAAGCGCGGTCCAGGGCGGCCCAAGAAAGAGACCGTCTATGGCGGTAATGGCCATGGAATTCATGTTGTTGCCACCCATGAGCCGCTGAGGTCAGAAACCCCCGCTCCGGTATTCATACCCACATTCACACAGCAGATTCCAATTCAAAATTTTACCCCACCAGTGGCTCCTGCACCACAAGTCCTGCCACTCAAAATTGCCATTATTGGCACTGCCCCGAGCAGCCGGATGCTGGCTCCCTATAGCGATAATTCTTGGACTATCTGGGCTTGTTCTCCAGGCAATATGGGCGTTCTACCTAGGGTTGATGCTTGGTTCGAAATCCACGGCAGCTTGCTGTGGCCTGAGAATAAGCACTACGGCGAACCCTACATCGAATTCCTGAAGAAGCTGCCGATTCCAGTTTACATGCAGGACAAGCGGTATTGCCCCAATGCCACGCCGCTACCTAAGGATGAATTGGTGAAGGAATTTGGTCCTTACTACTTCACCTCATCCTTCTCCTGGATGATGGCGATGGCAATCAAGATCGGGGCCAGGGAGATTGCGCTCTACGGTGTCGATATGGCATCGAGAGACGAATACATTCTCCAGCGCCCAGGGGCCTATCATTTCTTTAATGAAGCCAGGAAACGTGGTATCAAGATCACTGCACCGTATGAGAGTGATATACTTCAGCCTCCTGGCTTGTATGGATTCTCCGAAGTAACGCCATTTGGCCGCAAGCTATTGGCGCGACAGACAGAGTTAAAGGAAAGAGTTAATGCTTTGAGGGCACAGAGGGATTCTGCAAATCAGCATATTATCTACTTGGAGGGCGCTCTCGAAGATCTCGACTATGTAAATGCTATCTGGGGTGGAGTACAGAATAACTCTGGCCTGGATATAGACCAAACCTAGGAGGCCCAAGTGGCAAATTTCGCAGTTACAAACGGTTCCACCCAGATTGGTGGTGTTGCTGTTGGGTCAACCCAGGCAGCAATGACGACCACCTACAAGACTCTCATCACCATCGGCAATTCCACCGGCTCTCTAACCACTGTTGGTGGTCAGCTTCGTAGGGGCAAGCTCTACGATATTCTTATCGGCACCAACGGAACTCCAGCCGATAATGCGATGGAGTTTGAGATCGCCCGTATCACCATGGGGGCCAGCACGGTTCTCGGTGGTGGCATCTCCAGCCTCTCAAGCTGGCTCGGGCTCGATCAGGCCGACAACACCGGCTGCGTTGCCAGCGTTGGCATGAACAGCAGCATCGAGACTGCTTATACCTATCTTACCCAACCTTGGTATGTCGGTATCAACCAGCGCGCTTCGTATCGTTGGGTTGCTGCACCCGGCGGCGAGATTGTCTATCCGGCAAACTCTTCCGCAACTGGTGACAACGGTACGTCGCTCCGCGCCAAGTCAGGTGGTTACACGGGAACAGCCACCGGAACTGTTCACTTTTCTGAACAGTAATTAGGTATGTGGCTTAAGCCTCAAGGTTACGCAACGATTACCTCTCCAGAAAATGGAAAGGCTAATCTTGATGGATTCCAATGCGATAACATATCGGTGGGCACCAACGAGTACGATACCACGACTTGCAACCACTGTAATAGAGTCACTCACGTAAAAGCTAAGATGAGGCCAGAGGATATCGGTGGTCTATGCAAATCTTGTATGGGCCTAATTTGTCCAAGGTGCCTCGACGGCCCATGTGTTCCATTTCTGAAGAAACTTGATGCCATGGAACATCGGGACCGGATGCTTCGTTCCTATGGATTCTAAACCTGTGAAGAGCGACGATGCCAGGGAACGACCGCTATACATCAGTGATGCTTCACTTCGAAAGCTCGCTGGCTGACGATAATGATTTCGGCAATAGTGGCAATTCCCCGCATACTTGGACTACAAGTTCGGCCACTGTAAGTTCAACATTTTCAAAATTTGGAACCGGATCATTAAATAATGGTGCTGGTACGGGTGCTACAATCACTCCAATTAGTAATGATTTTTTATTTGGCAGCGGAAATTTTACAATTGATACATGGATAAATCTTCAGGGAGGGACAAATCTTCAAAAAGATATTGCTGGGATGATTACAGCAGGCGCTACCAATCGACCATTTACATTGGTGGTAATTGGAAGCAGCTTCGTAAACTTTGCTACGACTACGAGTACCGGCGGATTGGTCAATTTTACAGGATCAATCGCCGTTACAACGGCATCAAGTTGGACGCATATTGCGGTAGTCCGGAGCGGTAGCACTCTATCAATTTATGTAAACGGTATTTTAGACGCAAGTATTGCAATAACAGGTAGTATCACTGCTCTCACAAGCACCAATAATCTAGCAATTGGAGTGCAGGGCGATTCTGTCGTCTCAACACCATTTAATGGATTCATTGATGAGTTTAGGATAACAACTGGGGTTGCTCGCTGGACTACTAATTTCACCCCTCCTGTAGTGGCCTACGATACATATCCAGGTATCCAACTAACGGTCGAAAGCGACTTCATCAGTCAGAAGACTGAAATAGTGGCCTACTAAAATGGCCATTCGCAACCGTATTCAGTATCAGCAATTTACGCAGGCCCCTCCGGGGGCATTCCTCAATATTGCTCAGTATGTCAGTTGGTTACAGCCATTTTCTGAGCCCAACCCAAAAAACAAGATCAAACAACACCGGGTAGCTTTGATTGCGTCCGGCAATGTTTTTGTCGGATTTGCCCCATTTCCTGAAGCTGTTACAGAATCCAAGTGGCATTATCCTTGGTCTGAGCCCGTTCGCCAGAAGCTGGGTGTACGACCTGGAAATCAGCAATTCATCTCATTCTTTCCAAATCCAATTGTCTCATTTGGATGGAATTATGGATACCAAGAGCGCCCCAGATTTAAGCCTGACCTCCATGCATCGCGCCAACTTGCATTCACTATCGACACCAACTGGATTCCTAGCGGTGCCACTCTTCTGGAAGGATGGTATAATTGGTATTCGGAGCCGGTTCGGTACAAGTCTGGACTAGAAGCGTGGCTCCAACAGTTCCTAGCCTATCATCCCCGCATCCTGCCAACCCCTCAAGTTACCGCGATAATGGCGGCAACCGAGACCAACAACGATATATTCTTGGCGGCTATAAACGTATATAGTTCAGTAGCTCCAACCACTTCCGGGGCCGGTGCCAAGGTCTCCATTGTGGAGATATCCGGATCTGGTGGCGATCCAGTAAGTATTCGGGAGAGTTGAGGCTGGGATGACGTTATATAATAGCGGCCCCGTCAATATAGAATTCGGCAATTCCGCTGAATTTACTGTCCAATTCCTGGATTCATCTGGGAATCTAACGGTCCCATCAACTTGTAATTTCACGATTTCTTACACAAACACTTCAAATACTGTACAAACTGACACGGTTACTATGACCGAGAGTAATAGTTTCTTTACCGGAATTTGGTCATCGACTTCGGCGGCGCTGGGATTGGCGACGTGGGGTGTAACTATGGCGGGTAGCACCGTTACCCAGGCGGCAGGGCAGATCAGAGTCCTCCAGAGGCAGAGTTCCTATGTTTAACAATACGCAGGTCTATAGCGGAACATATTCCTTCGCTCCTTCTGGCGGCGAAATTATTATGAATGCTTACCAGCGCATTCAGATCCGGCCTACAGAATTACTCCAAACTCATCTCCAGTCCGGCGTTATGGAACTCAATCTCCTGTTGGCTAAGTTTAACAACCAACAGATGAATTTGTGGACTGTTGATCTTCAATCGCTTCCAATCATTCAGGGGCAAGCAACCTATTCGTTGCCCGCCGAAACCGTGATGATTACGAATGCGTATATCAGCACTGGATCGGGGATTTCTAAGATTGACCGTATTATCTGGCCCCTGAGTCAGACCGAATATGCCTCGATTTCCAATAAGAATAGCCAAGGATTTCCGACTCAATTCTGGTTCAACCGAACCATCTCCCCGACCATCACATTCTATCTGACTCCGGATGGCAATGGTCCATACACCTGTTATTATTATCGGGTCCGTCAGGTCCAAGATGCCACGTTGCCAAACGCAGTGAATGTTGAGGTTCCGGCCGTCTGGTTAGATGCTCTTATAGCTGGCCTAGCTCATCGCCTCGCGCGGCTTTACATGCCGCAGCTTGAGCAGATCCGGAAGGCTGACGCCGACGAGGCGTGGACTATTGCGGCAACCCAGAATACCGAAAATGTCGGGTTATACATCTCGCCTGGGATAGGCGGATACTTTCAGACATGAGAAAGCTTGGCTTAGATAAGAATTACGTCTTTGATTTGCTATCTTACGATAGTGAGTCTGGAATATTTTATTGGAAGGTTTCACGCGGTTCAGTGAAGCCTGGACGCATCGCCGGATCACCACAAACCAGTAAAGGAAAGACTTACATTCAGATTAGAATTGATAAGAGTTTTTACAAAGCACATCATTTGGCGTGGCTTTTCCAGCATAATGAGTGGCCTAGATTCGATCTGGATCATGTCGATGGAATTGGCACAAATAATAGGATAGCTAATCTTCGAAAATGCACCATGTCTCAAAACAAGGCCAACTCTAAGAAATACAAGAATAATAAAAGTGGACATAAAGGTGTTTTTTGGCGAGCTAAACTCAATAAGTGGTCTGTTAGCATTCAATGCAACGGCAAAAGAATCTATGTTGGATTGTTTGTTAAACTTGAGGACGCTGTTGCGGCTTATTGGGAAAAGTCAATCCAACTGTTTGGTAAATTTGCGAGAGCCGCCTAATGCGCCCTCATGGCAGATATTCCGTTGATGCGTCCAGGCCGCGAGCAAAAGCCGTATGCGACAGATGCGGATTTTTGTATCAACATGACAAGCTTCAATGGCAGTTCCAGTGGGTTGGGACTAAACTGCAAAACATTAGGCGGCTGGTCTGCAATTCTTGTCTTGATGCACCTCAGATGCAACTTCGCACGATCATTCTTCCTATCGATCCGGAGCCGATCCTCAACGCCAGACCGGAAGATTACGTCAGCGACGACAATCCACTCTCGCCTATTGGTGCAAGTCCAAACTTCTTCATGCCTCAGTATGGCTCTCGCATCGGAAATCTCATGGGGGGCGGAGGTATCAACGCGGCCTTCGATGGCAACCCATTGAAGCCATCATGGATGAGCGCCAACAATTCCATCTCCAATTCGAGCTATAACAACTATGTCGGTATCAACTGGGCTGGCAACGTCTCTCAATTGAGTATGCCGTCGAGTTTGAAACCGCCAGTTCTGAGACACTCACTCTTGAGTTTTACGGCCTATGCTCCAGTAGATAAATCATTCTTGGGAACCACACCAACCTCTTATGTGGTTCAGTCGTCGCCAACCGATACGTCTCTCTATGGAGCCTGGACCACGATTTCGAGTGGCACTACAACGGGAACAGCTGGCGAAACGATTAGTGCGGATTGCACAGGTGGAACATATCAATTCCACCGCATTGCCTTCCTCGGCGACCAACTCAATCCAGTGCAGATTGCTCAAGTTGAATTCAATGTAGCCCAGACTGGAGAGCCGGTGACGGCTGGATCAACATGAGTTTGACCTACACAACCTATGTTCAGCAATTGTCAAATCTAATGGTGATCCTATCGACGGATGCCAATTTTCAGACATTCCTTCCGGGGTGTATCGATTATGCCGAACAGCGTTGTTATCGAGAACTTGATCTTCTTTATACGCAAGTTACCGATACAACCAACGTCTCAAGCGGCAACCGGGATATGACGCCGCCTACGACACTAGGAACCTACATCACTATCGATGCGGTGAATGTCATTACGCCGGTCACGGCAACATCCAGCAATGGCACCAGAAATCCATTGACGCCGGTAGCCCCTGAGGTTGTTGACGCCATTTACCCATCCGGACAAATCGTTACCGGAGTTCCGTCGATGTATGCGATGCGCTCTCCAACCGTGGTTCTGCTTGGTCCCGCCCCTGACGCGGCCTATCAGGTTGAAACCATCGGCATTCAGCGGCCAACCCCACTGTCATCAAACAATACATCGACCATCCTGACAACGTATGTACCCGATCTATTCATAGCCGCATCCATGGTCTTTGCGTCTGGCTATATGCGCGACTTCGGCGCTCAGACCGATAATCCGCAGATGGGCGCTTCGTGGGAAGCACAATACAAGTCCCTATTCCAATCCGCCTCTGTTGAGCAAGCCAGAGCAAAATGGGAAAGCCAAGGATGGACTTCTCAGCAACCAACCCAACTGACACAACCGAGGACATAATCTATGCCGGATGCGGCAGTTATCCTTCGTCCAACGGTTGATGTTGAAAAGACACAATCGCTTAATGAGGCTGGAATTTCTCAATCTCAGTTGGTGCGGTTTCGCGCCGATATGATCGAAACTTATGGGGGCTGGGTTCCTTTCATCAACACTATGATTCCTTCGACTGTGAAGGATCTACATCCTTGGCAGGATGCTGCTGCCGTCGATCATCTAGGGGTGGGTGCAACCTCTAATCTTATGGTGATTACCTCTGGCTCGGCGCTGGATATTACTCCCCAGACATTAACCACCAATCCGGCGCTCGGCGCATCTATTTCGAGTGGAAGTTTTGCTGTTTCAATTTTTGATCCAAACAGTGGCCCCTCCATATATAACACGGTCTATGTCAACACTCCGATCTCGATTGGCAATCTTTATCTCTCCGGTCCTTACGCCATTGCCTCGGTTCTAAGCACCGGCTCTTATACGATCATATCGAGTGTGGCTGCTACTACAACCAGCACGGTTGCCACTCTGCCGGTGTTCTCGGTTTCGTCGGGATCACCAACGATTACCGTTGCTGCCGCCAACAATAACTATCAAGTGCAGATCGGAATCCAGCAAACATTCAGGGCACCAACCACACTTGGCAATATAACGGTTAGCGGCCCGTACAGTATTTCCTCGGTCATTACATCGACCGAATTCACCATCACTGCGCCTACACAGGCATCTACTACACTCACCTCAACTATGAATAGCGGGTTGGCTCAATATCAATATTACATCACCATAGGGCCATTGCAGACCGGAACCGGCTTTGGTGCAGGCGGCTTTGGCTCTGGCGGTTTCGGTGGCGGAGGTAGTGGGTTTACAGGGGCCACTGGGACACCAATCACGGCCACTGATTGGAGCCAGGATAATTGGGGCGAGATTCTCTTGTCTTGCCCCAAAAATGGACCTGTCTATGCATGGTCGCCGGAGAGTGGATTCTCCAACTCGCAGGTGGTGGGAACCGCGCCATTTTATAACGGCGGTTTGTTTATCTCCATGCCGCAACAGATCCTTGTGGTCTGGCGCTCCGAGCAATCCAGCGGCACCCAAGACAATCTGATTGTGATGTGGAGCAATGCGGGAGACTACACGAACTTTACTATTTCGAATGCAACATCTGCTGGCCGATTCCATATCCCGACCGGCTCCATCATCGTTGGGGGCCTTCAAGCTCCAAACTATGGAGTGATTTGGACCGATATCGACGCATGGACGATGAGCTATATCGGGGGAACCGTTATATTTAACTTTACCAAGGTCGGTTCCGGTTGCGGCCTCATCGCTCAGCACGCGGCCGGAATCCTTGCTGGTGAAGTTTATTGGATGGGAATCAACAACTTCTTCAAGATTGGAGCCAGTGGCGTCCAGGTTATTCCATGCTCGGTCTGGGACTATGTATATCAGAACCTGAACACATCCTATGCGGACCGAATTCGGTGTGGCCCCAATAGTTCATTCAATGAGATTTCTTGGTTCTTCCCATCCACCAATGCGACCCAGAACGACTCTTATGTGAAGCTCAATACCACCACTGGGGCCTGGGATTATGGGTTGATGCCTCGCACGGCCTGGACAGATATTTCAATTCTCGGCCAACCCCTTGGGTCGGATACCTCCGGTGCAATCTATCAGCACGAAACTGGCACCGTCCAATCAGGAGTTAGCGCCACCTCGTTCCAAAGTGGCTGGTGGGCCATGACCGAGGGCAATGATATAGCCTTCGTGGACTATGTGATTCCGGACTTTATCTGGGGTCCATATGCGGGAGCTAAGGATACCTCGGTCAATATCACCTTCTATAGCGCCTATTACCCTGGTGATACCCCGCAGTCCTACGGCCCCTATGTCGTTACCAGCGCAACTGAGTACCTAACCCCGCGTATTCGTGGTAGGCTTATGTCCGTGGCCGTCCAAAGTAATAGCCAGACATTCTGGCGTTTAGGAAAAATTCGCTACCGTTGGGCTGGCTCAGGAAGACGGTAATGGCTGGTATTGGCGATATCCTATCTGCAATTCAACAGTGTGGACTTGCAGTTCAGGGATTGAATAACCGTCTTGGGACAACATTCCTTCAATCTGGTACTGTAGTTTCATCGGCTATTACTACAGCAAATTCAACGATTACTTTTACATCGTCTCAAGCTGCTGGTTTTATAGCTGTAACTACGAGTTCCGGAGCCGCTGGATACATCCCTTGGTATAGATAAGGCCCAACTATGGTCGCACAAACAACAGCAAAAGACCTATTTCTGGTCGCCAACAGCAGCTTTGTTGGCACCTGGGATGTTCCGGAAAATTCCAACTGGAGCGTGGTTGATGCCGCGCTGGGGCAGATCGTTAATATTCCGCTCAACAACAGCCCGGTGACATTAGCTGCTGGCCAATACCAATGCTACCAAATTACCTTTAGCTCAACCTTGACCGGCAGCGTTGCCATCACGTTCCCGTCCACCTTTACGGGTCCTTATGTCATTCAAAACCTCTGCACGGGCTCCAGTGCCTTCGTGGTTACACTCCAGACTACCGTGGCTGGCGGAAGGGTTGTTGGTTGTCCGCCAGGAGAGGCCGTAGATGTTATCAATGATGGAACCAACCTTTACTTCAAAAATCTGGATCGCGTTGGGACATATTGGGATTATGCAGGTTCGTCTGTCCCGGCGTGGGTGACAGCCTGCACTGTGCCTCCGTATTTGAACTGCGATGGCACCGCATTTTCGTCAGCTACTTATCCCGCCCTGACTGTCATCCTTGGCGGCACAACTTTGCCGGATTCAAAGGGTCGCACTCGGTTTGCTCTGAATCAAGGTTCTGCGCGTATTACATCATCGGCCGGATATGGCATTGATGGCAACACGGCTTATGCCGGTGGTGGTAGCCAATCATTGGCTCAAGCTAATATTCCTTCTTATAGTCTTACTGTCACCGACCCAGGCCATTCACATAATTCTCCAAATGCCGGAGCCGGATTCTTGGACTACAGACCGGGAACCGGCTCGTTTGGAGTTCCTGTGGCCGGAGGTAATGATGGCGGTGTTGAACAACCCACCGCCAGTCAAGTTACAGGAATCACTGTTAATTCCGCCGGTTCTGGCCGCAACTTCGTATCACCAGGATATATTGGCGGTATCACCATGGTCCGAGCGGCCTAATGCCATCAACCTCTGAAGCACAAGCTAGACTTATGCGGGCCGTCGCCCACGGCTGGCACAAACCGGGCGGTGGTGGTCCATCTGTGTCCGTAGCCAAGGAATTTGTGGCCGCTGATAAGGCGAAGGCCGCGATGAATACAGTACGTAAGTATGCCGAGGGCGGTGATGTTGATGAATGGGAGAACGTACCAAGAACCCCAGAGGGTATACCTCAGATCACTGTAACAAAGCCAATAGAATCGGAATTAAATCCATTTGAGACTGCCGCACAGCGTCCCACTCAACGAGTGGCACCGCGTCCAAATTACGGCTCTGGTCTAGCTACCGTTGGTGAGGCTGTTGGTAATGATCTTTATCGCCAAGCTACGATTCCGATGCGGATGTGGGAGGAAGCCAAGCGCCCATATTCACTAGAAGGCGAGCAGACAGATTATGATCCTACCGCAGGTGATGTAACTGGTGAGGCCGTGGGTTCTACAATCCTCAATATGTTTGGTCCAACCCCACCTAAGGGGGCCATTGCGTCTGGGTCTTTAGCTGCAATGGCTAGACCTAGTAGGGCCTCTACCAGAACCGCTGCGGATCAAGCGCGCGACAAGCTTATGCTTGGTCATATGGATTCTACTGCGGTTCCGCCCCAGTTGATGGCAAGACACTTGGCAACCGCCAATAGAAACGATCCATCAGATATGGCTGATGACTTATATCGTATTTGGGAGGCAGATCCAAAGCATGGAGATGCTATTCTCAGCAATATTCCAGGAGATATCCGTTCAAAGGTTGACCACTTTTTAGATCAGCGCATTCGCGCCTCAGATGAGTCTCTTCAGCATTGGCCAAATTATGAATCAATTGGCGACAAACCGCCTGTAGATTACAACAATTATGTTCCAATGGATTTGCCGAAAGAGCAAACCAAATGGGCCGAGGCTTATCGAAACATACTGCCAGCCTCCGGCATCAGCGAGCCTACGGGAGATTTCCTATCGGCTTATGTTCTTCCTCATTTCAATAGTAACTTCAAGGATTTTACCAATAGGTATTTTGGTGGGATGTATAACCCAGAGAAGTTCTCGTTTGGCCCAACCTTCGATGGTCATGGAATAAGAATGAGAGGCGAACTCAAGGACCCAATAACCGCCGTCTCAATGATGGTGGACCACCCTATGGGTGGGAATAAAGTACCGGCCACAATCGATAGAAGTATTGTTTCAGACCCAGACACTGGATTGAAATATGCCTATCATAATTACTTTGCTCTACCAAAAGAAAGGCAGGGCGCTGGCATAGCCAAATCGGTATTACGAGATCAGGTCGATCTCTATAAAAAGATGGATTTGGATTATATTAAACTGACTGCCAACGTCGATGTTGGATCATATGCTTGGGGCAAGTATGGATTCCTTCCTCACACCGACCAACAGTGGCAATCCCTGGCAAAATATCTGAAGAACGGATTGGATCAACTTGCCAGCTTTGGTCGGATGCCAGAGAATGAGCATCGCTATCTAAGTCTGATTCTAAAAAATCCAGACAGACATGCCTTGTGGGATTTTGCTGATGCCCCTGGGAAAATCCCAATTGGGATACTTGGAAGCAACCCCAAAAAACAACTGAAGTGGAGTCAGAAACTTCTTCTCGATACACCGTGGGAAGGCAAATTAGACTTGAAAGATCCAGAATCCATGAGGAAGTTCAATGACTACATCAGCCAAAGGAAATGAACTTTTCTCCGTCGATAAGAATGGCAAGAAGGTTGATGCTCATTTGCACGACCCAATCCTGGATAATTCAGAGGCGCAACAGAATGATGCCAAGGATTGTCTGCGAAGGCTCATGGCTCAAGGATACCCAGAAGATATGATTAGAAGTTTTGCCAAGGGCTTTGCTGAGGAACAGGCAGGAAAGAAAGCTACTCCTAAGAAATTTGCTGCTGGTGGCTCAGCCCCTCAGAAGGCTGAGTATGCCCCCTGGGATATTAACCAGGGTGCTCACTGGCGCATCAAAGGCGCTATGCCTCATGTGCCCCATCACGGCGGCATGATTAAGTCCTCGATCCCTGGCCGCACTGATAAGATTCCGCTGGCGGTAAAGCCTGGGTCTTACATTATCCCGAGTGACATACCGTCAGCCCTAGGACAGGGCAATTCTCAGGCCGGTGAGAAGATTCTTGGCCGTATGTTCAAGATTGGTCCTTATGGCTCCGGAATGACTGGCTCAATAAAATCCGGCAGCCCAAGGATGCCAGGGTTCAACTGGATGAAGACACCGCGCGTGCCTCGATTTGCCGAAGGGGGCGAGGCTGAGGAAGTTCCAATCATCGCTGCTGGCGGAGAGTATGTAATCGATCCAGATACCGTGAAGGAGATTGGGCACGGCAATATGGATGCAGGGCATCGTGTTTTAGATCGCTTCGTACTTCAGACTAGAAAGAAGCATATAGAGATTCTAAAATCCCTAAAACCACCCAAAAAGTGAGATTTATCAATGGCTTCTGAGAGCAAGGTGCGGATTGCCGGTGTTGCCGATTACCAAGAAATCTGGCGCATGTTCCTGCAATCCCATAACGAAAATGGCCTGTTCCGCCTTTCGCCCCAAAAGGTCGAATGGTTGATCTGCCGCATCCTCGCTCCGCAATTTATCCCACCAGAGGATACCGGCCCCAGAGGGGTGATCGGTGTTATCGGCAAAGTGGGCGCATTGGAGGCTATATGTGGTATATGTATCTCCGATATTTGGTACACCGATGAGAAGCATCTGTCTGATTTCCTGGTCTTTGTGGACCCGGAGTTCCGTAAATCAGACCACGCCACGGCCTTGGTAAACTGGATGAAGCAACAGTCGGATATTATTGGATTACCATTCATTTCTGGTGTGGTCTCCAATCACAGGACCGAAGCCAAGTGCCGGATGTATCGCCGCATGATGCCTAAGATTGGAGAATATTTCTTCTATCCTAAGTCATCGGATTCCATGCACTAACTGCTACATCTAGGAGAAGGAAATGGGCTCGTTTTGTAGCAGTACGCCAGCAAAATCAACTACAAATCAAAACCAATCGTACAGCGCCGATCCTCGGATTCAGCAGGCGGGGTCGCAGGCCCTTGGCATGGCCGAGAATGCCGCTTCTCAGCCATTTCAGATGCCTGCCGCGCCCGTGGCTGGCTTCAGCCCATTTCAAACCCAAGCTTTCAATCAAATTCAGGGTCTTCAGGGTGGTACAAATCCTTACTTCGATGCCGCCAAAGCCAACCAAACCAACGCTGGAACGCCAGTCAACGCTGGTGATATCCAACAGTACGTCAATCCCTATGGGGATGCCGCTCTCGCGGCGATGAAGAAATACATCTTCGATCCGCAGCGCGTTTCTACCATGGGAAGTGCGGTGCAGTCGGCTGGCGGCGTTGGTGCCGACCGGCTGGCACTGACCTCACAGAATCTCGACAAGACCCAAGCCGATGCCGTTGCTCAAGCCGAGGCTGGATTTTATCAGCCTGCCATGAACATGGCACAGCAACAGAAGATTCAAGCCCAGAATTCCGCCCAAGGATGGGCAAACTTAGGCACTGGCTATCAGAATGCCAATCTACAGGCGACTGGCGCTTTGAGCGGGGCCGGAAACCAGCAGCAGGCTCAGCAGCAAGCCGAGCTTATGTCACCCTATCAGCAAATCCTGGCGCGACTTGCCTATCCCTATCAGAATTCTCAATTTCTGGCTGGCATCACAGGTGGCTTGGCTCCGGCGTTTGGTGGAAATACATCCGGAACTGGAACCACTACATCAACTCCGGGTCAGCCAAGCATGTTTAACCAAATCCTTGGCGGAGCCGGAATTGGTTTGGCGGCCTACAATATGTATAACGGCGGCGGAGGCGGTGGTACTCAAGGAGCTAACGGTCTTCCCACAGACGTAGCCCAGAATGGCAGCGGTATCTATACAGGAGACGCTTCTTATCCTGGCTTCGCTGATGGTGGTGAAGTTGAAGAGCCAGCGTTTCCTGGTATCCCATCTGGAGAGTCTGGCCTCTCGCCCATTCCTTACATTCCACTGCATGGTGGCGGTGGGCAAAATACGGGAGCCAAGCTCGATCTAAATCCGAAGGTCCCACAGCAACAGTCTGGCGGAACTGGCGATGCCATGAAGACCGCAGCACAAATGGCCATGATGTTCATGGAGCGCGGTGGCTCGGTCAATCCTTGGGATGTAGAGCAAAGTTTCGACGTTGGCGGCGATGTAGAAGAAGTCTCGCCGGATGACTTCAATAGAATCGATGCGGCCTCGGTGGACTATAGCCGTCCTCTTGAGCGTCCAGCCCCTAACCTTGGCATGTGGCCATTCAATCGCGGGCAGGCCGACTACAAGGGTGACGTAACCATGTTTCCGGATAGCCCTCCGACTGCTCCACAACCATCCACAGCGACCATGCCGCCGCTCCAGCCATCGTATTCACCATCCAACATGCTAGATACACCGGCTCCGGCGCGGGCGTTGCCGCCTGCAATTCCAACACCCCCTCCGCAGCCCACGGCAATTGCCGCTGCAAATCCTCCAGATCGCACCGGGGGCTATCGTCCGCGTGGCATTAACTCCGATATGAACATCTCAGACTTCCAGATGCCTAAGTCTCAGAATCCTTATCCGGATGCACTGGAACGCGATTGGGGCCAGAAAGCCACACGCTCGCCATGGATGGCGCTAATGGCGGCGGGGGCCAAGATGGCTCAAACGGTTGGTCCTCCAGGTGCGGCTATCGGTGCTGCCGCCGAGGCTGGCATGGGGGCCTTGAGCAAGCAGCGCACCGAACTTCGCTCTGAACAGCAGATCAATCAGAAGGCTGATGAACTCTACCGCCACGCTAAATCTGAGTTGAACAAGTACACTCGCAAGACGCCGCATGAACTGGCAACCGAGAATCTCCATGCCATGCAGTTGGCCAAGATGCGCTATGTCCCAACTAACCTCGAAGTCGATGACGGTAAGGGTGGCGTTAAAACTATTGCCGCTGGGTATGATCCTCAACGCAATCAATATATTGATCCAGAAACCAACCGGCCCATCCATGGCAAGCTTATAGCTAAACAGAGCGGGGCTGAGTCAGCCACTTCGCGTGCGGCGCGGTCCTTTGCTGCGGCTAAGGATGATCCGAACTATGCTTCGGATCAGCTTGGCACCATCAACAAATGGCGGCTCACCAATGGCCTGCCACCGCAGGCTTCTTTCGAACTGCCAAAGGATAAATCACAGTTGGTGGTTGGCCACACTTATCCAACCTCGCGTGGTCCAGCGACTTGGAATGGCACCGAATTCGTCCAATAGAATTAACAATGGCGCCCTTTTCATTTGAAGATGCCAATGTTGAAGCTGTGCCCCCTCCACCGCCACCAACAATTCCGGCGGAGGGGCCGAAGGCATTTTCATTTGAGGATGCCGCCAAGCCAGAGCCAGCCAAACTAACCACGCCGACCGAAAATCTAGGTCCAATGCCGGGGACCGGAGAAGCTCTGGTCCAGGGTATCAAAGCTGGCGTTGGCGATGTTGGCCAAAGCATCACAGCCTTCAGTAGCGTAGCCCCACAACCACTCAAAGAGGAAAGCCCCGCCGCTACCCCATTCTCCTGGGAAGATGCTCTGGAGCCCATTGGCAAGGGATTGCCCAAGGTTGCCTATCGGCTCGGTAAAAGCTCACCCACGCTCGCCGCTGGTATTACTGGCGGTCTAGCAGGGACCGCTGCCGCCGGACCCGTTGGTGGTATTGTTGGCGGCGTTGGCGGCGCTGCCATTGGTGCGGCGGTCCAGGCCATTGGCCCGGTCTTTGCCGAAGAGCTAAAGAAAACTCCGCAAGATCCGAACGGAGCGTGGACTCGCGCCATGGAACATGCGGCTGTCTCCGGTACATTCTCCGGGGCCTCGTGGGCCGCTTTCCCACTTCGTTTCTTCGCGGGGCCAGTAAAGCAATTGGCCTTTCAAGCCTTGGGTGTTCAGCCTGGGATCGCTATAGGCGAACAAGCCACACAGAATATTGTCTCTGGGCGTCCAGTCACCGAGAATCTAGGTCAAGCTTATGCGGAAGGGGCGGTCGGTACAGCAGTCCCGGCGATAGGTCACGGCATCGTCTCTGGGAAATTCAGGGCTAAGGCTCCGACCACGGAAACTCCTGGCACACCAATTCAGGAAAGAGCCCGCGAGATTGCCAAAATCAGAGATGCTCAGGCCGATCATTGGGAGCAACAGGCCAATCTTCCTGGTTTGCCGGAACCAGACAAGGCCAGATTTTTGAACGAGGCAAACAAGTACAGGGAAGAGGCCAATGAACGCCTATTCTTTGCTAATGAAGCAGGAATTCCAGATGAGAAAGGGACGGTAAAGAAGTCTTGGGTTGATAACTTTCAACCTGAGCTTGCGAGCGATAAGGCTCTACAAGTCGATCCATTCTTTGCGGAATTTACTTCGCGTCGGGCGCATAACAAAGATTCAACCATCTCCAGGATGATGGATCAATATTTCCGATGGAACAAGACCCCTCAAGAAGCAAGAGATAGATTTCTGGAGAGCTATGAGACCGGCAAGCCACTTCCGGCCGATTTGCAAAAAGCCTATCCATGGATGAATGACAAGGCCGCGCAATATCGTAAGTGGCTCAATACCGCCTATACCATTGAGAAATATTGGGGTTCTAAGGCTGAGTTTTTCGAGAATTATTTTCCACATCTATGGAAAGATCCAGTTGCCGCTCGCGGCGTATTTCAGAACGCAGCGATTGCCCCGAGTATGGGACCACGGTGGTTCCAAAAAGCTCGTTATTACGACCTTATCAAGTACGGCAAAGACAATGGGCTCGAACTAAGATCCGAGAACCCTGAAGAGCTTGTTGCCATGCGGCTTATGTCTGGAGCCGACATGATGGAGAAGATGCGACTTCTCCAGGAGCTTTATCGCAAAGGCGTGGCGGTTCCATCCGATAGAGCCCCAGATCACATCCTTAATCCACCCAGGGGTAATCCATTCCCTTGGCAGGAGATCAACGCGCCGAATGGCAAGTCATGGAGAATTTCTCCGGACGCCCAGGCACTATGGAAGAATGCCGTCGATGCCAAGGGGCTTTGGGCCAATGAAGGTGTTCCGGGCTCAGCATTCAGAAAATGGATGGCTGTCAAATCAGCCTGGGTTCCAATCAAGCTTGGCCTCAGCCTATTCCATCCGGTCCACGTTGCCCACATTGCACTGAGCAATAACATCTCCAGAGCGTTGAATGAAACCTTCGGTAAGGGTTCTCCTGGAGCCTTGAGTCGCGCAACCGCAATCCCGAGAGCCCTACTCAATACGGCAGCGGATTTAACCCATATCTTGACCCCAGCCCTAGAGACCATCTTTCGGCATCCGATAGATTTTCATCCGGGCAGAGAGATTGCCAAGGCTTGGGTTACTCCAGACGAGAACAAGACACCTCGGCAGCAGGCTCTTGTGAGGATGGTGAATGAGGCTGGAACCAGCGCCCAGCTATCTGAGCAACTTAGAATCCAAGGTCAGAAGAATTTCAGAGACGCCATTGATAACAATAAATATCTCAGGGCTATTCCAGCCGGAGCATCATTGGCTTTGAAGAAAGCCTCAGCCTGGATTTTCGAAAAATGGATTCCTGAAATCAAGATGGCGGCAATCGCCAGAGAGACAGAATCTCTCTTGAGTCGTCATCCAGAGCTAGTTAATGACCGCGATAGAAGAATTATTGCTATGCGCGCTATCGGCAAGCAAGTCGATAATCGTTTCGGTGAGATGTTCTACGGCAGCCTGTTCTGGAACCGCACGATCAAGGACGCATCGATTGGATCATTCTTGTCTCTAGGATGGAATCTAGGTTTTGCCAGAGAGTTTGTGGGCGGCGCATTAGCACCAGTGGCAACTCGCCTTATGAATGCGCCAACTCCAACACGCCAATTGATCCGTGACACTACCAACAAGGGGACCAATGCCTTCGTCTATACGCTGACGGCGATGACTATCAATGCCGTCATCAACAAGTCAATGACGGGCGATAACCCAGAGGGGATGGATTACATCTTTCCGCGCATCGGTGGAACCAATCCGGATGGATCGCCAAGGCGCATCTCTAATCCGTTCTACACCCGCGAAGTCCCGATGGCGCAGAAGAACATCCAGGAGCAGAACGGTGTGATCGCTGGTCTAGCTCAGATGATCTACCACAAGATGATGTTCGCCCCATTCGTGGAAATGGCTACCAACAAGGACTATTTTGGCTATCAAATCAGGGACGAGAATGCCCCGGCTTGGAAGCAAATCCAACAGTTTGGCACTCACGTTCTTACCGAACAGCTTAATCCTATGTCGGTATCAGGAGCCAGAAGGTCCCTACAGCTATCCGGCAAGCCATATTCGTTTGGCGATGTGGTGAGCGAAGCTGTCAAGCAGCGTTCTCCGATGCCGTTTATTGATGCTGTCAAGTCCGGCATTACCGACCCAGATATATTGATGCCGATCATGGGCTTTGGTCCTGCTCCGGCCTATGCATCCAAGACGGCAATCCAGAATCACATCGCCCATAGCTATGGCAAGTACGCGGTGGCGGAATCCAAGCCTTTTGAAATGCGCGAGACGGCCAATAAGCGCCGAGAGGCGAGAGATACCTATCTGTTGGCCCGCCAACGAGGTGATTCCGAGGCAATCTCCAAAGCGGCTAAAAAGCTTACTGACTTGGGTGTAAAGCCAACCTCAATCTCTCGAATACAGCCAGGAACACAGGATGTATATATGTTCTCTCGTATTCCAGATGTAGAACAGAAGAATATTCTGAAGGAAGCCAGCAAAGATGAGTTCAAACGGTACTATCCAAAGGCCAATAAGAAGGCCAAGGCCGACCCTGAAATTAGACTGCTACAACAGTTCTTCTATAGGAACTAGGATATGAGCGCACCATTGGACGTTCTCTTCCGCCAAAGAGTTCTGGCTTGTTCCGGCTTCAGCCCCGGAACCCTCGACGGTCAATGGGGGCCTAAGACTGAGGCAGCGGACAAGGCTTTCCAGGCGGCGGCGCTGAAGCTCCAGACTACCGGGGGTATCTTTGATGCCAGGACTGAATCCACCATCGCCACGCTGTTGATTCAGGCCCAAGCCAAGGCGCGCGATTTCATGCGGGTGGCGGGCCCCACCTGCAAGCTGATCTCAGGAACACGCTCATATGCAGAGCAGGATGCTCTATTTAATCAAAGGCCCGTAGTAACCCGCGCCAGAGGGGGCCAAAGCAACCATAACTTCGGCGTAGCGTGGGACGTAGGGATTTTCATTGGTGGCCATTATTACACCGGGGCCACGCGCGCAGAAGAGGCCGCCTATGATGCCCTGGCGGCCAACATCAAAGCCCATCTAACTGGCCTGGAATGGGGTGGAGATTGGAAATCCATCGTTGATAAGCCTCATTATCAGCTTGCAACAGGCAAAAGTTTGTCCCAGGTGCGTTTTTCTTTTGAATCTGGTAAAGTCTTTGTCTGAAACGACTTAGGGAGCTACGTTTCCAAAGGAGAAAGCATGTACACGCAATTCGACAAGGCAATCGTTGGTATCATCATGGCAGCAGTGCAACTCGCCAATGTGTTCGGATTCCATTGGGGCCTGGACGAACATACCATCACGACCATCGTGGCGATGGTGACTCCGATCCTGGTTTGGTCCGTGCCCAATCTGCCAAAGGACGCCTAACATGAAGAAGCTCATTGTTATTGCCTTGGCTATCAGCCTGGGCGGTTGCGCACTGTTCCAGAATTTTGCCAATCCGTTGACGCGAAGTCGGCTCGACACCATCAACGCCTCGTGGGGGGCGGCACTTGCCATCGCCGCAAACTACCACGATGCCTGTGCGCAACGATTGATTCCGCCGTCTTGCCGACCCATCGTTGTCAGGCTTCAAGCTGCGGCAATTCCGGCACAGGCGGCAGTAAAACGCGCCAATGCAGCTTCTATTACTGCAACGACCAACGCTGCCCAACTAATCGAGTTGGCGTCCGACGCCATCAACGATTTCAAGGTTCTTCAAATGACTTATGGGGTAAAGTGACATGGACCCAGCAACCATTCTCACGGTGGTCCTGACTTCGGTTTCCACGCTCGTCAAGATTATGCCGCAGTTGATCCAAGCGGGCACCGACCTGAAGCCGTTTGCCGAGGCGCTCTACGCAGAACTGACCGGCTCGGCCATCACTGATGACCAGCGCGCCGCGATCAATGCTGGTATCGATGCACTGTTTGCCCGGCTAGAAACGCCGTTGCCTGCCGCGCAACCAGGAGATCCGGACTACAAAGCGTGACCGGGCAAGCGATCCTTGGGCCATGACCGCCAAGCGCAAGCGAACTTCTAACGGCCATCAGAATTACGATGGCTTTACCTGGAGTTGGCTCGCCAATCTCGGCGGCGTACCGCTACTGACCGTGCTGTTCTTTGGCATCGGCTGGTATTTTACATCTGGCCAGACACTTCGGGATCACGACATTGCTATCAAGCAGCAACAGCTTGAATCCAAAACCGACCGCGAATCCCTGGCCGCTAAGGTAGAATCCGAAAAGACCGCCAGAGAGAATGTGCGTAACGAGTTCCTGGCGGCACAACGCGAGACGGTATTAGTTCTAGGACGACTGGATACCCGGCTCTCGGTTAGCGAGAAGCAACAAGATACCACCAACCGGCAGCTTGAAAAGATTGGCGATCTTTTGTCCAGCCTGAAACAAACGCCACCCCACAAATGAAATGCCTAAAATCCACACCACCTTCGCACAATGGATAGTGGCGCTTGCTGCCGCCGGTTCACTTTTGGTGTCGGCCCTTAATTTTCGGCAGATCAGCGACGTGCATATCCTCATCAACAGTCGCATGAGCGAATTGCTTGAATTAACTAAAACAGCATCGAAAGCGGAAGGAGTGAAAGAGGGGCGCGAGGAAATTCCACATTAACTACGGAACCACTCTTACTGTCCCAGCCTTCACATACATTCTAGCTGGTGCTATCCTGGCATTTATTCCAAAAATCGCTGTCCTGACAGTGATATCGGAGTTACCGGGAAAGAACTTCTCCTTGAGAGCATCAAACTTTACTCCCTCAACTCCACCACTAACGACATGCTTGTAAATCTCTTGTCTTTTTCTGGAAAGACCGGCGGCTTTCATAGCAAGAAACTTATCGGCTTTGATCTTACCTCCACAATAAGGACAGTTGATTGGCATTACGAATGCCTCCATTCTTCCATAGCCCAATCATCCCAACTTTAATTCAGCGCGAGCATTAGCTTCTCTCGACTGAACTTCAAAAAACCGCATCTTCTCAGTTTCCATCTTTACCTTGGCAAGATTGGCTTGCTTCCTCGCTTCAACGATGGATTCCAGATGGCGCATCCAATCTGGTGAAGCTTTAACGACCTGCTCCGCCCGATTGACAGGAATATCCCCCTGCATGGCTTGTCGTTGGGCCATTACGGCACTCTTGGTTTCCTCAAGAAGGTTGGCGGCTGATTCCTTATCCACCCAATCTTCGGCGGCTACTCTGAAACGTTCGCTAAAAGGAAATTCATTGCTCATCTATCTCTCACTTTGCTTCCGCTCTATGGTGGCTGCGTCGGTCATCATGTCCGGCACTTGATTATCGAACACGTCCGCCAGCGATGCGCAAAACACGCGCGGGCGCGTTCCGTTCGCGGCCTTGGCCCAGCGTAGCGGTTGCTTCCAGTTCGCCTCGCTGGTGCGCTTGCGCTCGCCGTGCGGACCCCATTTGACCTTGCCCCAGCGGGTATCCATGAGGGCCTCGGCGTAGCAATGATCGCAGCCCGGCGACACCTTTTGGCATCCGATCCACGGATTGAAGGTGTGCGTCGTCCACTCGATCTTGCTGTTCTCAGCCATCAATTATTCCTCATGAACAATCAGACAATCGCAGTTGGTTTTTCGAGACGAAGCCGATCACCATGAATGTTTGTGAAGTGACACGTCCCGTAGTGATATGGACCCGGCGGGTCGTAACTGAGATCATATTTCCAGAAGCGTCGTTCGCTATTGCTACTCATTGAGCAGCCGATGATGTAAAAATGAGCCCATTGCGTGAGTGTCTTGCCAGCGGCTTGCGCCTCAATCTCAAACCACACTCCTTGACCGGGCCAGAACTCTGGCCCTATTTTTGAAGCTCCAACAAACCATCGCCACGCATCATTATTCTTGAGCGGGCCTCCTTCACTCTCGAAAGAACATTTCTCAATCTGTTCGATGGCGAGAGCCATTGACCAGTGTTTCACTGGCGCTTCGGTTGTCATCGCGTCCATTTCCTCGTCCTCTCTGGCACACATGCCGGCGACACAACACATAGGATCAACTGTCTTGTCTCGATCACAAAGGCACTCAGCCACGACAGTATCCTCGTTAATAGCGACTAGCGCACCCTGAGCAGACGCCGCTCGCTTTCGGTCAGTTTGCTTCTCGTTTCGTCGATGCGCTTCGCTTCATCTGCCATCGTCGGCATGTTGTCGGCGGCCTCGTCCAACTTAGCGAGGGCTTCGTCCATACTTTTGATATCCCAAGTGTCGCGGACATATTCCTGTCCGCCCCCGCTGCCGTGGAATGATCCATCCGCCCTATGAGGCGTGGCGCTGATGCTTGGGCGGTAGGAAATCATCGGGTCACATGGCCCCATCGGGCGATCAAACACCGCCAGATACGAAACGTAGATGTTGATGCTGGCGGATCGCCAGCCCTTCGCTTTGATCTTCGCACCGACAGCGATCAGACGATCATTCAGAGTTGTCGTGTCCATTTTTCCTCACTGTTCAATCATTAACAGCAATCAAAATGGAATCTCGTCGTCCATTTCGACTCCGACCTGTGACGGCGGCTTACCAAGCGTATTCCTCCATGCTGTTCGCAGGAGGTTGATAAAAGTTATTAGCTCTGTGGTCTGAACTCTAAACGGGTCACTATTTGGATTAGCCATCGCATTGTTCAATGCACCACAGACAAAGATCATTTCGTCTTTTGGACTAAAGCCATGAACCTGCGGTGGTGCCGCTTGAGGTGCTTGTCTCTGCGGCTGCACTGGCTGTGCGTTCGATGGAACGGCGGTCTTAATCACATTGAACGTCTTACCGTTGAACTCATTTTCCTCGTAGATAATATCGTAGGTCACGCCCATCCTGTAGTTCTGAAGCTTATCTCCCCATACGTTCCACTTGTTTCCCTCCGAATCGATGATGTGGCCTTGTTTCTTGCCAACCCCAGGAGGGGTGATTCCTGCGACAGTGATGATCGTTTGCATTCTTAGTATTTCCTTGGATCGATGATGGCGGGCGGGGTGGGATTATCCTGATAGGACTTACAGGATGGAGTTTCATACGGAATTTTGTGGCTATCCACATTTGTTAGCCGAATGTATTCCTTGCATTTTCCAAGCTTGAGTATTCCACCTTTGTTGCCCCTCGCACTCTTGTAGCCAGAGAATGTATAGAACAGACACGTTCTGCATGTTGTATGGGCTGGACCCGTTCCAGCCCAGAACGCCATACCCACAGGTGTCTTCGCCACCATCTCGTCGTGCTTGGGATTGACGGAGGTAAGCTTCATATCTCTTCTCTGATCTGAGATTCCACACCATTGGGAAGTTTATTGTGTAGCTTGCGATAGGCCCTAGCAGATTTGATGATAGCTTCGTCAATGTCTTTAGTGTGACCTAAATCTTCAACTGCTATTACAACATCGGTCACTACTAACGTCTCTTTTTGCCTGAGGCTGACCGCGCGACTAAAACCACCGCCTATTTTGACGTGCGTTTCGCGGTCTGCGATGGCAGCTTGGTGTGCAAGCTTTTCAAACACCCGGAAAGCCTGATTTGCTGCCTGCGTGCTTGCTGCAACGTCAACTCCAAGCTCGCCGCTATCAGCGGATGTAATGCTCTCGCACTCAGCTTGCTCAGCATCTCTAGCTCTTTGCTCTGCTTCCGCAGCCCTTCGTGCAGCTTCCGCAGCGATTTCCTCGCGCTTGGCACGCTCTGCGGCAATGAATTGAGCAATTCGAACACCGAGTAATCCAACCACAACAGAGAGATCTTCTTTGATCGGTTTGTACTGTGCATTGATTTCTTTGACCCGCTCATTCAGTGGCCGCACCTTGCTATCGCGTTCATCATCCAGATCCTTGAGACCAAGCTTGCCGCGATCAAGATAGAGTTTAGCCTCACGCGCGGATTCCTCCGTTTCTATCACGGGAGCCTCGGCCATCCATGCGCTTATGTCACGCATGGTTTCCGTTGCCGTCTCAATCATACTCGGAGGGTTGTTGTGGCCCGCCTCAGGCATTAGTCCACCTTGAGCGGATACGGACTGATAACAACGCGCGGCTCGACATAAACCGGCTGCACATCCTTGGTGTCTGGATTCAGACACATCACCCATGTTCCGTCCGCAGCGTTCGGCATAAACAATCCATTGGGCTCCGGCTGCGGCATTTGGAAGTGGTTTCCTGTTCCGCTGCCGCTCTGTCCGGAGCCATAGAATGTGTCGCGCTGGGGATTTGTGAATTGCGTCGCATAGGGGAAGCCGTAGCCAAGGGCGTCACAGACCTTGTGAAGCTTGCCGTTGAGGTCAACAATATAAGCAATGGTGGCGAGCTTCGGATTGTCGCGTAGCTCGTAGAGCATTTTGAGATTGCGCTTCTCGGTAAAGCGCGTAATCCCTGGCATTCCAACCTGAGTGCTGGCCTGCTCGGTTAAACGCGCTGTCTGTTCACGCTCGCGCTTGTCGGCTACATTTTCTTTAAAACAAGCAGCCATTGTAGGCGTTAGCACGGCAAGAACAACCACAGTATAAATTAGCCTCATAGGGTCAGCCTCCAATCTGGGTTAAGAACGCCTGCAAGTCTCCCGGCAGCCGATCCTTGGGGAAGATCGAAAATTCATGGCGTGCCGCCGCCGCCAACGTAGCCCGCTCGTCGTCTGTCTTGGCGGACTGATATTGCCGTTGCAGAGTGTAAAGCTCGCGGATCGTTCCTTCGGAATAGGAACGAGATTCGATCATTACGTCTCGGCGCGTGGCTTCGTACTTAGGAGCAAGGAAAGCGTAAAGGTAATAACTACCAATACTCAACCCAACGATTCCGGCAACAACCAAAATCGCTGCGCCAATTACTCCGAAAAAGTCTTTCATGTTATTTCTTACCCTTGGTATTGACGCGAAGCTTGTTCTTATCTCCGCGAACCGTGGAGTTATAAACACTCACGAAAATATCGCGGATCACGGCAGCGGCGCTGACACCACCCATTTCCTTGCCGGTCTTAGCCGCACCCTGAAGACGGTATGGGGTGTATTTTGCCGCCATGGCAACCGCCAACTTATCCACATTGATATGGCGGAATTCAGAGAGAAACATGCCGATGCCCTTGACGGCATTGGCATTGGCTGCCGCGTTGTCTTCACCCCAAATCTTGCGGATCAGGCGGAGCGTGGCCTCAAGAATCACGGGTCCGGAAGTCTGGTACAAATTTTCCAACGCGCCAACACACCAGATGGAATTTACCTCCTGGTGGCCAAGTCGGTAGCCACATTTGGTGATGATCTTATTCACCTCAACCTGTAGATCCTTCTGGGCGGTGACGCGCACCTTGAATTGCTCAATGGTTGAGAGCCCCCGTCTGTTGGAGTTGATTTCATCAAACAACTCCGCACCGCGGGCCGGATCTTGCGCATCATAAACCTGACACGGAACCATTTCGTCCTTGCCCCACAGGGTTTCAACCGCAACCTTACGGTGCTGGCCATCGATAACGTGATAGATGCCATGTCCGTTGGGCAGAGTAACGGCAAGCGTACCGAACATTTCGGGGTCCAAGTTGTCGGCAATACTTTGGACATGCCGTTTGTTAAGCGGACGCTGGGCTTCGGCCCAAACCACCGATAGGTCCTTGACCGGAATCCACTTAATTTCCTTGAAGCCTCTGTGCATTTCTTTAGCCATGTTTCAATCTCCTGAGGTTTTCGGCTACTTTCCTGATAGTCTTGCCAGCTTCAGCCAATTCTCCAATAGTCCTATCCGTGTCACTGATGGACATATACGGGATCTCTTGATCCAGCAGTCTCTGTGAACTCATCCCAATGAGAAAAACTGAATTGAGGTAAGCCTCTACTCTCTTCTGAGAGTCTTTTTCGGTGAACTTCTTATTCCTCTGGTTGCCCCAGATTTGATCCATCAACGGTTTGGCTTCTCCGAAGTATTTTCTAACATTTCTGGTGCGATTGACTTTCTCCATCAAAGACAGGACTTTTTCCTTGTCTGTCACACTCAACTCCGGACGCTCCGAGAGGATTATCAGAGCCCTAATCATTCGATAGGTCTGGGCTCCCAAACCAATATGGCGCGCAGCCGTTTCAATATCTCCATTGAATTCATCTTCCTTTTCCATCCCAGAGCGGACAAAATCAACCACCGATAGGTGGGCTGGAACGCGAACTTGGCTCCCTTTGTTCTTTGAGGGGCCGTTTTTTCTTTGAACTTTGACCCCGCGAAGCGCCCATACATCATATTTGCTGGCTCTTTGCAGAGAACCATCCTGAATTTTCTCTAGCAAAAGATCATCCGGAAGAAATCTCAACTCATAAAGAATGGCCCAAGACGGAGGGAGCTTTTCCGCATATTCAGGATTGGAAAGCACGGGATGCTTGGCGATTTTAATCAATCGACTGATTGAACTTTCGCCAATCCCATAATCAGCATAGATTTTCTTCGCAAGGTCGGGACGCTTGGAATTCTCTCTCATGTGCTCCAGGAATTTACCCATAGCGATGATTGAGCGGGCATCCTTTTGCCAATCCTTTTCGATCTTGTTTTCTGTATCCATCAGGAGACTTTTTCTTTCTTGGAATATTCTTCCAGGGCCTGTCGCACTTCATTCAGCGCGAACTCAAGATGAAATTGTGCCTGCTCCAGTTCCGCAATGGCCTCGGTCTCAAAGACCGCCGCTGCTGGCAGCATTGCAACCCACGCTCTAATCTGCACCGCATCATCCTGAATATGCTTGGACCTCGCTCTGATTGTTGCCAAGAATGGAGCCATGCGCCGGTCCCATTCCTGTAGCGTCATGTGAGGCATTTGTTCTCCCTTCTCTTCTTCTCTGTTCTCCGAACAGAACAGAGAAGAAGAGAGCTTGTTTGTGTTGTTATTCTGTTCGTAGCCCAAAGACACCCTTGCCGTCAAGCCCACTGTGGGCTACTCTCAATCATGACTCTCAAGGAATATCTGCTCAAGCATGAGATCAGCACCGGGGCGTTTGCCGCCGCAATCAAGCGGCCATTCGAGACGGTGAGAAAATGGCGGCAAGGCTCGCGTTTGCCGAGACCGGGTTCCATCCTAGAAATCGATAGATTCACGAAAGGTAAGGTACGGGCGTATGACTGGTACAAAAGATAAGATCTGGAACGATGAAAAGATTCAGTTACTTAAAGACCTTTGGGC
>VFSW01002181.1_pt1 | contig 29684 bp, 23 predicted proteins | sample 5358111 | NCBI WGS metagenome assembly VFSW01 (sample SAMN11554181, study PRJNA540505) | mine drainage metagenome | isolation source: sediment from site ElyBrook_90M | place: USA: Ely Copper Mine, Vershire, VT | collected 2017 | reverse complement strand
TTGTCGACTCCGCAGTCCGTTCCAGCCAACATTGGGACGCCGGCCTTGTAAGCGGCCACCGTTGCTTTTTGGGCGCGCTTGTTGACCTCGGTGAGGATCTTCCGGACGTAGTCGGAAGGAGGCTTGCGCCTCCCCAGCTTCGGGTCCCAGCTCTCCCAAACGGCAGGGAACACAAAGCGTTTCCGGTCGTCCGATTCGAAGTCGTGCTCTCCCAATTCCTGCCATACCCGGATTGTCGCTGTGAGCGTGGGCGTCACCCAGACCTGTTTTTGCGCCATGGCCCGGTAGACCCGTTCCTCCTCTTTGGGGTCCTCCAGGTAAAGCATGCGCGCCCAGCGTTCCGCAGGCGAAACCTCCAGTGGCGTATGCCTCCTCGCGGCGACCTCGCGGATCAGTTGTTCGTAGCCGTCGCGTTTGAACGCCAGCGTGTAAAAGGCGTGCTCGATGCCGTCCTGTCCAAGATCGACCACCGTCTGGATGGGGAGGTTGTAGGCCCGGTGCCCGACCACTTTAAGCCCGGCCTTGTGCGCTTCATCCACCACAGCGCCGAGAACCTCCGGCGTAACGCCGGCGAAGTAAACCTTGACGAAGTCGGCGCCGCTTTGCTTCAACTGGCGGACCGCTTCGCGCGCTGCTTCCGGTGTCTCGACTCCGAGCGATCCGGGCCACGCAGGAGGTATCTGATCGATCTTGCGGCCGGCGGTCAGGATGCGGGGACCGATGCGCTTGCCGGAACGAATCTCCTCGCGCCAGCGGAAAACGGAATCGGCCAGATCGCCGCCCATTTCCCGCACGCCAACCACGCCATTCGGGAGAAACAAATCGAGCAAGGCGGCATTCTCGTCCACCAGAGGAACGTCGGGCCTGGCCTGACTGCTGCGCAAATGGATGTGCATATCCCAGAGGCCGGGGACAAGATAACGGCCTTCGCCCGGGATTCGGATCGCCTGCGTGGGGACACTGACTGCATCGGAGGAGCCGATGCCGGTGATTCGACCATCGGCGATCACCACGGTCTGGTGGCCGCGGATCTCGCCCTTCCTCACGTCCACCACGTTGACGTCAACGATAGCGAGGGGCGCTGCCGTTTGCGCGAAGGCGCGCGTGGTTAAGTAGAGCGCCAACCCCAGAGGACAGATCAGATCGCGCTTCATGAGTGGAGGTAGTCTAACAGATGTTGCATCGCAGAAATCGCCATTTCAACGAGTCGGAGTATGGCGTCCGATATCGTACGGCCTGGATTACGCCCCACTCTGACAGAACCCGGGCGTCGCAGGCCCCGTTCGGTGATGTTATGTGCTTCCCACCCCGGTGACCGGGTTGACGGATAGGACCGGTGCGTGTGGGCCGCCGCTCCTTTTGATCCGCGGTCCGTGTAGGGTTCTGGCAGAAGTCGTGGCACAAAATGTCAATTCTTATTCGCGGACAACGGAACCGCCAGTTCTGTAAGTCGTCAGAATTGTTGACGATTTGTTCCCGGGAAGGCGGCAAGGTCCTATCGTCTCGTCGTGCCGCGCTTGTATCACCGGTCTTCGGATCGTCGCTGGGCGGATGAGCGGCCGGTTTGGTCTTGGCGGTTTGGCGCGTCAACGTGGATGGCTTCCGGGTGGCCGGCCATGCATTCGGTGGCCGCGTGATGGCACATCGACAAATAGGGAGTATTACGGCCGCGTCGGGATGAGCAATTCATAACGAAAGCGGGCGCCGAGTCTTCTCTCCGAGTAGCGACAAACCGACCGGGTGGCTCCGGTCAAGGGCACTCCAACAACGCTCAGTAGCGTACTATAGGTCCGATGCCGATGAGGGTGCGCGAGGTGATTCGTTTGCTCGAGAACCACGGATGGGTGGAGATGCGATCGCGAGGCATCCATCGGCACTTCAAACGCGCCAACCAGCCGCTCGTGATGACCGCACCGGGCAAGGACGGCAAGGAACTCGCGCCGGGTGCGTTGAGCGCTATACTCAAGCAGGCAGGAGTGAAATGATCGCAAGACGTTATGCGGTGGTGATCGAACAAACAGGAACGGGTTACTCCGCCTATTCACCAGATGTCTCCGGATGTGTAGCCGTTGGCGACACTGAGGAAGAGACGCGCCGGAACTTTCAGGATGCCCTGATTGAGCGCTTCGAGGCCCTGCGTGAGGCGGGCGAGCAGATTCCGGAACCGCGCACTTCCGTCGATTACGTGGACCTCGAATTGAGCGTGGCCGAGGGAATCAAGGACACCAGCATGGGCAGGCCGCATGTTGTGATCCTTGGAGCGCGGTGTAGTTTGGCGGCATTCCCGACGGGCGATCGAGAGGGCAGACGCTTACCGCTGATGAATAACCTCGTTCAGGTTTTGGGGCTTGAGGCTTTGTTGAAGCCTGCGAATCTGGACGACCCGCCCGAGAACTTCGAAGCGCTATACAGCAGGCGTGCATAGGATGACAAGTATACGGACCTCCGCACGACCGTCGAAGAAGCTGTCACAGATTATTTCGCCAAGATGGCGCTGCCGGCGAATCCGACAATCTACGATCACTTACTTCTCTCTTTGCGACCAAAGGACTGCGTCGCCACGTTTAACTGGGACCCTTTCCTCTGGGACGCGTGGGTGCGCGTTCAGAGACCCGCCTTGACGCCGAAAGCACCGAACGTATTTTTCCGGCATGGCAACGTCAGGATCGGTATCTGCTATGAACACAAGCGATACGGTCCGGTATCAGGCACGTGTCCTACATGCAGACAAGTCTTTACTCCATCCCGATTGCTTTTCCCAGTTGAGCATAAGGACTATGCCACCAACAAGTTCGTGAAGGACCAATGGGATGGACTCCGGCGGCACTTAAAGGATGCGTGGATGGTTACGATCTTTGGGTACGGAGCGCCAAGATCGGATATTGAGGCGGTCGGCCTGATGAAGGAAGCCTGAGGGAATGCCTCCGACAGAAATCTCGAACAAATCGAGATCATTGAAATCAAGCCAAAGGACGAACTGAGCAAAACCTGGTCAGATTTCATACACACGCATCATTATCAATCAGCCTCCGACTTCTACGATTCCTGGATTGCTAAACACCCGAGGAGAACCTGCGAGGTGATGTGGCAGCAACCTATGGAATGCAGATTCGTCAATGAGAACCCAGTGCCTCGGAATTTCGGTTGGCCTGAGTTGAGGAAGTGGATTAGCCCATTGCTCCAGGCAGAGGTGACCAACCACGCCGATGAAGATACCGGGATGCCTACTAAGCCAGAATGTCGGGTCGCCGTGCCAAACGCGCTCAACGGCGGAGGAGGAACCCATGCGATCCCCAAGTCCGGATCTGGTTAGTCGTCCCAATCATCTCCGGCCAGATCAAGGCCCACTCGTGAACAACCGCTTGGTCGTCTAACGCACGACCCGGCTTCACTCCGTCCTCGACGCCGATCCGCAATCCCGAGCATGCGGCATCCCAGCCCGTCCAGACTCATCCCGCGTTAGACAGGACTGCTAGCGCGGGTCTGTCATAATCAGGGCAGGACTGACTTTGGAGGCGACCACGCGCTTCGCGGGCGAGCGGACAGCATTCCGGAACCTCATCCGGCGGGCGCGCCGCAGACAGTGGCGGGGCCTTGCGCTTGACGCCCTCGCGGATGCCGCGGCCGTGGTTATCGGCGCGATAGCCCTTCTGCTCGCCACCGGCCTGCCGCGACACGCGGCTGTGTGGGCCGCGCTCGCGGTGGCCGCGGCGCTGGCCTTCGCCGGCTGGCGCGCGCGCCGCGGCATCGGCGCCATCGAGCGCACCGCCCGCCTGCTCGATGCGCGGCTCGGTTTGAGCGACACGCTCGCGACGGCTCTCTACTTCGGGGTGTCGCCGGTGGGCGGCGGATCGCCCGCGGTGGTGGCGCATCAGCGCGCCCGGGCCGAGCAAACCGCCGGCTCGGCGGACGTCAAGCGCGCGTTTGCCTTTCGGCGCCCCGCTTCTTCGGGCGCTTGCGTCGCGCTGCTCGCCGTCTCCTCCGGCTTGTTTGTATTGCGCTTCGCCACCGCGAAGCGGCTCGATCTCAAGGCGCCGCTGTTCCGAATCGGATTCGCGGATGCCCCCGCGCCGCGGGCTTCGGCACGCGCGCGTCTCCAAACCCGCCGTCCGTCCCGCCTTCCCCCGTCGGCGCTCACCGCGCCTGACGAAGTTCCGCCCGCCTGGCAGAACAACCCGGACGACCCGGGAAAAGCGCCCGACGACGCGCTCTCGACCGTCGATGAACCCAACGTCGACAATGCCGGGGCCACCGAACACAAGGCGGCGAAGCAGGAGGCTCGCACGAGCGCCGACCCGGCCACGCAAGCCGACGCGAAATCGGAGCGGGCGGACGCCTCCGATGACGAGTCCGGGGCGAGCGAGGCAAAGTCCGGCGCGCGCGAAGCGAATCCCGCGCCAGGCCAGCAGAGCTCGCCGAAGGGCGGCGAACGCTCGGGCGGGCAGTCCAGTCCAAGTCTCATGGACCGCGCCCGCGACGCCATGGCCGATCTGCTTAACCAGTTCAAGCCCGGGGCGCGCTCGTCGGAAGGCCGCCAGGACGGGAAGTCCTCGCAGGCCGCCAAGCAGGCGCAGGCACAGCGCCAGGCCACGAACGGCGCAAGCAAGGCCAACGCCAACAGCCAGCAGGGCGCGCCGGATCCGAACGCCGAGGGCGACACCGCTTCGCGCGCCGGACAGAAGATCCAATCGGCGCAGATGGGCGCTTCGAAGAGCTCGGTGAAAAGCGATTCGCCCGAGGCCGAAAGCGGCATCGGCAGCGAGGACGGCGCAAAGGATGCGCGGCTCGCCGATCAACTCGCGGCGATGGGCAAGATCAGCGAACTGATCGGCAAGCGGTCGGCCAACGTGACCGGCGACATGATGGTCGAAACCGGCTCCAGCAACCAGCAGCTTCGGACGCAGTATTCGAGCCAGAAGGCGGCGCACACCGCCGCCGGCGGCATTGTGGACCGCGACGAAGTGCCGCTCGCGTATCAGAGCTACGTGCAGCGTTACTTCGAGCAGATCCGTAAACACGCGCCGGCCGCGCAGCCCAAGTCCACTCCAGCCGGCGCGCTGCAGTAGCCGCGCTCAGCCGTGTCCGCCGTGGCCGTTCCCACCGCTGTTACCGTTGCCGTTCCCATTGCCGTTGCCGCCGCCGTTCCCATTGCCCCCGCCATCGCCGCCCCCGCTGCCATTGCCGCCACAATCGTCGCCGTTGCCACCGCTGCCGGCGCCCATAATCGTGATCGTGTTGCCCGCCGAGGGCACGAAGCTCGATTCGCCGTTCGGAGTCAGCGCGCGCACCACTCGCTGCCCGCCTGACGCCGATAGCGCCAGCGTGACCACCGCACTGATTTCGGTTCCATCGGAAGATACCTGAACGTCGCTCACGCCGAACGCGGGATCCGAGCTCGAGAAGGGACCGTTGGCGTGGTTGCCGCTCTGGCCGTTCCCGCGCCCTTTGCCTTTGCCGGGCAGCGTCGAGGGATCGACGAAGGCCAAGCCGGTCGCCCCGAACAGATTGGCGCCCGCGACGATCATGGTCACGCTCTGGCCGGGTTGAATGGTCAGCGGTTGCACGCTCATGACCACGGGCGCATTCTTGGCGCCGCCGCGGTCGTTGTGGTCGTCCTCACTCCCGCTTTCGCCCTCGGCCTGAACAGCGTCGATGGTCCCGGCCAACTCGAGCGAGCTCAGGTTCACGAGCGCGATCGTCCCGTCGCCTTCGTTACTCACAAGCAGCAGGTCATCGAGCATGTCGATGGCGAGCGATCGCGGGCCGAGACCCACCGGAACCTGGCTCTCGGTGGTGATCGCGATCACACCACCGGTCACGCTGACCGTGGCCACCGTCACCGACCCGCCCGTTTGATTCGCGAAGTACGCGAAATCCCCCGATACCGCGACGGCGTTTTCGCCGCCCGCCGGAACCTGGATTCCGGTCGTTTGGACGGCGCCAGTCGCGAGGTTTACCGCGACCACCATGTCGCCCGCGACGGCGCTCGGCTCGACCACCAGCGCGACGCCAAGCGTCGGCATCAGTTGAATGGCCTTCGGCCGGCTGTTCGCGCCCAAATCGATTCGCTTCACGACGTCGAGGGCTTCGAGATCCACCTCGACGATCGTTCCGCCGTCCTCGGCCGCGACGTAGGCGATACCGGCGATCTCATCCAGAGCCACGCCTCGCGGCCCGCGTGCCGCCTGGATCGTCGCGACAAGGCGCGGCACGGTGACGTCGATCACGGACACCGTATCCGAGTCCTCGTTCGCAACCACGGCGAGGTTGTTGTAGAAGGCCACCGCGCTCGGCCCGCCGCCGGTGGCAATCTCCGCGGTCACCATGCCGGTGGTAAGGTCGATCAGCGCCACTGCGCCGTTGTCGCGCTCGGTCGCCACCGCGATGGTGCCCGCGCCGTTCACGGCGATTGCATTTGGGCCGCTGTTCGCCGGCAGATCGATGACGCTGACGATCTGCTTGGAGGCGAGATTGGCGACGCGGATCACGTCGTCCTCTTCATCGGCGACGAGCGCCGTGTGCGTGCCCGGAATCCAGGCCACATCGGCGAGTTCTCTGGCGCGCGCCTGGTCCTCGCCGGGCGGCGGAAAATCGCCTTGCCCCGGACTCGGCAGAATGACCGCCTCGACTACGTTACTCACCTGGCCGGCCGAGGTCACCGCGACCTCGACGCGACCCGCGCCCGCCAGCGTGGCCGGCAACTCGACATTGATCTGCTGCAGGCCGGCGCAGCACGGCGCGTTGCCGTAGAAGGTGACGTTAGCCGGCGTGCCGCCGATGGTCACCGTGGGCGCGACCGTGAGATTCAGGCCCGTCGCATAGATGGCCAGATACGTCGGCGCGCCGTTCGTGGTTACCGTGAACGGACCGGGCGCGAAGGTGAGCGCATTGAGAATCGCTCCGTCCCGCGTGCCCGTGCCGAAGATCGAGAAGAGCCCCGGCGGGGCCGCGGCGGCGATCGTCACCGTGGTGGTGAACGTCCCAGCTTGCGAAGTCAGAGTTAACTGGTAGCCGCCCGGCGCGATCCCCGAGCCGATCAGCGCATTCACCTGGTTCGGGGACGTGTAAAAAAGTGCGAGTGGGCTATTACCTATTTTCACGGTCACGCCGCCAAGCTGCGTGGGAAGGTTCTGCGGATCGCCCGCTTGAGCCGTCACCGTCGCGATCTGGTAGCCGAAGATCGAGACGATGCTTCCCGGCGTAAGCGCCTCGTTCGAAAGGAATGAAGCTGCGTTGAGCACCTGGAGCGACTGGGCCCACGCGCCGCCCATCGACGCGATGAACAGCAAGCTTAGTGAAAGATTCTTCATGACGAGTACCCTTGGCGAGCAACGCGGCAGCCAAAGCGCCGGGCGGCTACAATGAGGAGGCTTGGCTCTTCATCCGCGAGATGACACGGGGCGCGGGTGATGCCGCGTCCTCAGCCGGCCCTTCAGGGCGTCGAACGCCGCCACGCGCTGATCCTGGCGGGCATCGCGCTGGCCTTCGTTTCCATCGCCACTGCCGTCAGCGTCACGCGTGGCCCGTGGTGGGACGAAGGTATGCTCGCCGACCCCGCTTATCACTTGGCGGCGCATGGCTACATGGGGTCTGGCGTCATGAACGAGTACGGCCACCCGATCGTTCGCCACTTCCCAGGCTACAACCGGTACACGTATTGGACGGCGCCTCTGTATCTGGTATCGCTTGCCGGCTGGTTCCGCGTTTTCGGCTTCTCGCTGCTCGCCGCGCGGCTGCTCTCGGTGTTGTGCGGGCTCGGCCTCATCGGGAGCTGCTTCGCGATCGCACGCCGGCTGAGCGCAAGCGCGGGCTTCGGCCTTCTCGCGGCGGCGCTCGTCGCCACCGATTACACCGTGCTGCTCAGCAGCGTGACCGTGCGGATGGACATCATGGCGGCCGCGCTCGGCTATGGCGCGATCGCCGTGTATCTCAGATGGCGCGAGCGGAGCCTCACCGCCGCCGCGGCCGCTTCATCGGCGCTCGCCGCCGCGTCGGTGTTCACTCATCCTGTAGCCCTGCTTCACACCGGCGGCCTGCTGTTCACCGCGATCTACTTCGACCGGCGGCGGTTACGTTTAAAACATTTTCTCGTCGCCGCGTGCCCTTATTTTGCCTTAACGGCGCTCTGGGGCCTGTACGTCGCCGAAGCCCCAGGCATCTTCTGGAAGCAGATCACGGCGCACGCCGGCTATCGCGTGGCGGGGCTGATGTCGCCGATCCATTGCATTCTCTGGGACTGGCGCTACCGCTATCTGACGTTCTTCTTTCCGCGGAGTGGCGGCGCCGAGCGGCTGAAGGTGATCGTGTTGATCGTTTACGCACTTGCGTTCGCGGCGGCGCTTGCCGCGCCCGCAATCCGCCGCGCCGCGGGCGTCGTCTATCTGGTCCTGCTTACGGCTCTTTATTACTCCGGGCTTGCCGTGCTCGATGACGCGCAGTTCCCGCACTACATGGTGCATACGATCACGGCGCTTGCGCTGTTGCTCGCGTTGACAGCGGGCTACGCGTGGCGAGCGCGCCTGGCGCCGCGTCCACTGATTGCCGCCGCACTCGCCTGCTTCATGGCGCTACAGTTGGGCGGGCACGTGCTCAAGATTCGCGCTGATACGTACGCCACCGCCTACGAGCCTACGCTTCGGTTTCTCGAAATGCATGCGTCGCCGGAGACGTTGATCGACGGCCCCGCCCAACTGTTGTTCGGGCTCGGCGAAGGCTACCGCCTCGTCGACGACGCACGGCTCGGCGGATTGAGCGGGCGTCGGCCGGACATCATCGTGCTCGACAATCTCCGCCCGGGCGCCGCGGCCTTCGCCGGGCGCGAGCCGGACATGGCGCGCTGGGTTGGCGATGTGCTCGACCATCGATTCCACGTGGCCGCCAGCTACGGCGAATACCGGATCTATCTGCCGGACAAGCCGGCGCAATAGGCCGGCTCGGCGCAAGCAGCCGGAGACCGCGGCCATTTGGCCATATAATAAAGGCAAGGAGGCCAGCATGACGGCAGCGGCGATTGCGGACATTCTCGGCGGCCCGAAGATCCTGGGCCGGACGATCACACGCACGGCCGAGCTGGCCGCACTGGTGCGGCGGGGCATTCCGGCCCGCACGGTGAAGGCGCTGGCGGCGCATCTCGACGCGCGGCAGAGCGACGTTTCGGCGACGCTCGGCATTCCGCAGCGAACCTTGACCCGGCGGCTCGGCCGGCACGAGCGGCTTACGCCCGCCGAAAGCGACCGCACGGTGCGGCTGGCCCGCGTGTTCGCCGCGGCCGTCGACGGCATCGGAAATCGCGACAAGGCGACCGCGTGGCTGCGAACGCCGAACCGCGCGCTCGGCGGCGCCAAGCCGATCGATCACCTGGACACCGACCCCGGCGCGCGCGACGTCGAGGACCTGCTCGGCCGCATCGCCCACGGCGTGTATAGCTGATGCGTCTTTGGCGGATCTGCCGCGCCCGCCACGCCAAGGCCGCGTTTTCCGGAGACGGCGCCCGGCTTTACGGCGGCCGTTGGAACAGCCGCGGCGTGTCCATGGTCTACACCTCGACGTCGCTCTCCCTCGCCGCGATCGAGACGTTCGTGAATCTCGAGCCCAACCTGCGCCCGGATGACCTGATGTCCATCGAGGCCGAACTGCCGGACGATGAGCCGGCCGGGCGCGTCGAGCCGGCGACGCTGCCGGCGAACTGGCATTCCGCCGGCCTCGACACGCTACGGCGGATCGGCGATGCCTGGATTCGGGGCGGCGAGACACTGGCTCTCTATGTGCCCTCGGCCGCGCTGCACTCGGAGTGGAACGTGTTGTTGAATCCGGCGCACCCGCACTTGGCGCGACTGCGGCGGGATAAGCCGCGGCGGTTCGAATTCGACGAGCGGATGTTTCGTTGACGCGCTTTTCAGCGCGCTTCGAGCAGGCGCTCGAGCAGCGGCGGGATCTCGAAGACCGCTCGATTTCGCGTCGCCGCGGCATTGGCGCGGAATCGCGCGAAGTTCGCCGCGTCGAGCAGCCGCCGCAGCCCGTCCCCGGCGTGGCGGAATGAAGAGATGACCACGCCAACGCCCTGTTCCTCGACCCATTGCGCGTTGTAGCGTTCCTGCGGCAGCGTCCACGCGTTGCGCTCGACCAGCACGGGCAGCTTCATGGCGAGCGCTTCGCTGATGCTTCCCGGGCCGGGCTTGCCGACGAAGAAATCGGCGAGCCCCATTAAGCGCGGCACCTCGGTCGTGAAACCCTCGACCCGCATCGGCGCGCGCGTTCGCATGCGCTCGATGCGCTGGCGCAGACGCGCGTTGCGGCCGCAAAGAAAGATCCACTGCGCGGGCGGCTCCATGCGATCCACCGACCGGGCGATCGTAGCCATCGCGCTCGATCCTTCGCCACCGAACAACACGAGGCCGGTCGGAAGATCGGGCTCAAGGCCGAGCGAAACGCGAGCCGCGCCGCGGTCGATCGCGGGCGTGTCGTAGAACGCCGGACGCAGGATCATGCCCGAAGTCGCGAAGATTTTCTCCGCCGGGTGGCCCATGCCGCGCGCCTGCGCGACGGCGCGCGGTGTGCCGCAGATGAAATATTGCGGCTGGCGTTCGATCCAGAAGTGCGGGGGATAATCGGCGAGGTCGGTGAGAATGGTGACAAACGGCGTCGCGGGCGCGGCGCGGCGCAGGCTCTCGAACAGGGCGCGGTTGAAGTTCGGGACCAGCGAGACTACAAGGTCCGGCGGATCGGCCGCCCAGAAGCGATCGAGCAGACGCACCTGGCCGCGGTGATACATCCGGATGATCCCGTGCATCAGCGGCAGCATCGCGGGCGAGCCGAGCGTCCAGCCGCGCTTGAGCATCTGATTGTAGACGTCCTGCAATCGCAGGCCGGTGAGCTTGCGGAAGATGTCGAGCGGATCGAGAATCTCCTGCAGGTTCACGAGCCGCACGCGCCAGGGGCGCGGTTGGGATTCGATGACGGCCTGGAGCGCGGTGGCGGCGCTGCGATGGCCGCCGCCGGCGTCGAAGAAGATGAAGTCGAGTTTCCTGGGCGCGGCGGGCAACGCCATATCTTAGCGTGGCCCTGGCGGGGTCTTCACATCGATGGCGATGAGGACAGCGGGCGCGGCGCCGGCATTGCTCAGCGCCTTCCCTGCCCCGGCGTCGAACCAGTGGACGTCGCCCGGCGCAAGATCGATGCGTTCCGCGCCGGCCGCGATGCGCGCGGCGCTCAGCGCGACTAGCAATTCCGGCAACGCGGCCTCACCTGCGCCGGCGCAGTCCGTGCCCGCCGCGCAGTCGATTTCGACGATGCGGGCGTACTCGTTGTCCAGCCGCACGCGCCGCGCGTTGCCCGCGGGCGGCGCGGGAAGCGGTGGCATGCGGTCGCTGCGGACGGGGCCGGGTGGCGACGGAAGTCTCCATTCGATGCGCAGCGAGTCGTCATCCGTATCGCTCATGCTGATCACCTGGTGGACCTCGGCGGCGCCGGTGGTGAAGCGCATCGCGCCCAACTTCACGGCCGGACGCGTGGTCTCGAACGGCGAGGCCCCGACGTGGAGGAAGCGCACGGGCCCGCCGTCAGAGAGGTACACGAACAGCGCCGGATGCGCCGGATGCTCATGCGAAGGCACGACGCCGCGCGCGCCATAGTGAACGCGCAACACACGCAACGACGCGTTCTCGAACACCAGTTTGTAGGCTTGCGGAGCGGCGACGAGCGCATCCTGTCCGGCGAGCGCCGCCTGCGCCGCGATCAGACACGCCGCGCCGCGAAGCCAGCGCCGCATCCGTGCCGGTAAAATGTCATCCATGCCTCACCCCCGCGTCGAGATCGAATATTGCACCGAGTGCCGCTGGATGCTCCGCGCCGCGTGGATGGCCGAGGAGCTGCTGACGACGTTCGCGGGCACGATCGGCGAAGTCGCGTTGATCCCGGGCAAGGGCGGCGTGTTCGAGGTGCGCGCCGAGGAACAAACGGTGTGGTCGCGCGCGACGAACGGCCGCTTTCCCGAGATCAAGGAACTGAAGCAGGCGGTACGCGATGCGATCGCGCCGAATCTCGATCTGGGCCACACGGACCGTTAGCGTGGCCCGATCCGCTCGACGTTGAGATACGGACGCAGAGCTTCGGGCACGACGATCGTGCCATCTTTTTGTTGGTAGTTTTCGACGATCGCAACCCACGTGCGGCCTACCGCGAGCCCGCTGCCATTGAGCGTATGCACGTATTCGGGCTTGCCCTTGGCGGCGCGGGCGCGGATCGAGGCGCGGCGGGCCTGGAACGCCTCGAAATTCGAGCACGACGAAATTTCCTTGAATGCGTTCTGGCCGGGCAGCCAGACCTCGATATCGTAAGTCTTGGCGGAGGAGAAGCCCATGTCGCCGGTCGAAAGCGCAACGGTGCGGAACGGCAGGCCAAGGCGCTTGAGAATATCCTCGGCGTCGGCGGTGAGCCGTTCGAGGTCGGCGTAACTGTCGCCGGGCTTCGCGAATTTCACGAGCTCGACCTTTTGAAACTGGTGCTGGCGGATGATGCCGCGGACGTCGCGGCCATGGCTGCCCGCCTCGCTGCGGAAGCACGGCGTGTAGGCGCAGAGCGACACGGGCAGGCCGTCGAAGTCGAGCGTCTCGTCGCGGAACAGGTTCGTCACCGGCACCTCCGCGGTGGGCGCGAGCCAGAAGTCGGTCTTGTCGATCTTGAACAGATCCTCGGCGAACTTCGGAAGTTGCCCGGTGCCGAAGAGGCTGGCCGAGTTGACCAGAAACGGCGGCAGCACTTCGGTGTAGCCGTGCTCGCGCGTGTGGACGTCGAGCATGAAGTTGATCAGCGCGCGTTCGAGCTTCGCGCCGAGGCCCCAATAGACGGCGAAGCGCGCGCCGGTCACCTTTGCGGCGCGTTCCAGATCGAGAATCTTCAGCTCCGCGCCGAGGTCCCAATGGGCCTGGGGCTCGAAATCGAATTCGCGCGGCGCGCCCCAGCGGCGCACTTCGACGTTGCCGCCGGCGTCGCGGCCGGCGGGGACGGACTCGTGAGGCAGATTGGGGACGGCCGCAAGCAGCCCGCGGAACTCCTCGTCCAGCGCCGCCGCGTGTTTGCCCAGCTCCTCGATGCGCGCGGCCGTCTCGCGCACTTCGCGCTGCGCTTCGGCCGTGTCGACGCCCTGCTGGCGCAGCTTGCCGATCGCCGCGCTGGCCGCATTGCGCTTCGCCTGAAGGTGCTCGCTATCGGTTACCGCCGCGCGCCGCTGCCGGTCGAGATCGCGAAACCGTTCGAGGTCGAGCTGGTAGCCCCGCGCGGCGAGCCGCCCGGCGATGTTCTCCAGATTGCTCCGGAAGAACGCAAAATCGTACATGCCTACCGGTCGCCGATCGGGACCCACGCCTGGCCGACCGTGGCGCCCGTGTAGTCGGCCCGGGGGCGGATCAGGCGGTTATTGCGGAACTGCTCGAGCACGTGCGCGGTCCAGCCGGACATGCGGCTGACGGCGAAGATCGGCGTGAACAGATCGATCGGAATGCCGAGCGAGTAGTAGGTCGAGGCCGAGTAGAAGTCGACGTTGGCGTTCAGGCCCTTGAGCTGCTTGATGGTCTCCTCGATCTTCTTCGAGGTGAGATACAGATCGAGATGGCCGGTGCTCTTGCCGAGCTCCTCGGACATTTTGCGCAGGTGGGTGGCGCGCGGGTCCTCGGTCTTGTAGACGCGATGGCCAAAGCCGGGGATTTTGATCTTATGGTCGAGCATGTAATGAATGTGCTCGAGCGCCTTCGCTTCGCTCCCCGCGTCGAGCAGCATCTTGATGACTTCCTCGTTGGCGCCGCCGTGCAGCGGCCCTTTGAGCGCGCCGATGGCGGACGTCACGGCCGAGTGGATGTCGGAGAGCGTGGCGGCGGTGACGCGGGCGGCGAACGTCGAGGCGTTCAACTCGTGGTCGGCGTGAAGGATGAGCGCGATGTCGAAGACGCGCTCCATGACCGCGTCCGGCTTTTTGCCGGTCAGGGTGTAGAGGAAGTTCGCGGCATATCCGAGCGACGGATCGCCGGGGATCGGCTCGGCGCCCTTCCGCAGCCGGTCGAAGCTGGTGGTGAGGGTCGAAATCTGGGCCATCAGACGAAGGGCTTTGCGCGTGCTAGCTTCGATCGAGTTGTCGCGCGCCTCGGCGTCGTAGAGACCGAGCATCGAGACCGCCGTGCGCAACACGTCCATGGGCGGGCGTGTTCCGACGCCGGCAAGGAAAGCGGTCACCTCGGCCGGGATGGCGCGCGAGGCGGCCAGAGAGGACTTCAGTTCATCGAGTTCGGCCCGCTTCGGCAACCGGCCGTGCCAAAGAAGGTGAATTACTTCCTCGAAGGTCGCGTTCTCGGCCAGGGTGTGGATGGTGAAGCCCTGGTAGCTGAGAATGCCGGCGCCTCCGTCGATATAACAAATCTGAGATTCGGCCGCTACGATTCCTTCGAGGCCCGCTCCTGTGACTGCCATATGATTGCGTCTCCTTAAGTTTCAGCTCAGCCCGCCGGAAGTTTCATCGGCAATGGTCCGATGCTCACAGTGAGCCGTCGTCGCGAAACCTTATTCTACTGAATCCGGGGCCGGGCGAACCGCCGGGGTTGGCGCGGTCGGATGGCGCAGACGGCCGAGGATGGCGCTGAAAATGGCGATGACGGGAACGGAAAGGAACATGCCGGCGATGCCCGCCACCTGTTCGCCGGCGAGCACGCCGAAGAGCACGAGCAGCGGGTCCATCTCGATGCCGGCGCCGAGCAGGAACGGGACGAGCACATAGTCCTGGAATCCGCGCAACACGAACCAGAAGAGAACGAACCAGCCGACATGGCCATAGCCCGCGATGCCCGTGATCAGCGCCGTGATCAAGCCGGCGGCGAGGGGACCGACAAAGGGAATGAATTCGAGCGGCCCGGCGAGCGAGGAGAGCAGCATGCCGTAGGGCGCGCCCGTGGCGGCCAGGAAAATGGCGTACCAGCCGAACGCCGAGAGAGCCTGTAGGACGAGCGCCCGCATGTACTGGCCCAGCAGGCGGTCGATATCGAAGAGGATTTCCTCGACGGCGTTGCGCGCGGGGCCTGCGCCGAGTTGAAGGACCAGACGGTCGCGCATCCTCGCCCCGTCCTTGAGGAAGAAAAACGAGAGCACCGGGATCAGCACAAGGTATCCGGCATAGCGGACGCCGAGCGCCAATTGGGCGCCCAGCCTTTGCAGATAGGGCACGACATCGCGGCCGCTTTGGCGAGCCTCGGCGCGAAGAAAGTCGAGGAGCCGCCCGCGTTGCGGTTCGAGCCACACGGGCAGCGGAATGCGATTCTGCCATTGTGGGTCCTGGACCAGGTTGGGCAGCCTCGCGGCCAGGCTGGCGGCCTCCTCGGCAATTCGCGAGCCGAGCGTGATGCCCGCGAACACGAGCAGGCCGATGAGCAGCAGATAGAGTAAGCCGAGCGAAACCTCCGCCGGCACTCGGGCGGGCGTGAAGCGATTCACCAGCCGAAGCACGGGAGCGAGCAGGTAGGCGAACAGCAGCGCGAACGCGAACAGCGCGACCGTCGAGCGGGCAAGCCACAGCAGGCCGATCGCGAACGCGATCAGGAAGACGGTCCAGACAATCCCCGCGGCGCGGCGGTCGACACCGAGCATATCGCCCCAGCATAGCCGGTCACGTGGGGTGAGCGCCCCAGTAGACCGGCAGGCAGGGCGCGCATGGCCGGCGCGAATCTAAAACAGGATCCGGACCGAGGCTTGTAAGTCGCGATTGTCGTTGATGGTCGAGGTGATCTGGCCGACCGTCGGCGAGCCGATGTTCGCATTGGGGAAGCCGAAGCTGGGCGTGTTGAACGCGTTGAAGAAGTCCATGCGGAGTTCCATGCTCACGCGCTCCCCGTGGAGAGCGATGTGGCGGAGCATGGAGAGGTCCCAGTTCGATTCGCCGGGACCGTAGAGCGCGCCGCGAGGGGAGTTGCCGTAGGTATTGGGTGGAGGCGCCGCGAAGGCGGCCGGATTGAACCACAGCGACTGCTGCGCATTCGATAACGTGCCGGAGGCGATTCGGTTTGGCCAGCTCGGCGCGCCGAAGTTCACGCCGCTATTAAGGTACACGGTGAATGGCAGGCCGCTGGCGAAAGTGACGATGCCGTCCAACTCCCAGCCGCCGGCGATATACGAGGCGATTCCGTCACGCAGCCACTTGCGATCCTTGCCGAACGGGAGCTCGTAAGTGTAGCTGCCGACAAGTCGATTCATCTGGTCGAAGCCCGAAGGGCCGTACCCGGCGGCGAAATCGGTGATCGTCTGCGGATTGCCGACCGCGCCGCCGCCGCTGGCGGCCGAACCGCCGTAGTCGAGCGACCGGCTGTAAGAGTAACTCAGCAACGCGGTCATGCCGTGGGAATAATGCTTGGTCAGCTTCACTTGCAGTCCGTGGTAGTTCGACATGTTACGTTCGTCGCACTGCGTCATGTTCGAGACGTTATTGAGTGGCTGGATGATACGGCGCGAGGCCAGAGAGCCGGCCGAGTCGACGCCCGGAGTGCCGAGAAGGACTTCATTCGGGTTGTAACAATAGGTCAGGTGAATTCCGCGGCTACCGGCGTAAGCGACTTCGAGCATTGTCGAAGGATCGATCTCGCGCTCGATGTCGATGTTCCAGCTCTCCATGTACGGAGTGAGGTTATTGAACTGGTGGCCGATTACGGCGGGCGACGCGGCATTCAGCGCCGCCGTCGTCATGGGCTGAATCGGGGCGATTGGCGGAAACAGGTTCTGGATCTGCGGCACACCGGCCATATTCAGCGGATACGTGTTCGGCGAGAAGTTCTGCGAAATCGTGTACGGAACCTGCTGGCCGAGCTCATCCGAACCCGAGAACGGGCCGGGAAAATACGAGATCGCGAAGCCGCCGCGAAGGACGGTGGTCTGCTTGCCGGTGATGTCGTAAGCGAAGCCGAGCCGGGGCGCGAGATCGCCCCACCGCGTCTGTATGCCTGCCGTGTTGGATACGCCGTTCTGGCCGGCGTAGTCCAGGCTGAGCGTATTGAAGTTGAAATTAACCAGCCGGTTCCGGATCTCGACATCCGGCGGGAAGACGTCGTAACGGATGCCCAGGTTCAAGGTAAGCCGCGAGCTTACCTTCCAGTCGTCCTCAAAGAAGCCGGCGAACTCCTGGTTCGTCATATAGTACGGCGTAATCAGGAAGCCGCGCGAACCGCCCGTGGAGTAACCAAGGAGCATGCTGGCGATACCCGATCCGCCCGTGGCGTTTATGGGGTTGTTGGTGAAGTTGTCGTTGAAGTTAATGGTTCCCCGCGTATTGGTGTTGGTAAACGGGTCCACCAACTCGCGGATATACCGGAAGCCGAACTTCATCTGATGGGCGCCCTTGGTCCAGGAGAGGTTGTCCTCGAACTGGATGTTGGTCTGCTTCGGATTCGCAGGAAGGAACGCCGCGCCGCTGGCGATGCCGGTGAAGTCCTGGATATTCAGATTCGGCAGACCGCTGGTGAAATGAGAAATGTTGATGCCCTGAATGCCGAGGGATGTCGCCGAGGCGAGGCCGTAGCCGGAAGGCACGGTGTAGGGATTTGTACGGGCATAACCCATGCGGTACTCGTTCAGCACCGAGGGCGTGAAGATGTGCGTTTCGTTGAACGCCGCGCCCTGCGCAATGAGATTCGTGGTCTGAGGGCCGGCGACGTATGGGCCGAGATTGAACTCCTGCGCGGCAGCGGCGGGCGTGGGCAAGCAGCAGGCGCCCTGGCCGGAGGCCGGATTTTGGTAGACGAACGACTCATAGGAGTAGCGGAAGAACATCGAATCCTTATCGCTGAGACGGTAGTCGATGCGCGTATTCCCGCCGTTGTCGTCGGTGATCTGGTTAGCGGCCGAGGTATAGTTATTGAAGCTGCCTGGAAGTTGGGGCAACGGGTAAATACTGGCCACATTCGCGCCAACAGGATTAATCAGGTTCGAAGGTATGATGTTTCCCGCGAAGGGCTGACGCACGAACTGCCCGTTCACCTGCTGCGTGGTTAAGGGATTGTAGATGGGAATTAGCTTGCCGGCGGAATTGTAGTACTGGCTGAAGTCGCCGGTGCGTTCCGCCGCGGTGGGGACGCTGTTGACGAACGTGATTCCCTTCAAGGCGCGGATGGCGTAGTAGTCGGCGAAAAAGAATAGCTTGTCCTTGATGATGCGCCCGCCGACCGCGCCGCCGAACTGGTTACGGCGGAACTCGGGCTGTCTCTGCGTGGTCGGATTGAAGTAATTCCGCGCGTCCATGTAGCTGTTCCGGAGAAATTCGAATGCCTCGCCATGATAGTCGTTCGCGCCCGAGCGGGTAGATACGGACACGACGCCAGCGCCGCGGCCGAACTCGGAGGAAAACGTCCCGGTCAGGACCTTGAATTCGCCGATCGACTCGACCGACGGCTGCACCATGACAGTGTTGAAGGTGTATTCGTTGTCGTCGATGCCATCCACGAGCCATGCGTTCATGTTCGCCTGGCTGCCGAGCGCGTTGAAGTCCGAGGAGGCGCGCGGATTGAACGAGCTGGCGCCCGACAGGTTTTCGCCGACCTGGCCGGGAGTGACTCCGGGCACGAGGTAGACGAGCTGTGCGAAGTTCCGGCCGTTGAGCGGCAGCATCTGGACGGAGTGCTGGGTTACGACATCGCCCAGTTCGGCGCTGTCGGCGTGTACGAGCGGCGCGGTCGCCTTCACTTCCATGGTCTGGCTGAGTTCGCCGACCTCGAGCGTGAAGTCCAGCCGGGCCTTCTGGTCCACGTCGAGAATCACGTTATCGGTCTCGGCGCGCTTGAATCCTTGAAGTTCGACGACGACCTTGTAGGTTCCGGGAATCAGGAACGGCGCGTTGTAATTGCCGCTGTCGTCGGTCTGGTAAGTTGTCGTTGTGCCTTTATTGATTTCGGTGATGGTGATTTTGGCGCCGGCGACGGGAGCGCCGGTGGAGTCGTGAACCGCCCCGAGAATCGTTCCGCTGGTTACCTGGGCGGACGCCGGAATTGCGAGGCAGACGGCGGCGATTGCGAGACAAACCGCCAAAGATATTTTCTTGCACATAGCCATAATGGCCCCCTTTCAATTGCGCGCTTCGTCGAAGCGAGTGTTACAAATACAGGCGGCCCCAGCACCGCTCGCGGTCTTCGGCGAGCCCGGACCTGATAGGACCGGGCCCGGTTGGGTTATAAATTCCGATGTCCATTGTTCTATTCATCCTGCGTTCTCATTCGCCGGCGTCAGCCGGGTCCACGGCGTTACCCATGCCGCACCTTACGGCACGCCGCGGATTTCAGGCCGTAGTTGGCGAATTTCCGGCCCGTTTCATGCTCCAGAGCCAATCGCCAGACCGCTCGTGATCCCATTGCGGCGTCGGATCGAAGTAACCCGTGCCCGGCATCAGATGCTGTTTGGCCACTTCGTCATTGAGCGTCACGCCGAGGCCGGGCTTGTCCGGAACGGTAATGAAGCCCTTGTTGATGATCGGCTTCTCCACGCCTTCGACCAGATCCTGCCACCACGGGACATCGAGCGAGTGATTCTCGCAGGCGAGGAAATTCTCGGTCGCCGCCGCGCAGTGCACCGACGCCATGGCTCCGATCGGCGTGCCCGCGTAGTGCATCGCCATTGGGACGCCGTATTCCATCGCGGCTTCGCCGATCTTATGGGTTTCGAGAATTCCCCCGGAGGTGGAGATGTCGGGATGAATCTTGCTGACGGCGTGCTTCTGACACAAGTTGATGAAGCCCTCTTTGAGATAGATGTCTTCGCCGGTGAGGATCGGGGTGGGGCTTTCCGCGGTAATGTGCTGAAGTAACTCGGTATATTGCCACGGGATCACATCTTCCATCCACGAGAGGTTGTATTTCTCGTACGCTTTCCCGAGCCGGATAATGGAATTCACGCCGAGGTGGCCGAGGTGATCCATCGAAAGCGGAATTTCCATGCCGACCGCGCCGCGGACCGCCGCCACATACTCACATAGTTTATCGATGCCCTTGTCCGTCACCTCCATCGCGGTGAACGGATGGGGCAGGTTCCGCATCTCCCAGGGACCCATTCCCGCCGGACGGGTCACGGTGCCGGGGATCTTCGCGACCATGTTGACGTTCAGATCCATCTTCAGCCAGGTGAGGCCCATCTCTTCCTTGCGCGCCTTCTCGCGCGCCGCGTACACAGCCGGATCTTCCGACTCGGTTGTGTCGGCGTAGATCCGGATCTTGTCGCGGAACTTGCCGCCGAGCATCTGATAAATCGGCACGCCGTACACCTTGCCCGCGATGTCCCACAGGGCTTCCTCGATTGAGACCACGCCGCCGGCCTGCCGCCCGTGGAAGCCGAACTGTTTGATTTTCTGCCAGATATAACTAATGCGAAGAGGGTTCTCACCCACCACGCGGCTCTTGAGGAACAGCGCGTAGGTGGCGCTGGCGCCGTCGCGCACCTCACCTAATCCGTAGACGCCCTGGTTGGTATCGAGGCGGACGATGGTGCAGGGACTCGGCCCGGGCTTCACGATGGTGGCTATGCGCAGGTCCGTGATCTTGAGGGTCGACGGGCTGGAGTTCGTGTTCACATTCCGGACGGGCGACTCTTGGGCGGCCGCATCGCGCTCGAGCAGCGCGCCGCCCAACATCGCGGCCGACGCTTTGAAGAGTCCGCGACGGCCTATCATCCCGCCATTTTGATTCGACATCTGTTCCGCTCTCCTATCTCCTAATTCGTCTCTTGCCTTGCATTTCCACAACCCGGGCGCCGGGGCGCAAGCGTGGCGCGATCGTAGTTACATTCGTGGGTTGTTCGTCCTGGCTTGCTTACGCGCTTGCCAATGTTCCTGCACATGGCTGCCGGCTCCGGGACATTCGCCGTCATAAGTTCGCGTGGGCTTCGATCCTTCGACGATCCGGCAACGTACACCGCTCCTCTGCCGATGTGGCGCTCCGCCGCGTTTCCGATCCCGTGCGCGTACCACGCGCCTGCCATTACCTCTACGTCCCGATGGACGCGAAGGTCGATATCCTCGAGGCAGGCCGCACCGAACGTTTGAAGCGCCCGCGAACGGCTTCGTGTTCTTCCGCCGATGTGTCCGAAGCCAAGGATTGCGCGACCGGCCAAATGTCCCGCGCCGGGTACAGCGGCCAAGGAGTTCTTCATGGTCCTCAACTCACCGCAACTCACTGCCGTCTGGGTTGCATCCTCAGCTTCGATCCCTTGCTCTCCAGATACTTATTGAATTCCTCGACCATCTGCGGCGACCACGGTCCATCCACCTGGCCGGGTCTGTACTTGCCTTCGCGGAGCATTTCGTGGCCCCAATCGTCCCTGTAGTGCGTCATTTCGGAGTCGTCGGCGACCTTCTCGGCGAGCTGCGCCGGGATGAACGTGATGCCATCGAGGTCGCTCAGCACCACGTCGCCGGGGAGAACCGTGGCGTGGCCGATACGGATCGGCACGTTGAAGCCCATCAGCGTAGCTTCGGCGATGGCCGACGGGTGGAAGTCGCGGGCGAAGACGTGAAAGCCCTTGATCTCGGACAGGCCCGACGGGTCGCGTACGGCGCCGTTGACAACCAGGCCCGTGCCGGTCTTGGTCATCATCGACGTGCCGAGGTTGTCGCCGATGATCGTGCCGCCGTCGACCTTGCCGAACAGGTCGACGACCATTACGTCGCGGGTCACCAGCGTGTCGATGACCCAGGAGTTCTGACCGTGCCCGACGCGGCCCTCCTTTTTGCCCTGTTCGTTGATGAAGGTGTTCACGTCAGGGCGGAATGGCATGAAAACCGCAGTGACGGCGCGGCCGATGAGTCGCTCGCCGGGGTTGATCTCCTTCCAGCCGCCTTCGAATTGAAGCCGGTAGCCGGCCCCGCGCAGCGTGCCCCAGGCTTCCTCCGCAGTCGTCTCTTTCAAACGGTCCAGAACGGAGTCCGGCACTTTTGGGCGTCCGTCGGGGAAGCGCTCCCCTTGCCACGCGGCGGTCAGATTGACGAGCTGTTCCTTGCTGAACATCCCGATCTGTCCGCTCAATCGAACGGACAGCAGCAAGGCCAACACGAACCCACCGGCGCCGCCGGACGTGCTTCGCTTCAGCTTCATGGCTGTAACCCCTCCTGACGTGTCACGCCTCGGCGCGACGGCTGGTTGGCGTCGCCGGCGGAAGAAACTGTCGTTGATGACAAGCTAATGCCGAACGACGGAAAAAGCAAGAGCAAATGCGGTAGTCAGCCGTGCCATCACGGTTACGCAACGTTATTCGTTATTGTTTTGAGAGGCTTGGCTCGATAAGAGTGACTTGGCTATTTACTCGAGTAACGCCGGCCGGTTCACGACGACGTCGGCTTCGTAGGTCCAATTCAGAGCGAGCGTGCCGTCGAGCAGGCAACGCACGACGACCTGGTAGGCTGGCGGGAGGCTGTTCACGCCCCTCGCCGCGAGGCGCGCCTTCAATACGCGCAGGCTGGCTGGAGAGGCGAAGAACTCCATGGCGGCCTGCGGCCCAGCGGAAGTGATCCCGGAGCACAATACGACGCGAGAGGCGCCGGCGGGGCCACGCGGGCCGGGCAGCACGGTGAGGAGACCGAATACCTCCTTCAGATGACCTGACGAATCCGAGACGGGGCGAAATACGCGGCGAGCCGCGGCGCCGGGAGGGCCATCGGCAATGACCTCTTGTCTCGAGCCTGGATCGTAATAGACCGAGAAGGGCATGTTGGCGAGCAGGCGCGCGGCCAGATGGCTGTAGCTGGGTGAACCGATGAGCAACGAGTTCCGGCCGCGCAGGGCCATCGGACGCATGCCGTTTTCGGGCAAGACCTGCACGGCTTCACCGGCCCCGGATAGCACGCGAACGGCCGCCGACGCGGCGAGTGCATCGCCGAGCAAAGCATCGTTCACCGTGGACTGCATGAAGACACCGCCGCCTTCGACGAAGTGAAAGCCGCGATACCAGGCGGACACTTCGGACGGCGCGGGCTGGATGCCCGACTGCGGCGGGACCGCGCCGTTCGGGTAGTTGATCAGCAGCAGGACCGGCGGCGAAGCGATGGTGATCACGGGATTGGCGCCAGGCGCGAGCATGGGACCCCAGGCCTCACGCAGAAGGGGATCGAGCACCGGACGGGGCGCCGCAGCGAACCAGCCGGTGGCGCCCGCGGCCAGCGCGAGAAGGAGCGCTCCGAGCGCCACCCGCGCGCGGCGCGAGCGTAGGGATTCGCGCGTTTCGCCCGCGCGCTCCATCGAGGCCTCGGCGCGGCTGACATAACAGGGCACGTACGAGCCCTTACGCAACTCGATCCGAATCTCCGCCTCCGGATTTTCGCGTTGATAGTACTCGTGCAGCTTCTGGCGGAGGGCATAGGCGCGGCTGCGCACGGAGGAGTCGTCGTGGGTGGTGTAGCGGGCGGGCCGGCCGAGCGCCTCGGTGCCGATCGAGTATTCGCTGATCTCGCTTGCGCGCCCGCCGATCTCCATCTCGCAGATGTAGCGCAGAAAGCGCTTCGACTGGTCGCTGCGCGCGAAGGCGTGGCCGCGCAACACTCCATCGAGCGCGGCCCGTTTCTCTTCCGCGGTAAAGACACACTCCTGGGCTGTCACAGCCGCATTACCGAGGGCATCGTATCACAGGTGGGGCATGGAGGCGCCGGTGCAGGCGCCGATGGCCGATGCGGGCGGCGTCCCTCGACCGGCGCGATGGGCGCCGAAACTCAGTCACAACCGGATGCATGAGTGTAAGGCAAAGATTCGTGAATACTTACAAGTTTTCATTCGGAGCCCGCTTGGGGTGTCGCTGGTAGTCTCATTCGCGTGAGGAGCTTTCTATGAGCACAACGACAACCACGACTACGAATCCGCCCACCGTACTGCCGGACGACAACGCCGCCTTCGATCAAGCTTACTGGGCGTCACAGCCGCCCGAGGTGCAGGCGATCGAAAGCATGGCCTCTCCGGAGGCCACCGCGCTGAGCCTGGCCGCGAAGGGCTTCGTCATTGACGTGCCGATCATGATCTGGAAATGGGATCCCTGGAAGGTGATGCGGCTGCGCCAGCAGTACGGCTACACCTGGGTCCCTTCGGCGCTGCAGCCACCCATCCAGGAGGCGCCCGGGATCAACGAGCCGGGCCTGACACCGTACGATCCGAACAATCCGCCCGCCGGCTCGATCAAGGTCTCGACGAATCTCGCCGACTATCCTCCCTTCAACCCGCCGGCGCCCGCTCCGCCGTCCCCGCAGACGACCGACTACGTGGGGAGCCTCGATTTCGGCAACACTTACTTTGCGCTACCTGGCGATCCGACTCCGGATGGCGTGATCGTCACCGATGTGCGCGGCAGCTTTCTGAAGCACCGCCAAGTGGTTCAGACGCCGTTCGGGCCGATGATCAACGGCTGGTATGAGCTGCTGCCATCGACGGCGCCCGCGACGCATTGAAAGCCGCGCGCCATGATGGATTGCTTCACGAGGCCGGGGCGATTCGCCGCGGCCCTTCTTCTTTGTCTGATCGTCACCGCTCGCGAATCGCGCGCGCAGGTGTCGCTGTTGTTCACGCCGCAGCCCTTGCGGACCTCGCGTTCGGTGGGCATTCGGAATGTCGGCCTCTGGACCGTGCTCGCGTGCAACGACGGCGCGGCGATGCGCATTTTACCCGAGGAACGCATTCTGATGGCGGCGCCCGCTCTCTGGGCTCTCGATCACGCCACGGCGTTGACGGCGTTGACCCAGAGTCACGTCCGCGACCGCAGCGTGGTGATTGCCACGCTCTTACAACAGGCCGTGATGCTCACTACGATCCTCACGGCGGGCGGCCTTGTCGCGGCCAGTCCGCGAGCCATCGTGAGTCTGACGCTGGGCGATTCAGCCGCTCAGCAGCTTGCCTCCGCGATCCGGGGCCAAGCGCCGGACCTCAGCGGGATTCAGAGTAACCTGCTCGAGACCAGCCTTTCGCTTGGACCCGGGGCTTGCGCGACACGCACGCTGTTAGGCGGCATCCACAAAGGAGCCACGGCGATCTCGGCGCAGATCCCGTGAGGCATCGGACGCTTCGCGGATCGGATCACAACCGGCTTGACAAGGGTGGGCGGAGCTTGCAGGCAAGGTGCAGGAGACGGTCCGGCGTCCGGTGACCCGATTCGGAAGATTTCACCGCCAGGCCCGTTCGCTTGGCGGTGAGTCCATTTTGTACAGCACCTCGTCTCAATGCCGCGTTCTTATTGCGATTCGGGCTGGTAAACCGATTCCGCGCACTCCGCCTGGCCGCTGAGCTTCAAGGCGGCCAAGAGACCGGTCAGGCGCATCCGCGCATCGCTGCCCGCGACGTGGGCTGGGCCGCGCAGCGATTCTTGAAGGTGGGGGCGGCGCCGGCGCCGGCCCGTTTGTTTGCAGGCGTCTTCCGCTCCGGCTTCCCTTTGACGGCATTCCCGCAAATCTTCGCGGGTGCTTGACTTCAACTGCTTCTGACACTATTGTTAGTGCTCGATGAAATCGCCCCGCGAACCCGGCCTGGAACGGCGCGCCAAACTCGTCCGCTGCCTCGGTTCTCTCCGCGAAATGCTGCCCGGCTCCTTCGTCGAACGCAGGCGCGCCTGCGGCCGGCCCAACTGTCATTGTGCCGACGGCAAGACCCTTCACTCCCAATACCGGATCTCCGTGCCGATCGACGGCAAACCGGAAGCTGTCCACATTCCGGCCGCGCTCGCCGACGAGGTGCGGGAGAAAATCGAGATGCGCCGCCGCTTCGATGCCGCCGCCGCTACCATCCGCGGCATCAACTTGAAGCGGCTTCTCAAAGAAAAGGAAGGCCGCCAGACTTGACCCGGCGCCGGTTCGAGGCTTATCCCGGCAAGGTGTTTGGCTTCTCCGATCCGGCGAGAGTCCTGCTCCAGATCGAGGCGGAGTGCCGCGAAGGGCGCTGGCCAAACGCATCGGAGCGATCGGCGACGACACCCTCGGCTATGCGCTCCAAAGACCATCTCCCGAACTCGTGTTCGCGCTGGGTTATGAAATCGCCCGCCGCCTGAAACGCAATGGGATTCCACGCTCCGATGGGTCCCGCGGGCTGGTGGTGGCGGCAGTGGAGGGAATCGGAATCCGCAGTTCCTTCGGGCGGCTTTCCCCGTCCCTTTGTGCGCCCGCCTTCAGAAGAACGGCGAAGGAGAGGTCGCGGGCGCCCTGGCTCTGCCCCAAGACCTGAGCGGAGAGTTGGGGCGGCGCTTTGTATCTGCAATCGCCCTTCGTCAAACAAGTGGAGTGCCTTGGTCTGGTGTGGGCCATCACTTTGAAAGCGAATCAGCCCGAGCTGTTGCGCGAGGCCGGCCGTTTCACGCAAGGATCGCCCACGGGCATTCACACGGAAGAGGACCGCGAGACTCGATACTGGCGCCTGCCGGCCGCCCGGTGCGTGTCGTCGAGACGGTTCGCGTCGAACACCGGCGCCGCGTCACTGTCAGCCAAAAAGACTACCGGGCGAATCAAAAGTCAGACGGCGGTGACGCAAGCGAGCACCAATTTCCCCACCACCAATTTCGAACTCGGCTCCATCCCGCCCTTGTTCATCCATCGGTGCGGCCGCCGCCGTTGGCGAATCGATACGGAAGTTTTTCAGACCATCACCACCGACCGCCGCCTCAAGCACTCCGCCGTCCACGAAACCACGGCGCTGGCAGTGCTCACCATGAACCGGCTCCTGGCCTTCTACCACCGCCAGGTCCGCAGCCATGCCCGCGGAACGTGCGAGACCTTTCATAAGTTCGCCAGGCGGATCGTGTACCGGTTCGTCGCCGATTCGCTGAACGACATCCGATCGCCCCCTTCCGCCAGTCAAGATGGGCCCCGCTGTCTTCCACGGCGTCCGTGAACGACGACACCGCTACGGTATTCTCTCTGGACTGAAACCAGGCACAACCGTCCCCTTTCGGCGACTCCCTTTCAACATTCCACGCCGTTTGCAACTCCGTTCGACCGCCTCGCTGCACCCAATCGATTCCAGATCAGCGGGCTGCCACCCGGCCGGATGCCAGCTTACGGAATCGCGGCAGGGCGAAAGCTGAAAAAACGGAAATTCTGATTCAACTATGGTAGGATGGACGACCTAAAATCCGAAAGGACCCGCTGACGCGAACTTTGGCGAGCGTCGTGCGCCGGGGGTGAACTGAAATGGATCGGAAAGAGTGCTGCTGGGCTCCGCGAATACTTTTCACTCTGCTCTTTGCCTTCGCTTGTGTGTGCATTGCCGCGTTCGCGCCGCCGATCAAATTCAGCCATGTGTCCAAGCTGTCCAGTGCGCTGCTCAACCGCATCGCGTATGCCCAAGGGCCCTCGCAGAAGATCCCTCTCAAGATTATGCCTCTCGGAGATTCGATCACCTGGGGCACTCCCGATCTCGGCTACGGCGGGTACCGGCACTTGCTCGGAACGCTGCTGACCAATGATGGCTTCAGCTTTGAGTTCGTCGGGTTCCGGCCGAGCGGCCTCATCCCTTCTCCTAACAACGGGGGACACTGGGGTTGGCCAATTCTGCAAATCAAAAAAGGCATTGATTCCGATGGCTGGCTTGAGACTTACCGGCCCGACATCGTTCTGCTCCACATCGGCACGAATGGTCTTCGCCCTCGCGTGGGGGGTGCGGCGTCGGCGCCCGACAATCTCTCGGCGCTTCTCGACGATATTCTCGCGCGTCTGCCGCAGGCGCACGTGGTCATGGCGCAGATCATTCCGTTTAGGCGTGGCCGCGACCAAGGCCGTCAGTCCTATAATGCCGCGATTCCTGGCATCGTCGCATCCAAAGGCCCGCGGGTTTCCGTGGCCAACATGCAGAATATCCTCTCCCCAAGCGATTACGCAGACGGCTTTCATCCCAATGCTGGTGGCTACGACAAGATAGCGCGTGCCTGGGAACCTGCCCTAAGTGCGATGATTCCCGATTCCGCGCAGGGAGAGCAAACGGAGGCACAACCTCAGAAGGCGCCGGGACAGATCTCCGCCCGTGAGCCCCGGGGCATTTATGGCGTTGTGCTGGATCGCCGGCGATTCCCCCACGAGCATGGTCTCGACGACGCCGTCAGTGACAATCCGGCGATTTCGGGACTGTTTCTATACTTCGACTGGGCGACCTTGGAGCCCAAGGAAGGCCAATTCGATTTCAGTCCGGTGGAAGAGGCCTTTACGGTCGCGGACTCGAAACACAAGACCATTCAGCTCGCTCTGATTCCCGGTTTTTGGACGCCGCAATGGCTCCTGGATGAACTCCCGTCGTGCGATGGCTGGTTGGCTTCAGGCGGGAAGACGGGCCCGGCGCCACCCAACTGCGGAAAGGCCACCTTCGGGCTTAACGAAGGCGTCGCGCTTAAAGGCCAGTTGCATGAGCTGCCGTTGCCATGGAACCCCGTTTACAAGAAGGACTGGCACGAGTTTCTCGTCGAATTTGCGAAAAGGTTCGGGCAACGCGAGGCCTTCGTGTCCATCGCCGTCGCGGGTCCCACCTCGCAATCGGAAGAAATCATTGTGCCTCACAACGGACCGGGGGAGACGGAGAAGTGGGCGCGACTCCTGGAAGCGTTTTACGCCGACCCGTCGTATCAGCGGTCGAACAAGGCGTTTGTCGAGGAGTGGAAGGCGGAGATCGACGATTACGGAAGTATCTTCAACAATGTTACTCTCGCGCTGACGCTTGCGGCGGGTCTTCCCTTCAATCCACCGCGGAGGCCCGCGGCTTCAACGTTGGAGATCACGGCTTATTTCGCGAGGACGCCGCTGGGGTCAAACGCAAAGGCGACGCAGAATAACGGAGTAATGGCGGCTCGCCCCCTGACGATGAGGCCGGTTAAAGCGATGGCGTTGGATACGACGCTCAATCCGCGAGTCCTCGCCGGAGGAGAGTTTTCCACCGGGTTTTCGCGACGCCCGGCACTGGAAGGATGCCCAAGCGCCGACAAGTCTTCGCCCGCCTGCCAGAGCATCACTCCCGAGCAGGCGCTCGCCAACGTGCTGGCAGTCTTCTTCGCTGGCACGCCCAACGGACATTTCTATGGCTCACCGGACGGCAGGGCTCCCGTCCAATACTTGCAAATCTATCAGGATGACATCCTGTACGCCAACAGTCACCCGCCGGTTCAGGCTAAGCTCCTTGAGGCCAGCAAGCGGTTCTTGTCTTCTTCGGAACCGGAGGCAGAGCGCCGGGTGGCGGGGGAAGAGTCCCAGTCTTCTGAAAGCCAGGACTCGGATGCGAACAGAAACGGGCCGCCGCGTACAACAACCGATGACTCCCGGCCGGGCGGACTGGTTGTAGATATCACGCCGCAAAAGGATGGATCATTGGATCTACGAGCACTGAGTAATCCCTTCATTAGTGGCGTCGGGTTGCAGATCCATTGGAGTGGCATCGAGCCGGTCGAAGGAAAGCCGGATTGGTCGAAGCTGGATGAACTGTTCGCTGCCGCGGAATCATCCAAGAAATGGGTACACCTCGAGATCTTCCCCGGCTTTTTTGCTCCTGCCTGGGCACTGGAAGGCGCAAAGACCGAACAGTTCCCAATTCAATATGGACCTGGCAAAGGCACAGTTATGAGCCTTCCGATGCCATGGAACACGGTGTACCTTAACCGTTGGTTCGCATTCCTGAAGCAACTGAGCGACAGGTACCTGAATCCGGCGCATTCGGAAGGCTGCGAGATCCCTGGAACGGCCTGCTGAC
>VFSW01002180.1_pt1 | contig 29686 bp, 31 predicted proteins | sample 5358111 | NCBI WGS metagenome assembly VFSW01 (sample SAMN11554181, study PRJNA540505) | mine drainage metagenome | isolation source: sediment from site ElyBrook_90M | place: USA: Ely Copper Mine, Vershire, VT | collected 2017 | reverse complement strand
ATGTCAAATCATAACGCGGGCCGCGGCGTCGCGAGGCATGAGGCCTCGCGCTACCGTTTGTAGGATTTCGGAGCTAGTCGCGGGGGATACCCGCCGCTTCGTGGCTGTTCCACTTCGAGCCGGCGACCGGCGTGACAAAGTTGCCCGGGCTGCTCACGATTTCATCACTCGCAGCCGGGTATTTTGCCAGGAACGCCTGCAGCGATGGATGCTTGCCTACATAGCCGGTGTTCTCGACGATCTGGGGATTACGCGCGATGTCGACCGCGACCTTCGGGTCGCTCTGCTTGACGCTCCCGAAGTCGCGTAACATCTGAACGTTGATGTCGTTAGCGGACGACGCCGGCATGAAGTCGAGCTCGGTGGTGACCTTCGGTGGCGGGGTCATCGCCTTTTTCTCGACCACGGTCTGCTCCGTAACGGTAGTGGTGGTGGTTTGCTGCGCCAGCGTCAATGTGGCCGATGCGGCGAGCGCGAGTGCCGCGACGAGCGCGGCGGTGAGGATCGGGGAAGGTACAGGTCGCATGAGGTGCCTCCGGTTTGGTTTCCCCCGTTATAGGACGGTGATTACTCGAACATGCCAGGCTCTCGATAGAAAAGGATTTCGAGACCTCGATACATATAATGTATACCCGAAAGCGCGGTGAAACCTGCCGCCAAATAGAGCAGGTAGTTGAAATAATCCGGCCTGACCTCATTCAGTCGCGCCAGGGCTGCCACGACGCACGCCAGTTGAAGAAAAGTGCTGCCCTTTCCCAGATAGCTCGGCCGCACCGGAATGCGTTCGCCGGTCAAAAAAATGACCAAGAAAAATCCGAACACGATGATCACATCGCGAATTATCACGATGCCGAACAGCCACGGCGGAAAGTTTCCGTCCATTGTCAGCACGACGAACGCGCTCACCAGCATCAGTTTGTCAGCGAACGGATCGAGGAACGATCCGAGCTCGGTCCTGGCGTCGAACCACCGCGCGACGGTGCCGTCGAGACTGTCAGTCAGCGCCGCGAGTCCGAACACCCATAATGCGGAACGATAATGATGATAGCCGAGCAGTCCGAGAAATATCGGAATCGAGAACAGCCTCAGCAGCGTGAGTGAATTTGGCAGGTTGAGCAGATCCCGCAACGGCACCCGAACAAAAGTGGGTGCAGCGGTCACCTTGCTTTGAGGCTGCACGTTCAACGGGGTCGCCATGATGCCTTTCTCGCGATTGCTCTTACGTCAGCGCTGCTTTGCGCAATCTGCCGGCTACCGCCGCGCTCACCAGCGCGCGCATCGCCACTCGGCCGTCTTCGTACTCTTCGCTTAGCACCTCGCCGTCGCGCCGCGCCATAGCGACGAGGTCGCCGCGATTGGCTTCCAGCGTAACCGAAACTTCCTCGCGCGAGGTGGCGAAAAATCGCGCCACCGCGGCCAGCAACTCATCGAGACCGTCGCCGGTGCGCGCGGAGATCGCAACTGAGTCGTGCTCGACGTGGGGACGCATCCCGTCATGCATCAGGTCGATCTTGTTCATGACCATGATGCGGGGCGCGGCGCCGGCGCCGATTTCCTCAAGCACACCGTCCACGATTTTCATACGATCCGAGGCCAGCGGAGAACTAGCATCTACAACATGTAGCAAAAGACTCGCGGTGCGCACTTCTTCGAGGGTCGCCTTGAATGCCTCGATCAGCATGTGCGGCAGGCGATGGATGAAGCCGACGGTGTCAACCAGCATTACGTTCATTTTGTTGGCGAGCCGCAAGCGCCGAATCGTCGGATCGAGGGTCGAGAACGGGCGATCGGCGGCCTCGACGTTGGCCTCGGTCAGCGCGTTCATCAAGGTCGATTTTCCGGAATTGGTGTAGCCGACCAGCGCGACGGTGGGATACGGAACCGCGAGGCGGCGCTGGCGCTGGATCGAGCGGGTGCGCTCGACCTCGCGCAGGCGCGCCTTCAGCCGCGTGAGCTTCTCACGAATCTTGCGGCGATCGACTTCGAGCTGGGTCTCTCCGGGGCCGCGCGTGCCGACCATGCCGCCCGCGCCGCCGCCGGCCGAGCCGCCGGTCATACGCGAAAGATGCGACCATTGGCGCGTCAGTCGCGGCGCCAGGTAACTGAGCTGCGCGATCTCGACTTGCAGCTTGCCCTCCAGCGTGCGCGCGCGCTGCGCGAAAATATCCAGGATGAGCTGGCTGCGATCGATGACGCGAAGGTTGAGTTCCTTTTCGAGGTTGCGGGCTTGCGCGGCGCTCAACGCGTCATCGAAGATCGCGAGCGTCGCGCCCGTGCGATGCGCGATTTCCTTGACCTCCGCGGTCTTGCCCTTGCCGATAAAGGTCCGCGGGTCCGCCGATTTGAGCTTCTGCGAAACCGTGTCGGCGACTTGGGCGCCGGCAGCCTCGGCGAGGGCCTTGAGCTCGGCGAGCGACTCCTCGGTGGGGATCTCGTCGCGCGACCCGAGTTCGATTCCGATCAGGATCGCGCGTTCGACGTGTTTGAGCGATTGGCTACCGGTGCTGCGCAGATGAAAACCTCGGCGTTGCGGTGAACTGCCTCATAGTTTAGCAAAAATCAGCCGCTAACGCAGTTCCACCGAGCCGGGCGCGAGCACCTGTTCGATCGCCGCGACGAAGGCTTCGGTCGGTGTCACCCGGAAGCGATCGCTCAGAAGGAGAACAGCTTCGCGGCCGCCCTCCACATTGAGATGAAGATACGTCATCGACTTGCCGGGGAACTTCGAAATTGTATCGCGCAACTGATCGAGTGCGCCGTTAACCAGGCTGCTCTTGGGCGTGCGAATGCGCACCTCACGAATCGAGGCAAGCAACGCCGCATCGAGGGTCTTGAGTTCATCGAGGATAATTTGCGCGCGCTCCTCGTCGACATCGAGCTTGCCGCGGACCATCACCGGCTCGTCGCCGGTAATGATCGATTCATACTTTTGGTAGGATTCGGGCCACGCGATGACCTCGACCGCGCCGCTGCGATCTTCGAGGGCGAAAGTCGCATAGCGCTTGCCGGACTTGTTGTTCTTCAGCTTGACCGCCTGCACTACACCGGCGAGTTGCACCATGCTGCCGTCGGGTGCGTTCGCGAGGTCGTCAGTCGTGACCTTGCTGACCCGGGCCAGTTCGCGCTCGTAGGCATCGAGCGGATGCGCGGTGATGTAGAAGCCGAGCGTTTCCTTTTCGAGCTTCAGTTTTTCTTTGGAGGTCCATTCCACGATCGCTTCGCGGCGCGGAGGAGGCGGCAACTTCGCGGCCGAGGCGCCGAAGAGTCCGATCTGGTTTTTCACCGCATCGCTCTGTTCGCGCTGCGCAATCTTGAGCGAGTCTTCGATTTGCGCGAACAGCATGGCGCGGCTATCGCCGGTGAAATCGAACGCGCCGCATTTGACCAGCGCTTCGAGCACGCGGCGGTTGATGGACTGCCCATCGACGCGGGTGCAGAAGTCCATCAGGTTTTCGTAGGGACCCTTTTCCTCGCGATTCGCAATGATCGCCTCGGAGGTTTTCACGCCCACCCCGCGAATTCCCGCCAGCCCGAAACGAATTGCCTCGCCCGCGACGGTGAATTTCACGCCGCTCTGATTGACGCCGGGCGGCAACACACCGATCTTCATTTCGCGCAGCGCCGCGATGTTCTTGTAGGTCTTTGACTGATCGTCCATGTCGAGCGTGAGCAACGCCGCCATGAACTCCCGCGGATAATGCGCGCGCAGGTACGCAGTGCGATAGGTAGTGAGCGCATAAGCAGCGGCGTGGGCGCGGTTGAATCCGTAAGCCGCGAAGGTTTCGATTTTCGAGAAGATCGCCGCCGCGAGATCCTTCGAAAGGCCGCTCTTAACCGCGCCCTTGATGAAGCCTTCGCGCTCCTTTTCCATTGCGACCTTGTTCTTCTTGCCCATTGCCGCGCGCAGCATGTCTGCTTGCTGAAGCGAGTAGCCGGCGAGCGCCTGCGCCGCGCGCATCACCTGCTCCTGGTAAACGATGACGCCGTAGGTGTCCTTCAGCACCGGCTCCAGGAGCGGATGATCGTACTCGACCTTCTCGCGCCCGTGTTTGCGATCGACAAAATGCTGCACCATCGTCTTGCCGTCCTCGATAGCGTCGAGCGGACCTGGACGGAAGAGCGCACCGGCCGAAATGATGTCTTCGAAACATGAGGGCTTGAGGTCGGTGATGAAGCGCCGCATCCCCGAGCTTTCCATCTGAAAAACGCCGACGGTGTCGCCACGCGAGAGCAGCCGATAAGTATCGGGATCATCCAGAAGTAGTCGACCGAGGTCCGGCGGCTCCTGCCCGCTGGCCTTGATGATGTCGAGGGTGTTGGCGATCAGCGTCAGGTTCTTGAGCGCGAGGAAATCGAACTTGATGAGCCCGATCTCATCGACGCCCTTCATCGAATACTGGGTGATCGCGAGGCCGCCTTCCTCGCGCTCCTTGTCCACATAGAGTGGAACGGTCTCATCGAGCGGAACGTCGGAAATGACAATGCCCGCGGCATGCTTCGAGGTGTGGCGCAGGAGGCCCTCAAGTTTGAACGCATTGGCGAACAGCTCCGGATGGGTCTTGCGTTCATCCTTGAGGCGCGGCTCCATTTCGAGCGCTTCGCTGAGCGGAAAATCGCGGCCTTGCTTGGGCGCGGGATAGAGCTTGACGATCTTGTCGGTCTCGCCGAACGACAAACCCAGCACCCGGCCGACATCGCGAATCGCCTGCTTGCCCTTGATAGTCCCGAACGTGATGATCTGCGCGACTCGATCCTCGCCATATTTCTGGCGGACGTAATCGACGACTTCGTCGCGGCGTTCGAAGCAAAAGTCGGAATCGATGTCGGGCATCGATTTGCGCCCGGGGTTGAGCCATCGCTCGAACAGCAACTTATGCTCGATCGGATCGAGTTCGGTAATGCCGAGGGCGTAGCTTACTAGCGAGCCGACCACCGAGCCGCGGCCGGGCCCGACCGGGATGCCTCGGTCTCGCGCGTACCCCATGTAGTCCTGCACGATCAGCATGTAGCCCGCGAATCCCATCTCGCATACGACCGGCAACTCCTCGTCGAGGCGCGCATAGTAGGGGGCGGCATCGAAGTCCTCGCCGCGGCGGTCGCGAATTTCGGTGAGGCGTTTCTCCAGCCCCTCGCGCGCGCGCCGCGTCATCTCGGCTTCATAGTTGATGTTGTTTGATATCTCGCCAACAGCTTTGTAGACCGGGAAGTGGAACTTGCCGAATTCGAACTCGAAGTCGACCCGGCGCGCGATTTCCATGGTATTGCGATACGGCTCGGAGTCGGCCCCGAACGCGGCCGCCATCTCCTCTGGCGTTTTTACGTACAATTCGTCGGTATCGAACTTCCAGCGCGTCTCATCGGCCATGGTCTTGCCGGTCTGGATGCAGAGCAGGACCTCATGGGCGCGCGCGTCGTCGCGATGGAGATAGTGACAGTCGTTGGTCGCGACCGTCGGCAACCCCAGCTTCTTGCCGATATCGACGATCGCCTGATTGTAGGGGCCGTGCAGCTTGTTGTCCTGCAATTCCAGGTAGTAGCGATCCTTGAATGTGCTCGCGTACCATGCGGCGGCTTCGCAGGCCTTGTCGAATTTGTTAGCGCGCAAGTAGCGCGCGATTTCGCCGGACAGGCATCCGGACAGAACGATCAGGCCCTCGTTGCATTCGGCGAGGATCTCCTTGTCGATGCGCGGCTTGTAATAGAGGCCTTCCTTGTAGGCGACACTGAGCAGGCGGCACAGGTTGCGATATCCGATCTTGTTCTGCGCGAGCAGGATGAGATGGAAGTTGCCGCCGTTTTCGAAGTCGTCGCTCTTGGCGATTTGGGTGCGATCGGTGCGCTTGCCCGGCGCGAGATAGGCCTCGCACCCGATGATCGGCTTGACGCCTTTCTCTTTGGCTTTTTTGAAAAACTCGACCGCGCCGAACATGTTGCCATGATCGGTGATGGCGATCGCATCCATACCGGAGGCTTTGGCGTGGTCGATGAGCGGGCCGACCTTGTTGGCGCCGTCAAGAAGACTGAACTGCGTATGTACGTGAAGATGCGCGAAACTCATGGCGGATTACCCCTCAACCACTGCCACCGAGAACCTGAGGCCACGGACTAACGTCCGTGCTCTAGGTTCCCTCCACCAAAGCCAAACCACACAGTGCCTGCGGAAAACAGGCTGAAGCCTGTGCCCGCAAACAAAATTACGCGCGGACTACTTCTTCTTCTCTTCCTTCTTGGCACCCGCGGCCGGTGCGGCTTCCTTGCCTTCCGCCGCCGGTGCGGCAGCAGCGCCCTCGGCGGGAGCGGCGCCCTCGGCGCCAGCGACTTCCGCGGCGGCCACGGCAGTCGGAGCGGCCTCGACGGTCGGCGGAAGCACGCCCACCACCGGATAATCGGTGTCGAAGATCGGCTTAATGTTCGCGCCAAACTTCATCGCGGAGACGTGGATGACATCATGAATGCCGAGTGCAGTGACGTCGACGTCGAAGAATTCCGGAATCTCCAGCGGGAGGCATTCGACCTCGACCTCGCGGGCCAACGGCGCCAGGATGCCGCCCTCGGCGACGCCGGCCGGCTTGCCGACGAAGTGTAGCGGGACGCTAACGCGAATCGCGCGGTTCAAATCGACCTCGTACAGGTCGGCGTGCAGGATCTCGCGCGAAACCGGCGAGCGCTGGATATCCTTCACCAGCACATGCTTGCCATCAAGCTCGGATGCCGACGACTTGAGGCGCATAATGCGCTGACTGGCCGCGTGCGCGACGCGATTGCGCAAGTCGATCGCATTAACCGACACTGGAGTCGGCGTGGTCTTGGGGCCATACAGCACGCCCGGCACGCGACCCTCGCGGCGCACCTGATGGCGCGCGCCCTTGGGCCTGGTCGGTCGAATTTCGCAAAGTAGTTCTCCGGTTTCCATTTTTCCTCGCGCGGCTCGCTAACTGAACAGCGAGCTCACAGATTCCTCATTATGAATTCGGCGTATCGCCTCGGCTATCAGCTGTCCGACTGAGATAACCTTTATTCGCGGCAGTTCCGCCTGGGCCTTGGCCTTCAGCGGAATCGTATTCGTGGTAATCAACTCTTTAATGACCGAATGATTGAGCCGGTCGCAGGCCGGGTCCGAGAGTATCGGATGCGTCGCGCAGGCGAAGACCTCGCTCGCCCCGGCATTGGCGACCACCTTTGCGGCCTCGGTAATCGTTCCTGCGGTATCAATCATATCATCAACTAAAATAGCGACCGAATCCTTCACCTCACCGACCAACCGCATCTCGGCAACTTCACTCGCGCGACGCCGCCGCTTGTCGATGATCGCGAGGTCGGCATTGAGACGACGTGCGAAGGCGCGGGCGCGCTCGACGCCCCCTGCATCGGGGGAGACAACGACGATCTTCTGCCCGTCGACGCGCTTACGCAGATACTGGATCAGGACCGGCATCGCATAAAGGTTGTCGACCGGGATGTTGAAGAAGCCCTGAATCTGGCCCGCATGCAAATCGACGGTGAGCACGCGAGATGCGCCGGCGGTGGTGATGAGATCGGCGACCATCTTCGCGCTGATAGGAACACGAGGAGCAACCTTGCGATCCTGCCGCGAGTACCCGAAGTACGGAATTACTGCGGTGACGCGCTTCGCCGATGCGCGACGCAGCGCATCCATCAGCAGAAGGAGCTCCATCAAGTTGTCGTTGGGAGGACTGCAGGTCGATTGGATGACGAAGCAGTCGCCGCCGCGGACATTCTCCTTGACCTCGACCATCACTTCGCCGTCAGGAAAATGGCCGACTTCGGCATCGCAGAGGCGGACATCGAGATGCTCGCATACTTCGCGTGCGAGCGCCGGGTTGGAATTGCCGGTAAAAATCTCGAGTTCGTCTTTAGCGCGTTCCGACATTTGCTCCGTTCCCTGTTCCGCTCATCACTTCATATCCAGTTCAGAGGTCACATTCCGTTCACAGACTTTTTAAATGGCTGGGCGGGAAGGACTCGAACCTTCGAATGCCAGCTCCAAAGGCTGGTGCCTTACCAACTTGGCGACCGCCCAGCGAAGCGACCAGACGCGCTACTGAAAACCTGCGTTGAGCCTGTGCCGCTGAATGTACTCAAAATCAGCGCCGAACGGGAGAGCCGCACCCGTCCGGCGCATCATAGATTAACAATGTCACGCGCGCGCTCTGGATAAGCTGCGGATGAAACCGGCGCGGATAAGCGATGTTATGGGCCCGGATTTTCGCTGTCAATCCGCCGCCGATTGCCCATCGAGGGTTTTTGCCACGAAAACGCGCGCTTCCGGCGCTTTCTGTCGCAACGACGCCGCCCCTCGCTCGGCCGCGTCCGCATCCCGGAAAATGCCGAAAACCGCCCCCCCGCTGCCACTCATCGAAGCCGCCATCGCGCAGCATTCTTCAAGTAATGCTTTAATCTTCGCGATCTGTGGATATAGGTGCATCGCCGGCGCTTCCAGGTCATTCACCAGATGCCGCGCCGCGATCTTCGCGTGCAGGATTTCCTCGATATCGCCCGCCGATGCCGCTCCACTCCAACTCTCGCGCTTCAGTGCTTTGAAGACGGATGCGGTCGGCACCTCGATGGGAGGAACCGCGATGACGAGGTGCAAAATCGGGAATCCATCGATGGCTTCGATTTGCTCTCCGATGCCGGTCACCCGCGAGGGATGCGGGTTCAGAAAAAATGGCACATCGGCGCCGAGGTCCACAGCGATTTTCCTCAGCCGCTCGCGCACGTCGTCAGGCATCGACGAGGACGTCATCGCGGTGAGCATCCTTAATACGGTGCCGGCATCACTCGATCCTCCCCCGAGGCCCGCGCCCGCCGGAATCGTCTTCTCCAGAGCGATCATCACGTTCGCGTAGATTCCAAACTCCTCGATGAATGCGCGAGCGGCGCGCGCCGCGAGGTTCGTCTTCGGGTCGGCGAGGGCCTGGATATTACATCGTAAAGTAATACTTGAAGTTGGTGCGGGGCGAACTTCGATGGTGATTCGATCGCTTATCGACACCGGCACGAAAATCGAATCGAGATCATGGTATCCGTCGGCGCGCCGCCCGGTGATTCGAAGGAAGAGGTTAATTTTGGCGCAGGCGCGCTCCGCCAGCAGCCTTACCATCACGGGCGCATCATCCGTGGTGCTCGCGGATGCGAAATGGAACGTCATCAGAAATTCGGCGAATCGAGCGGCGCGTATCGCGCTGAATCACGTTGATAAATCCGATGAAGGTAAGGATCAATCCGACAATCACCATCACCTGACCGGACAGGAACGTGACGTGATAAAAATCCATTCGCGCGGTCGCGTAGGAAACCCGCGCCTCTTCCTCGGTGAAGGGCTGCAGCACCGCGCCCGCCGAATCGACCTCATCGAAACTTCGATAGTCGCTACTCGGCGAGGTGTTCGCGGCCTGTGCGATCATCTGGCTGGCGGCACGGGCCTTGTTCAAACCGATGATCCAGTTGCCGGCGCCGAGGAACACCAGCATGAGGCCGGCCATGATGCGCCAATCTCTGTAGACATCGGGCAGCTTCACGATGCATCGAGGATAGGGCGGCATCGCGGTGAACACAACGCGCTGTCCCGCGCTCGCGAGCATGATTACCGCCCACGTTGGATGCGCACGGTCGGGGTCTGCGCAATCGCGAAAATCCAGACCTATCTAACATCACTGCGGGGCGTTCGGGAACGAACCGTACGAATCCTGATCGCGCGTGGCGCCTCCGATACGCGATGGCATCCTCGCGAGGTGCACCACGCGAACGTCGCATCGGGAAATCATCGACCGCGAGATTCGATCATCGTCTTTAAAAGGACCAGAGCCGACGAAGATTCAACGGGGCGTTCGCGAACGCCCTCTACCAATCCAGACGTGGGCGCCTTTCAGTGAGGCATCCCTGCTGACCGATGCGCACGCCGATGACGACCGCGCTCGTCAAATGCCGGAATCTTCTGGTAGGGGTCGTTCGGGAACGACCCGTCGAATCCTGGTCGCGCGTAGCTGCTCCGTTTTGCACCCTCGCGGCAACGTTGATGTTTCGATCCGATCAAACCCGATCACGGTTTTTGATCGGATGCGGCTTGAAAAAGACCAAAGCCATCCAGGATTCGAAGGGCCTTCGCGAACGCCCCTACGGAACCAGCCCGCAGCAACGAGGCGTCGGAGCGCGATTCACCGCCTCCCGCGTTGCGTGCGCAAAAGCGGTCCGGATATCATCATTGTTCGGGGTCAGCATGAAGAGTCAGGGTGAAGGGCACGACAAAGCGGATGTGCGCGCGCGGCTGGAAAAGCTCCTGGAGCGTTTCGACCGCGGTGACAAAGTCGCGCTGGCCCGGCTCATCACGCTGATCGAAAACCACGCGCCCGAGCGCAACGCCGTCATCGAGCGCATCTACTCGAAGACCGGCCACTCGCACATCGTCGGCATAACAGGGCCTCCCGGCGCGGGAAAATCGACGCTCGTAAACGTAATGATCGCGAAGTATCGCGCGCTGGGGAAACAGGTCGCGGTGCTCGCGATCGATCCCTCGAGCCCGTTCTCGGGCGGCGCGGTGCTCGGCGATCGCGTCCGCATGACCGATCATTATAAGGACACCGGCGTCTATATTCGCAGCATTTCCTCGCGCGGAAGTCATGGGGGACTCAGCCGCGCCGCGCGCGAGATCACCAAGCTCCTCGATGCCTTCGGGCATGACATCATCATTATCGAGACGGTTGGCGTCGGGCAGACCGAGCTCGGCATCATGGACCTCGCGGATACGACCGTGGTGGTGACGGTGCCCGAGGGCGGCGATGCGGTGCAGGTGATGAAGGCCGGGTTGAACGAAATCGCCGACGTTTTCGTTGTCAACAAGGCGGACCGCGACGGCGCCGATCGCATCAAGGCCGAGCTGGAGCTCAATGTTCATCTGCGGCCGCTCGGGGGATGGAGTCCGCCGGTTCTGATGACGCAGGCGTCGGCCGATAAAGGCGTCGAGCGAGTGATTGAATCGATCGCGAAGCATGCCGAGTATCTGGCGGCCAATCACGATCAGGCGCGCGAGGCCGAGCGGCGCACCAATGAATTGATCGAGGTGCTCAGCGGCGAGCTCGGCGACCGCGCGGTGCGCGTGTTCAAGGACGGCCGCGTAGATGGATTGCTGTCGGATGTGCGCGCCGGACAGATGAATCCTTATAGCGCCGTGCGCAGGATTCTCGAGGATCCCGCCAAACTGTTGGATCTCCTCGCACTCGGCAACGGAAACCACGGCTAGGATGTTTCGCGATAAGCAAAAACATAAGGGACGGCTGTTCGCGATCGGCGACATCCACGGATGCCCCGCCGAGCTTGCCGCGATCATCAAGGCAATCGCGCCGACCAAGGACGACACGGTGGTGTTCGTCGGCGACTATGTGGACCGCGGACCGTCGGCGCGTGACGCGGTCGAGATCGTCATGGACCTGCAAAAGGGACCGGCAGAAATCGTCGCGCTCAAGGGCAACCATGAAGACATGATGCTGTCCTTTCTCGGGCTGCCCGGGCATTACGGCGAATCGTTCCTCTTCAATGGCGGCGCGGCGACGATGGACAGTTACAGCATCGGCGAAAGCAAACTGGACAACGCCATCGAGCATCTGCCGGAGGAGCATCTGAAGTTCTATCGCAACCTGTCGCTCAGCTATCTGCGGCCGCCCTACTTTTTCGTGCATGCGGGAATCCTTCCGGCGCGCCAACTCGAAGAGCAGAACTCCGAAGACCTGCTGTGGATACGACAGGAGTTCATCTTCAATGCGCACGAGGCGGGCGCGATCGTGGTCTTCGGGCATACTCCGATGCGCGGCGTGATGATCGATCTTCCTTACAAGCTCGGCATCGATACCGGCCTCGTGTATGGCGGCAAGCTGACTTGCCTGGAATTCAATGAGGGCGTCATCTATCAATGCGAGCGGGGCAGCAAACGGGTGAAGGCGCGCCAAACCCCGCTGCGGTGAGGGCATCGGTGTCCTCTTTCTCCGGTGCGAGTCTCCGGCTATTCTGACTTGTTCGATGGCGACGTAGCTCAGTTGGTTAGAGCATGCGGCTCATATCCGCAGTGTCGTAGGTTCGACTCCTACCGTCGCCAAAATTCCCCTCTTGTAAGTAGCTGAAATCGTTAGGTTTTTGAGCTATTCTGAACGATCGTTCAGTTCGGTGTGTCAGTTTTGTACATTAAAATCTGGCGCTTTAAGATGCTTGTTTATGCTTTTGGAACTTAACTCATCAATAACGACGGTAGGTTTCCAACCGTCGTCAGCTAAACGTCTCGAAAAAAGATTCTAACGTTTTTCCTTCGGCGAGATGGTCGATGAAGGAGTGCCAATAATACTTCCACATATGACGGCGAGGGCTTTGTTCTGCCTCGCACTTATCAACCAAGCCAATCGTTTTACTGAATGATTGCCAAAAACGAGGGTCGAGGAGAATTGAGGGATATCTAGTTATTTCGTACTTCGCGGTGAAATTGCCTGCCTTTGGATAGCCGCCGGCAGTTGCTTTTTCAATTGCTTTGTCGATGGTCATTTTCATTTAGGGGTAGATAGGGGCGACGTGGATTGGTTTATTTTTGACGATCGTCCATCTGGTCGGTCTTGGAAATCTGCACCCAAGACTTGTCTCTGGCGTATGTACCGCCGCTGTCGAATTTAATCGAATACGTTTTCTTGTTCACTCGAACGACTACGCCAGTGCCAAAAGACCAGTCGTAAACTCGGCTTCCTATAGCAATCAGCTTGTCGGCTTCCTCGCGCTTTTGCTGTCGGGCACGCTCGGCGTCGCCTTTAACTCGTGTTGCAAAGGTTAGGATATTGTCCGCCTTGTCGCGGTGATATTTCGCCTTCCGGAGAGCTTCGGCTTGCTGATCGTACTTCGAAACAAATCGCGCTCTGAAAGCTCGATCGCGCTTTTCACTATGATGTCCGACGAGTATCGGCTGGCCGAATGGTATTGCCTGCGCCATCGCGTCGGCGTCGATTCTCAGTCGCTCTGCTTTCTTTTCGGCAGCTTCGGCCCATTTCAAACGTCTTGCAGCCCTGCGTTCTGCGCGTTCCTTTCTGACGCGTCTAGTTTCTTCGATGTTGTCCATTTTTTAAGATTTCCACGTGCCCCTACCATCGCCGTTGACGGAATTTCGTTTGCCTCAAAAGAGGTTTAACGTGTCGCCGTCGTTAATGAGGCTAGTGGGAGAGGGCTGTGGAGTTAAGACTGCTAGATACGCAGAATGCGATGATTGATATCTGACTTCATGCTAACATCTGGTCGGTATCTGGCAACTCGAACCTGGGGAAAACTCGTGAAGATACGGAACACGGCCGCGTTCGTCCTGATTGGTTGGTATTTAATGCTGCCGCCGGTCGGAAACAGTAATGCCCCATTGTCCAAGTGGGAAGTCGGGCAGAGTTTCGATACCGCTCAAGCGTGCGAAGACGGAAAATCCGGCATTCTTGCGACGTACGTTTCTACCCTATCGCAAATCAAAAAAGGCAAATCGGATGAGCAATACGTTGCCGATCCGATGGCGAAGTTTTGGTTTGAACAGATGCAGAGAACCCAGTCGGCTCAGTGCATCGCGAGCGACGATTCTCGGCTCAAATCGAATTGACCAAAATGGGGGCTTCCATCGGGTAGTGGTTTCTGCCACAGGTCGGAAGTATGGAGGATGAGGAGATGGCTTACAGAGAGAAATCAATTTGTAGACTTGTTCCCACTACCGATTATGTTCAGGCGCGGTGCGGGAAGTGCGGTGCCGTAGGAACGTTGGATTATTTGGGGCTTGACCCGTCAATGGTTCTATTGAAGTTCTCGTGCCCGAAGTGCGGCGATCTGGGAACGTGGAAATTGCAAGATGCTGGACATGGTTTCTATGAGCAAACAAAATGATAAAGTTTAGAAACAAACTGGCAAAAAACACTGTGTTCTTTTTGTGTCCTTTGCGCCATTTATTCCGAGTTCTGGGCGTATTCTGAGTAAGAAAAACGTAGATTCTTCAATGATTACGTTGAACGGGATGGTGCGACTCCTACCGTCGCCACCACCCTAAAGTCGGCTGCTGGGACGCTGAATGACGATGCGTACGAGGTGTTTCGAAAGGCCATCGTCAGAACGAAAGCGAAAGCTATGAAAAAGAAATACAGCGGCCAAACCCGCAGGATGCGGCGAATGTAAAACGCGCGGACATCGATGGCGCCCTGCCGTCCTCGCTTGCGCATCAGCAGCCGCGTGAGCAGATAAGCACTCAGCGCAAAGAACAGATCAATCGTGTAGAAGCCGGACCACAGGATGCGCGATTGCGCGACGGTGTCGGTGGCGGGGAAACTGATGCTCGCGTGGATGTGTAGAACATCCACATGAAGGCCACGTAGCGCAGGATGTCCAGCTCCGGAAGATAGTAGCGGCCGGCCGACTCGGGCCTGACAGCAGGGGCCGATGATACCGCCGTCGCCACCAATCAGCTCGGCTGGTCTTCTTTCTTCAACATCGCGAGGAGGTCCTGGTAATGCTTCGGCAGCGTGACCGTGCCGCGCATCGCCACCGGAATCGGATAGCGCACCCCGCCCTTCTGCGTGCCTTCGAGACCTTCGAGGACTTCGTCGGCGCGATTCCACGGCAGTGTGAAAACCATCTCGGTGTCCTGCGCCATACCGAAGACGCGATCGCCGTTGCATGGCAGCACCACCTTGGGCTCTCCAGTCACGATAGTCTGGATGACGATTTCGGCGCAGTCGAGACGTCCACCGGTGGTGCTTTCGATTCGGCCGCCGCGTTTGAAGAGCGCCGCATTCACCAACCGCATCACCTGCGCGCTGTTGCCATACACCGCGATGACATCGGGCTCGAAGTTCGCACGCGCGATCGGTGCGATACAGACATAGTCATAGGTTCCGGGTGGAAACTTCCAGGTTTCCGCTTCGAGCTTGGTCGCTCCGGCTTCGTCCTCGCAATACATCCCGACTGCGGCGAAGCCTTTAAGGTACGCATCGTTGGGTTTGCGGAAGCCGAAGGCGATGGCTGAGAGTGGACAAATCACGTCGTCCTTACCGACCGCGATGGCCCATCCGTAGCGGCGCGCGACGCCAATCGATTGACATACGATCCAGTTCTCGTTGAAGTTGCGGCTCGGAACCTTGACGCCCTCAGGAAGCGCCTCGCCGTGGCGAATCATCCGCACCGCAAGTGGGAAGGTGTCGGGTCGCACGAAGCGCGCGATCGCATCATCGAGTTTTTTTAGCTTCGCACCGATTTTTTCGTCCATGGGCAAATACTAACTCCGAAGCGGGTCAAATGTCCCGAATTTAATGAGCTTCAGCTTGATAGATTTTTATCCTGCATCAAATCGCGCGCACGAACCCACAGATATAGAAGAAGCAGAACCGAGCCGATGCCGAGAATGCCGGCAAGCCGGACGTTGCGTCCCTCCGCGATGTCGTCCATGTAAGCCATCATGAAAATGAGGTTGCTGACGACCACCTCGAACAGGCAGAGCAGCGCCAATCGCAACCCCCATCTTCTTTCAGCGGCGAGACCCAGCGCGAGCGTCGCCACCGCGAGCGCCTGCAGTGCAAGCACCATCCGCGCCGCGAAGCCGTCGAACTTCATGCCGAGTATTACCGCCTCGATGGGCGCCTGTGCGTAGTAAGTCACATCGCGCATGACGATTCGCGCGGTCAGCCACGCCGCCAATATCGCGGCAAACAGCGCGAACGCTTTCAGATCGCGCGGCCATCGCGGGTGTTTGATGTCGGTAATGGCGGCCATGTGGCGAGGCATATCTATCAGACCCCGAAGCCGGTTCAAGCGCGGCGCTTGCCGCCCCGCCAATGCTCGATGATAATCCGCGCGAGGTCTTGGCGAGGTCTGGGCGAGGTTCTGGCGATGAACGGCGTACACGACATGGGCGGCATGGACGGCTTGGGTCCGATGCACATCGAAAAGAACGAGCCGGTTTTCCATGAAGCTTGGGAAAAGCGCATGTACGGGATCGCGATGACGATTGCGGCGCAGAAGTTTCGCAACATCGACGAGTTCCGGCACGCCATCGAGCGCATCCCGGCACCGGTTTACCTCGATTCGAGTTACTACGAGCGATGGCTCAACGCGCTGATGACGCTGCTGGTGGAAAAGAAAATCGTAACGCGCGAGGAGCTTATCGCGCGCGGCGCCGATCCCGTCGCTCCCGCGCAAAACGGGAATCGGTTTCGCGGCAAAGCGCCATCGAGCAAGCCGCGGAGAGCGCGTTTTCGCGAGGGCGATCGCGTCGTCGCGAGTAACCTCAATCCGACTGGCCATACGCGCCTTCCGCGCTATGTGCGAGGAAAGCGCGGCGTCATTCATCGCGATTGGGGGACTTATGTTTTCGCCGACAGCAACGCGCATCATGCCGGAGAGCGCGAACAGCACGTTTATTCAGTGACTTTCCAGGCGCGCGAATTATGGGGCAAGGACGCGCCCGCGCACGACAGCCTGCGCATCGATCTGTGGGAGGATTATCTGGAAGCGGACCCGGCGGCGAAAGCGAAAGCGGCGAAGAAAAAATCCGCGCCCTTGGCGCGATCGAAACGAGGCAACCAACGATGAGCGGAAATCACGTCACCGTCCCGACCGGCGCGGCTCTGCGGGTCAAGGCGCTGGAAGCAATCCTGGAAGAGAAAGGCCTGGTCGATTCCGCCGCGCTCGATTCCATCGTCGATACTTTCGAGACCAAGGTCGGCCCGCGCAATGGCGCGCGCGTCGTCGCCAAGGCATGGACGGATCCAGAATTTCGGCTGCGCCTGCTTGAAAACGCCACCAAAGCGGTCGCGGAGCTCGGCTATGGCGGCCCCGAGGGCGGGCATCTGGTCGCGGTCGAGAACACGCCGAAAGTCCACAACCTTGTCGTATGTACATTGTGCTCATGCTATCCGTGGCCGGTCCTTGGACTTCCGCCGGTATGGTACAAGAGCTTCGCCTATCGCTCGCGCGCGGTGCGCGATCCGCGCGGAGTTCTCAGGGAGTTCGGCGTCGAGGTTCCCGAGAAAGTCGAAGTCCGCGTATGGGATAGCAGCGCCGAGCAGCGCTACCTCGTAGTCCCGCAACGTCCCGCAGGCACCGAAAAGATGAGCGAGGAGCAACTCGCGGAACTCGTCACGCGCGACTCGATGATTGGCGTTGGGCTGGTGAAGGCGCGCCCATGAAGACATTGAAGCCCGAGGAGTTGCTGGCCGGCACGCATCTCGAAAAGGACCTCACCTTCAGCGCGCCGTGGGAAGCGCGCGCCTTTGCGATGGCGGTGCGGCTTAGCGAATCAGGCCTCTGCACCTGGGATGAGTTCCGCGCGCATCTGATTGCCGAGATCGGCAAGGCCGATAAGGTTCGCGCTCACGGATGGGTCGAGGACGGCGACGGCTACTACACGTATTTTTTGCGCGCGCTGGAAAATTTATTGCGCGAGAAGAACGTCGTCGATGCCTCCACGCTGGAGACGAAGATGCGCGCGATCACCGAGGCCGGCCACGAGGATCACGATCACTGAGCGATAGCTAGGCGTTCTTGCCTTGCTTGCCTTCGACCCATTGAAACATCAGCGACTGGTAGTACTGGAGATTCGCGCCGAGCAGGAAGACTTTCGGAACCCCCTCGATGCGCGCATACACCGCGGTATGCGTCGGGTTCTCGCTACCGAAGAAAATGCTGATCGGCTTCTTCGATCCGGCCTCGAGGATTACCTCGCCCTTGGGTTTGTCGAGTCCGAATTCCGCGAGGTCGTTGGGATTGGTCGACACCACTTCCACCGACTTGGCGCTCTCGAATAGGTCCGCCAACGCCTTCATGAGGTCCTGCGGAACGAACTTGCCGTCCGGCTCGACCACTTTGTATTGGCCGTCCGAGCGGCGCGTGTAGCGGACCTTTTCGTTGTCGCGACTGACGGTCACCGCATCGATACCGCCCGGCAAATCGAACAGGCTCTCCTGCACCGAGGTGGTCAGTTCCTTGATCCGCAACTCCGGGCGATCGACGAAGTAGTAGTAGGGCAACAGGATCGCGATCAGGACGGTGAATATGATGGCGCTGCGGGCACTCAAACGAAGAACCTCCTGCGCATAAACACCGCGGCGGCGATCATAAACAGGAGCAGCGGTTCCACGAAAGCGCCGAGATACTTGAGGTCCTCGGCGTTTTTGTCACTGACAAAAAATCCCGCCGTCGCACCGGAATTAAGCCGCTCGCGGCTGGCGATGAGGATCTCGTCGCCTGCCATTTCGTTCATCACGCTAACCGCCATGTCACGATTGCCCAGCATCTCGATGAACTGATTCGAGGGGAACGCGGTGCTGCCGAATCCCACGATGCGCGCCATGTTCTGGACGGGAACATGGCTATTTCCGTTGACAGCGAAATCGATTTCGCTGCCGACCGCGATCGGTCCCTTTATGTCTCGACCAGATTGAAACTCGGTGATGCCAGTGGTAACGGCCTTGGTATCTCCCGAGGCCCAACTCTCATGCGAGGAGCGCAGGAAGTCGCTGCTGCGATCGAACACCAGGCCGTCGGGAGCTTTGTCGCCCGGCTTGCCGGTAACATCGATGCCGCGCGCCATCGAAAGCACCGCCGGCGCAGTCATCGAGCGCGTCATCGGATTATCCCGCGAATAAAGCGGAATCTGGGTCGTCAGAATTTCGCCCGCCGAGAGCCGATAAGCCGGATCGACAACCACCTGATCGAGAAAATCCATGTAGTAGGTCTTGAGGAAGCTCACCAGAGTCGGCGAACCATACGGATCGATGAATGCGATGTAGTGCCCGCCCTTAGCGAGATACTTCGCCATCGAGGCCAGCTCCTCGGGCAGAAAATCCTTCCGGGGTCCAAGCGAGACGACGATGGTCGCATCGTCGGGCACTCCGCCGGCGAAGAGCGAAACATTATCGATTTGATAATTGTTCTGCTCGAGCAAGCCGCGCCATTGCGAGTAACCTAGCGTCCGATCAGTGTCGAAGAGGTCGCGCTCGCCGTGTCCGACCGTGAAGTAGATGTGCTTGTTGGAAGCGTGCGAAATCTGCAGCAGCGCCGGGATAAGGAGCTCCGACCGCGAGTTGTCGAAGTCTCGGCGGCGGCCTTCCGATTCGACGATGACCTCCCCGTAAGTCGACACCCCATATTGCCGCGCCAGTCCAGGCGCCTTGTTCACGTCGATCACCTGGTAGGTGACCAGCGGCGTGTAAGCCGACACCTGGAACAGCAGGTCCGCGAGCTCAAGGTAGGAAGCATCCTCGGTGCGCACGAACGCCATCACCTTAACCGGATGCTTGAGGCCATCGAGCACGCGCTTGTCGAAATCCGACAGCGAGTAGCGCTTGTTGGGCGTCAAATCCCATCGGATGTTGTGATCGAAGATGATCAGGTTGGCGATGCCAAACAGCGCCGCCAGCGCCACCGCCGAATAGATGACGGTGATCCAGTTGAGCCACAGTCCGCGCCGGCGCGGCGCCGCATTTACCTCTTGCCGGTCCACTTACGTGCCTCCATTGAGCGCAGCGTCAGGAACATGAAGAAGGTCGTGAAGAAAAGAAAATAGGTTACGGAGTACAGCTCGATAACGCCTTTAGCGAAGCCGTTGAATTGATCGAAGATCGACAGCATCCGCAGCACGTCGAGGGTGCCCGATTGGAATGCCGATTCGTTCCAGTTGAGGATCCACAAGAACAGCAACAGCACGATGGTCGCGATGCCTGCGATCACCTGGCTCTCGCACAACGACGAGATGAACAACCCACATGCGATGAAGGAGCATCCGAGCAACACCAGGCCGAGATACCCGGCGAACATCGGAAACAGCGCAAAGGAATGAATCGAGTAGATGAAAATCGGGTACAGCAGCGTCAGCCCCAGCATCATCAGGAAGATGAGCACCGAGGCGAGGAACTTCCCGCCGAGAATTTCGCCGTCACGCAGCGGATAGGTGTAGAGCAACTCGACGGTGCCGAGTTTTCGCTCCTCGGCGAATTGCCGCATCGTGATGAAGGGAATCGTGAGCAGGAGCCCGAGGCGGATATCGGTCAGCAGCATGCTCCAGTAGTTCTGGATGATGTCGCGCGAGAACGAAATCGTAGTGAAGAATTTCAGGTCAGTGTAGGCGTACCATCCCGAGAGCATCAGGAAGATTCCCGAGATGATGTAGACCAGCGGAAATGCGAAATAAGAGCGCAACTCCTTGCGCATCACCGCGAACATCCTGGCGGGGGAAAAGCCAGTGCGGGTGGTGCCTACTCCGACGCTCTCATCGCGCGCGGCCGCGGCTCCCAGCGTTACTGCAGTATCTGCCATCGATTACCTCAAAAACTTGTACTGGAATTCGCTAGTTCGCATTCGGGCGCTGTTCGCTGGTGACGATGCGCATGAAGAGGTCTTCCAGGCTCAGCGCCACCGGCTTGATTTCGAGCAGACCCCATCCATGCTGCACGATCGCCGAGGCCATCGCGCCGCGAATCTGGTCGCCTTCGCCGCTGGAGAACGCGACAAAGCTGCAGACCCCGTTTTGCGGTGCATCGCCGATACGCTCCTCGACGCGCTGCACGCCGCCGACCCCGAGCAGCGTTTGTTGCACCTGATCTTTCGGTCCCGCCACCGTGATGATGCTCTGCTCGCTGCCCTGCAACTTCGCGGTGAGTTTTTCCGGGGTGTCCTGCGCCACGATGCGCCCTTTATCAATGATGACGATGCGACGGCAGGTCATCGTGACCTCGGGCAGGATGTGGGTCGAAAGCAAAACCGTGGAGCGGCCGGCGAGCGAACGAATCAATTCGCGAATCTCGACAACCTGACGTGGATCGAGCCCAACTGTAGGCTCATCGAGGATCAAAACTTCGGGATCGGCGAGGATCGCCTGCGCAATGCCGACTCGCTGGCGATACCCCTTCGACAATTTGCCGATGAGTTTCTTGCGCACTTCGCCCAGCCCGCAAATCTTGATCGCATATTCCATGCGATCGCGGGTGGTCTTGGAATCCAGTCCGCGCACGCGTGCCGCAAATTCCAGCAGCGCCGAGACGCTCAGATCGGGATACAGCACCATGTTCTCGGGCAGGTATCCGACCCGGCGGCGAGTCTCCAGCGAATGCTCCGCCACATCGAGACCGCCGATCAATGCGCGCCCCGAAGTAGGAGGAAAAAAACCCGTCAAGATGCGCATCATGGTGGTTTTCCCGGAGCCATTCGGCCCGAGTAGCCCAATGATTTCGCCTTTTTCTACCTTGAACGAGACGTGGTCGACCGCGAGGGTCGGGCCAAAATATTTGGTAAGGTCCTGGACCTCTATCATCAGAATGTCTTTCTTGCCCCGTGAGAGATCTTCATTCTATGAATCGAAAAGCGGAACTGTCAATTCGATTTCTTAGCTGGCGGTCGCACGCTATGGTGATCGCATGGGACGAGTAATCGCGGCCGTTATCGTCGTTGCAACCATCACCGGCGGAATCTTTTACTGGAATTGGTACACCCAGGGCGAGGAATACAAAAAGGATCAGCAGCAGATCACCGACCTTCAGCAGCAGACCGCCACGCTGAAGCAGCAGAACGATACCCTCAAGGCCGAGAACGAAAAACTGAAATCCGATCTCGATAAAGTCCAGGCCGAGCAGGCAAATCTTGCCGCTCAAAACGATGCGCTGAACAAAGCCGTCGCGGGTTTCAAAGCCACCGGCAAAATGCCCGAGGTGAAACTGCCCTACCCGCCCAAATGATACTCCATCGATAGACTCTCAGTCCGCGTCATCCTTAGCTTCCCGCTTCGCTTCCTGGCGATGCAGCTCGGGCAGCACGAAGCGCTGCCATTCGTGCAGATGCGCCAGGGTCCGCATGTCGGGCATCCGATCGAGGTAAACCTCGCCCTTGAGATGGTCGGTCTCATGCTGGACGACGCGCGCATGAAAATCCTCCGCAATGAAATCCAGTGTCTCGGCATTGCGCCCCAGCGCCTTGACATGAAGTTTCTTGAAGCGCGGCACCCGCCCGCGCATGTCAGGAATGCTCAGGCATCCTTCGTAGTCGTCGATCTTTTCGGTTTCGAGAATCGTGACCACGGGGTTGATGAGATAGGTCAGCGGCACCGAGGGCATGTCGGTGTAGCGCGGATGATGCTCGACCTCGAGCACCGCGACTTGCAGCGGCAGATGCACCTGCGGTCCTGCGAGGCCAACTCCGATGTATTCATGCATCGTCTCGACCATATCGTCGAGGAGCTTCTGAAAATCGCGGGTTTTGATCTTATCAACCGCGACCGGTTGAGCTTGGGTTCGGATGACGGGATGACCGAGGCGTGCGACTTTCAGAATCATGCGCGGATTGTAGCGACTTAACGCAAATGCCGAAATCTCCGCGCATAAATGTCATAAATATTCCAATCCGGCACTTAAACTTCGCCAGATAGAATTCCCCGCTCTTCCATATCGTCCAAACCACATGACGCGACCAGCTTGGTACCCCGCCTGAATCGAGGCCCGAAGGGGGCGCGCAGCGCCACGGCGCAGCCGTACCCGAGGCGGAGCAAAGCGGAGTCGAGGAAAACTATAAAGGAGTGCCACATGAACGAGGATCGTTTGAAAGGTAAATGGAATCAGATCAAGGGCGAACTCAAGAGGAAGTGGGGCAAGCTCACTGACGACGATATCACCTATGGCGAGGGCCACATCGACAAGATGATGGGCCGCATCCAGGAGCGGACCGGCGAGAAGAAGGAGGAAATCCAGAAATTCTTCGATCGCTACATGGATGAGAAGGAACAGCGGCCGTAATCGCCAGGGCATCGTTTCGGCTTCATTAGAAAGCGGCCTGCCGATCAATGATCGGTGGGCCGTTTTTTTTCACCTTGGACCTGTGACGAACGATTCGCGAGCGGTACTCTCGATGCGCGGAGGAACATCGATGAGCGATCTCGTTTGCGAGAAACACAATCACGTCGCGGTGATTAAACTGAATCGGCCGGACCGGATGAACGCCATCAGCACCGAGATGCTGACCGCGCTGGGAGATAGCCTCGCCGAATTCGACAAGGACTCCAGCGTCCGCGCGATCATTCTGACCGGCGAGGGACGCGGATTTTGCAGCGGTCTCGATTTGAAAGACACCGCCGCAGGAAAAGGGATCGGCGGCTCGCTCTCGGGCGGCGGCGCATCGCACATCAGCACCCTGGAGATTCCCACCGTCACCCTCAATCGCATCGATGTTCCAGTGATTTGCGCGATTAACGGTCCCGCCGCCGGCTACGGATTCGACCTCGCGCTTGGATGCGACATGCGCCTCATCAGCGATCGCGCGAAGCTCGCGCCGGCATTCGCTAAACGCGGCATCGTGCCCGAAAGCGGTGGGACGTGGTATCTGCCGCGCCTCATCGGATGGGCGCGTGCGTCCGAGGTGTGTTTTATCGGTGACGAGATCTCACCCGATCGCGCGCTCGAATTGGGCCTCGTCAACAAAGTTGTCGCGCACGACGCCCTGATGACCGAGGCGCATACGTGGGCGGAAAAAATCGCCGCCAACGCTCCCCTCGCCATCCGCGCGATGAAGCGGCTCTTCCGCCATGGCCTCAGTGAAGACTTCGAGTCACATACGCATCATGTCCACATGCAACTGATGGTGCTCTTCAAATCGCAAGATGTCGCCGAGGGCATCAAGGCCTTCATCGAGAAGCGCGAGGCTAAATTCACCGGCCGCTGATGCCCAAAAAAGAGGCGGGCGCACCTTGAGTCACGCCCACCCCATGGTAATGCCGCTTAAACTTCGCCCTTATCGCTAGCAATGCCGCGTGCCGCGCGATTCAACGCTGCGTTGCGATTGGGTTAAATCGTGCAAGACTAACCGTCTGTTCTCGGCTACGATGCCCGTCGCGTGCCGATTCGAACCCATCAATTCTACGCCATAGCCTTCGTGGAAAATCTCTCCCTGCGATCGCTCGCGCCGAGCTTTCCCACCGCGCGCGTCTCGCCGCATGAGCTGTATATTCCCGTCGATGACGACGGCGGCCTCTATATCTATCCCTTCGGCGCCGTCGTCATGCACGATGTTCCGCCCGAGCGGCGCGATTTCGAACTCAAGCGCCTCCACAAGGCGCGCCCCGGCCTGACTGCGCAGGTCATCCGCGAGGACTACGCGGTGCTCGAGGATGCCTCCTTCGCCACCGGCATCCAGGATGGCACCCTGCACGTCGATCGCTTCACGCCCGGACGCGCGGCCATCGTCGCCCTCACGATGGCCCAGAGCGCCGCGATGGAATATTACGAGCGCATCGTCGAGGCGCTATTCGAACGCACCAACGTGCTGGTCGACCGCCTCGAAAAGAAAGGCACCGTCCCCTACAGCACCCGCCCGCTCCATCGCTTTATCGGCGAGGCGATCACGACCCGCACCGAGGTCCTTTCGATTCTGCATCTGCTCGATAAACCTGATGCGACGTGGGACGATCCCGCGATGGATCGCATCTATGATGACCTGCGCGCGGAGTTCGACCTTGTCGATCGCTATGCGGCCATGGAATCGAAGTTGCGCAGTATTCAGGAGGCCCTCGAACTCGTGCTCGATGTAGCGCGCGATCGGCGACTGGTAACCCTCGAAATCGTCGTGGTGGTGCTGATTCTGATCGAAATCCTGTTCGCCGCAGCGCCGTTCATCAAGTGATTGCGCAGTGATCGCAAACCAAGGCATGACACCGGAAAACGCGCACCTCTTGGGACGGCTCGCAGTCGCTCTCGCGATCGGCTTGCTGATGGGCCTCGAGCGCGGGTGGGAATATCGCCAACTTCCCGAAGGCGGCCGGGTCGCCGGTTTGCGCACCTTCGGTTTGATTTCTCTGCTCGGCGCGATCGCGGTTCAGCTCGGAAGTCCACATTACGATGTCTTCCTCGCCGCCGCGATCCTCTCAATCGCGATTTTGATGGGAGTCGGATACTGGCGCGCCACGCGCAACTCCAACGACATCAGCATAACCACCCCGATCGCAGCCCTGGTGACCTTCGCCCTGGGCGCGATGGCGGGGCTCGGGCATTTGACGATCGCCTCGTCGGCTGCGGTCGTGATGGCGACCATTCTGGGCTTCCGCATCGAGCTGCACACGCTGGTCGCGCACATCGAGCATGAGGAACTGAACGCGACGATGCGGCTGCTGCTGATCACGGTGGTGGTGCTTCCGATCCTGCCCGATCGCGCGATGGGGCCGTGGCAGGCGCTCAATCCCTATCAAATCTGGTGGATGGTGGTGCTGATCGCCGCCATTTCATATGTCGGCTACTTCGCCAACAAATTGCTCGGCGAACGGCGCGGCGTGATCGTCACCGGACTATTCGGCGGCATGACTTCCTCGACCGCGGTGACATTGACGCTTTCACCGCTGGCGAAAACTCGAAAGGAAGCGCGCGAGGTAGTCGCGGCGGCAATCCTGGCCGCTTCCGCGATCATGTTCCCCCGGATGCTCATCATCGCGGCGGCAGTGATGCCCGACGTCGCCATCAAGATCGCGCCCGCGTTGGCGGTTGCCACCGTTCTGACGGCCGGCAGCGCCGGGTGGTTCGCATTCCGATTACGCAACACCGAAATCGAGAAGCCTGCGCAGGACCTGCAAACCCGCAATCCGCTCGATTTCTGGTTCGCGCTAAAGTTCGGCCTGCTGCTCTCGGTTATCATGGTCGTCAGCAGAGCCGCGCAGGGCATGCTCGGGAATCGCGGGCTGTTCAGGGTTGCCGCCATCGCCGGACTCGCCGATGTCGATGCGATCACTCTGTCGGCCTCATCGATGGTACGTCAGGGACAGGCTACTCTTGAGGTGGCTGCGATTGCGATTCTGATTGCTGCGGCAGTCAACACGCTGGTCAAACCCGCGCTGATGACGTTCATCGCGGGCCTCACGGCCGCGGTTCGTGTCTGGATCCCTCTGATAGCTGCACTTGTCGCGGGCGCCGCCGTTGCGTGGATCTGGCGCTAACTCAAGCCGACCTGCACACCTTGACCTCGGCGCCGGTTTTCATCGGCCTTAGTCTATCGAGGGATTCGGTCTCCGATGCCGACGATCCTGCTGATTTCATCTGTGCGCAGAGTTTCTGCCTCCCAAATAAACAAACGAAAGCTAATGCGGTTCGTGTCCTTGATCTCTGAAGTTAAACAGGTTGTCGGATGGCGGATCGAAGTCGAGAACATTTGTTTCTTCGTCCATGTTCAGAGAAAGGAAGAACAGGGACCGATCAGCTGGAACGTAGAAGTCATCGGTCAGGACCATCTGAATCTCATCGGGACCCAAGCTCTGACGGTGCCAAAGCGGGGCCAGTGTGTCGGGCGCCGCACTCCGATAGAACTCGGCTCCCAGAAAGAGATAGGTCTCCTTATCCAGAAACAACTTGGCCGGGAGGATGCCCTCGGGAGCGCTTTGGGGTGACATTTCGAGAAGGTATGCTGATCTAACCTCGCAATCGACGCGGCCAAATCGCGCTGCGTCTTGAACGCGCTGGATTCCAGTATCAATCCCTTTTGCATCCAAACACGCCAGTAGAGGTTGTTCGCCTAAAAGCTTGTAAGTATAAGCCTCGGTCTTGGGCGGCACGTATTCCCACCAGAACGATGCACACGCGTAAGTACAGGACTGGTGCGGATACCCGCCCGCCCACTTCATCCGCCGCCATCGACGCACGGCCGACGGGAAAAACCAGGCGTCGCTACTCCGCACCGGGTCGAGATATTGAATCATGATGTAGGCATTGGGCTCGGGACCGCAGTAGTCCCCGCGTTGCTTGAACTCGACCGGCGAATCACGATGACGCGAATCTGCTAACCCGCGTACCGTGTGCATATAGCGGACGATGACAATCTGCTCGCAACTGCCCTCGTTTCGGAAGTCGCGATGGGCGTCGTCCTCGAACAACAACCCCGGCCGGGAAGGATCGATGGTCCATGCTCTGGTCTTCTGCGTTGCCAGGAGATTGATCTGGGACGGGATAAACGGACCCCAATGCCAGTTATACGCGATCTTTACCGCAGCCTTCGGATCCTTGGAGTCAATAAGCGGAAATGGCAGTCCGGCAACGTAGTTCCGCATCACATCCTGGGAATCCAGACGCACCTGCCCGGAATAGTGCTCGGTCGCAGCCTGATATCCCCGCGGCCATTGAATATGCGTCGTCGGGACCACATGCACGGTCAGGCCATGCGCGATAGCAAAAGCCATTGCCGACGGGACCACCGATGCAAAGCTTTTTACATTGCCGGCGTTGATCGTCGTTCCGGGCGGCGGGGATGACACCTTCGGACCCCCGCTCTCAATGGGCGCGGACGCCGCACTGGCGATACCGGTAACAGGGTTGAGAAGGCACGCGAATAGGACAAGCGTTACAAAGCGATTCGCAGCTCGCGTACCGATGTCTCTGAGCCGGGTTTCATCCAGTATGGCGGTCGCATTTCGTTTTGCATTTCGGGCCGCGCCTCAGAACCGCGTTTACACCGAGTCCACCACCTCCGCAAGGATCGCGATGAGAATCGACTGCGATGTCCCGAGTGCGGATCTGCAGAGCAAAAAACTTTAGAATACGTGGCGCTTACTTAACTTAGCCCTGATCGTGAAGCCGAGCCGAACTGCCGCGACAAAAGAAACGGTTCCGCGTGAAGTGCAGATTACCCGCATATATATCGGATTCGCTTCAACAGTGCTTGGCGAGGCGAAGAGGACCATACGCCACGGGATGGCGAACGCAATGAACCCGACTTCAAAAAGAACTTGCTTTGGCCGCCGCGATTTTCTGGACCCCGCTCTTGCGCCAAACACCGAGCGTTGAATTTGCGTACGACTGCAGCGGCAACTTTTAGAATCTCGTCTATTTCGTGGTCTGCAAACCTGAGATCGTGCAGAAGAAGGTGCTCCGATCGACCGTGACGTGCTCCAGCGGCCGCCGCGAGACCCGAAGGCCGAGATCGTCAGCCGCGGCTTCATCGGACGGGTCGCTCTGATCGGTTGCCTTTCGGCCGCGGTAACACTCGCCACGTTCGGCTATACGCTTCAACAAGGGATGAGTCTGTCACGGGCGCGCAATGCGGCCTTCTTTGTGCTCGTAGTGGAGGAGTTGTTGCGGGCGTTCGGCGCACGCAGCGCGGACAAACCGGTATGGGAGATTGGAGTGCTCACCAACCTGCGGCTCCTTGGGATCGTGCTCGTGAGCTTCGCGCTCCAGGTGCTGATTTCCGGTACCCCATGGTTGGAGGACATATTTCAGACTCAGCGAGTCACGCCGGCCGAGTGCGCAGTCGGGGTGTTACTCGGCCTGATTCCGCTTTCAACTCTCGAAGCCGTAAAGGTCATCCGGAAAAGACTCATCCGCACAGGCTCGCGGGCATAATCATCGCGGTCGGTGGCTTCAGCAGGGTCGCGATCGGGCGTTGCGATGCGCACAACCATCACGAGCCTCTTGGCCTTACAATCGTCGGGGCAAGCCGCTATATGTTCAAAAGTCGTTGAGGGAGATTCGGGCGGCATCAGATACGAATTCCCGCTAAGGAGCCAGGCGCAATGAATTCAAAGAACAGTTTCGGAGTATTAGCGATAGCCGCCGCCGTGGTCGTGTGCGCTGTCCAGTCCGCCTATTGCCAAGGAATGGGGGGCGGAATGGGTGGGACTCGCATGTATAATCCGAGCACCGAAACCACCGTCAACGGGACGGTCGAGCAAGTCAGAAACGTCTCTCGCGGCGGTTGGGGAGGAACTCATCTCGACCTCAAAACAGAATCCGGCACACTCGACGTTCATTTGGGCCCTTCTGCCTTTCTGTCCTCGAAGGGCTTCCAATTTGCCAAGGGCGATCAGGTTCAGGTAACCGGTTCGAAAGTGTCGTTCGAAGGTCACGAAGCGATCGTCGCCCGCGAAGTCAAGAAAGGTGACAAGGTGCTAGTCTTGCGCAACGATCAGGGAGTTCCAGAATGGTCTGGGGCGCGTCGTGGCGCCGGCCACAGTATGGGGCGTCGCAGACTCAGCGCACCTTCGCCCACGCCCTAAAAGAGTTGACCATGCGCTTGTTCAAGGTTGCGCTTCGGAGCCCCCACGGCCTCGGTTTCTTTACCCAAGCGTCGAACACGGTTCACGCGATAAGGCCAGGGTAGAAGGTTTGTGCGTGGCACGCTGCTTCTCTGTCCTGGGTTCCTCGCGGGGTCGAGACAAAACATCGATCGCCCGAGCACTGTCCCGGGAGGAAATTTAGGCAGTGGACTTTGCCCGGCGCAAGTCGGGCCAGCTGCTTGCAAGAGTGCTAACAATATAAAAACCGAGCCAAAGATAGTCTTCATCCTGTCGGTCTCCAGTTTTTCTCGTTCAGTCTCTAGTTCGGCGAATTCGGCTCAATCGGATGAGGGCCCGGAACACCGCCTGAAGATATCGCTGGCGTAGCGCGCGGCTGCGCAGGGGGAACTTGAGCCGATTGCTCAAGGGGAACGCAAGGCGGGACATTTTCTCTAGGAGAAACGAATTGCTGGAACACTACAACGCCGTTTGGTTGGACCTTGACTAGTCCGATTCGTTCCAAATTGCGGAGTTCTTCCTCGGTGTAGCCGTTAGGAAGCTCGACTCTCGGCGTACTGTTGGCTGCCGGCTTGCCAGGGGCAAGACCCGGCATGGCTGCTGGCTTACCAGGGGCGAGACCCGGCATCGGCATTGGTTTCACCGGCTCTACGGGCG
>VFSW01002179.1_pt1 | contig 29688 bp, 27 predicted proteins | sample 5358111 | NCBI WGS metagenome assembly VFSW01 (sample SAMN11554181, study PRJNA540505) | mine drainage metagenome | isolation source: sediment from site ElyBrook_90M | place: USA: Ely Copper Mine, Vershire, VT | collected 2017 | reverse complement strand
CATCGACGAGGAATTGTTCGATGTGATCTCCGGTTACGAAGCGCTGCCGCAGGAGGCGACCCGAGCCGGCGCACCCGCCGATGCCGGCGGTCATTGACGCGGGAGCGGCGGCGCAGTTGGGCGTGTCTTAAATGTGGCAAACAGCAGATGCTGCGGTGTCGCATTGATCGCAGCGACGGCTTCTGTGCAGCCGCTGGCTTGATGATAAAATTTCGCAGGTTCAGACTGTTCTGAAAGCGCATCCATGACCCAATTTCCAGAAGACATCTACACCGAACCTTCGAATGTGGATGTCGACACGCTAAGAAATCTCGGCCCGCTGCGCGCCATGGCGGGAATTTGGCAAGGTCTTCGCGGCGTGGATGTGAAACCGAAGGCGGAAGGGCCGAAAACGCAGGTTTATGTCGAACGTATCGAACTTCAGCCGATCGATCCACAGACCAACGGGCCGCAATTGTTCTACGGGCTGCGTTACCACACCCATGTAGTGAAACCGAATCAGGTAAAGACCTATCACGACCAGGTGGGATACTGGCTGTGGGAGCCTGCCACGGATACGGTCATCCATACACTTACGATTCCGCGCGCCCAGGTCGTCATGGCTGGCGGAAAGGCAAGCGCTGAGGCGAAGGAATTCGAGCTCGTTGCCACCCGCGACTCCGACAGTTTCGGCATCCGCTCGGCTCCATTTCTCGAGTATGCATTCAAGACCGTCGAATTCCGGATCAAGGTAAACATCAATCCGGACGGCACCTGGAGTTATGCCGAGGACACGGTACTAATGATCCGCGGCAGACCTGACCTTTTCCATCACACGGATAGAAATACCCTGACCAGGATCGAGGAACCTACGCCCAATCCTCTGGCGCGAACGTAATCGACGCTTTGTTGGCTTTCGGAGCATCAATTAACCCCTGGGCCGCCTGTTGAGTCGAGCGAGTCAAGCGTAGGCGTGGCTCACAGCGCGATCAAAACCGGATGGATAGGGGATAATATCGTCGGTGTCGCGGCAACGTGCCGCAGGATAATCAACTAAGGGAGACAGGTCATATGCGCTACGAGGCGCCAAAGACGCTGGAGCAGGCGATTGCGCTGCTGTCCGGCGCAAACGGCCAGGCGCGCGTGCTGGCCGGCGGCACGGACGTGCTGATCCAATTGCGTTCGGGCCGTGCCGATCCGCAACTGCTGGTCGATATCAAAGCCATCCCCGAGATGCGGGCTGTCGTCGCCGATAGCGGCGGCTATCGCATCGGCGCGGCGGTCACCTGCATGGAGCTCATCGAGAATGAGGTGTTCGCTCGAGACTGGCCGGGCGTCGTCGACGGGGTCAAGCTGATCGGCTCGGTTCAGGTGAAGGGCCGCGCGACATTGGGAGGCAACCTGTGCAACGCCTCGCCGGCCGCAGACGGCGTCCCAGCTCTGATCGCAGCCGGCGCCCTCGTTTGTATCGCCGGCCCGCTCGGCAGGCGCGAGGCGCCTGTCGAGGATTTTGTCCTGGGTCCGGGCAGGACTTCGCTCGGCAACGGCGAACTGGTCGCTGCGATCCAACTGCCGCGGCGAGCGCCGCATTCGGGCGATGCCTATCTGCGCTTCACCCCGCGCACCGAGATGGACATTGCGGTCGTCGGCGCCGCGGTCTATCTGACGTTGGACGGCAAAGGCGTATGTCGCAGCGCTCGGGTCGGTCTCGGCGCGGTGGCGGCGCGCGCCCTGCTGGTGCCGCCGGCCGCCGCCGCACTGATCGGCACTACGGTCGACGAAGCGGCGCTGGAACGCTTGGCGGCGGCCGCGAGCGCGGCCTGCCGGCCGATCGACGACAAGCGCGGCACCAAGCAATTCCGCGTCAAGGTCGCGGGCGTGATGGCGCGGCGCGCCGCTGCGATCGCGATCGAACGAGCGAGGAGGCAAGGCTGATGTCACGCAATCATGTAAGCGCGACGGTCAATGGCGACCAGGTCGAATTTCTTTGCGAAACGGGCCAGACCCTGCTGGAGGCATTGCGCGACGAATTGCGGCTCACCGGCACCAAGGAAGGTTGCGGCACCGGCGACTGCGGCGCCTGCAGCGTCATCGTCGACGGGCGCCTCGTGTGTTCCTGCCTGATGCTGGCCGTCGAGGCCGAAGGCAAAGCGATACAAACGATAGAGGGCATGGCCACAGGCGAAACGCTGCATCCGCTGCAGCGCAAGTTCATCGAGCACGCGGCGCTGCAGTGCGGCATCTGCACGCCCGGGATCCTGATTGCGGCGCGCTCGCTGCTGGAGCGCAACCCCAATCCGACGGAGGACGAAGTGCGCTACTGGCTGGCCGGCAACCTGTGCCGCTGCACCGGCTATCACAAGATCGTCGACGCGGTGCTCGATGCCGCGCGCGAAATGCGCGGAGGCTGACCATGTCGACCATGCTCAAGTACCAGGAAAAGGAACTGAAACTCGTCGGCACGCGGCCGCTGCGGCCCGACGGCGTCGACAAGGTCACTGGTCGCGCGCGCTTTGGCGCCGACTACAATCTGCCCGGACAGCTTATCGGCAAAGTGTTGCGCAGTCCGCACGCGCACGCGCGCATCAAATCCATCGATACCTCGGCTGCGCTGGCGCTGCCGGGAGTCAAGGCGGTGGTTACGCGCGACGATTTCGCCGAAATGCCGGACGAAATGGCGGCGGTGGGCGAACTCATGATCAATTTTCGCGACGTCACGCGCAACATGATGGCGCGCGAGAAGGTGCTCTACGACGGCCATCCGCTGGCGGCGGTCGCGGCGACCGGCGAATCGGTGGCGCGCGCGGCGCTGGCGCTGATCAAGGTGGAATACGAAGTGCTGCCGCATGTGATCGACGTGGTCGAGGCGATGAAACCGGGCGCGCCGCTGTTGCACGAGCACCAGTACACGCAAGGAGTCAAGCCCAAGCCCGACCACCCTTCGAATGTGGCCAAACGCCTGGAGTTCGGGCACGGGGATATCGCTGCGGGCTTCCGCCAGGCCGAGGTGATCGTCGAGCGGGAGTTCAACACCAAGCCGGTGCACCAGGGCTATATCGAGCCGCAGGCCTGCCTCGCAAGCTACAGCGCGGATGGCCAGGCGGAACTGTGGACTTCGACCCAGGGGCACTTCGTGTTTCGCGCCCAGTGCGCCAAGGTGCTGCAGATGGACGTATCGAAGATCCGCGTGACCCCGACCGAGATCGGCGGCGGCTTCGGCGGCAAGAACAATATCTACAACGAGGCGCTGGCGATCGCGCTGTCGCGCAAATCGGGCCATCCGGTGAAAATGGTGATGACACGCGAGGAAGTGTTCCGCAGCACCGGCCCGACTTCAGGAGCCAACGTCAAAGTCAAGCTCGGCTGCACCCGGGACGGGAAGATCACGGCGGCGGAGGCAGAGCTGAACTTCCAGGCCGGCGCCTTCCCGGGTTCGTCCGTGAACCAGGCCTCGATGTGCGCGTTCACCCGCTACGACCTCGCCAACGTGCGCATCGTCGGCCACGACGTCACCGTCAACCGCCCCAAAGTCGCGGCCTATCGCGCCCCGGGCGCGCCGATCGCGGTGTTCGGCGTCGAGAGCGTGATCGACGAGATGGCGAAAAAACTCGGCATCGATCCGATCGAATTCCGCCTCAGGAATGCCGCGAAAGAAGGCACACAGACCTACTATGGCCCCAAGCTCGGTCCGATCGGATATATCCAGACACTGGAAGCGGCGCGCGCGCATCCGCATTACCGTGCGCCGCTCGGGCCCAATCAGGGCCGCGGCGTTGCCACCGGCTTCTGGTTCAATATCGGCAACGAAACCACCTGCTCGCTTAATCTGCAGGAGGACGGAACGCTGACGCTGATCCTTGGCACCATCGACGTCGCCGGCGGCTCGCGTGCCTCGATGGCGATGATGGTGGCCGAGGAACTCGGCATCGAATTCGATCGCGTCCGGCCGTTCGTGGGCGATACCGCCTCGCTCGGCTTCAACTTCCTTACGGCTGGCAGCCGGGGCACGTTCGCCAGCGGCATGGCCAGCGTGATCGCGGCGCGGCAGGTGATCGAGAAGCTGCGCCAGCGCGTTGCAAAAATACGCGAGGTGCCCCTGGAAGCGGTCGCGTGGAAGAACGGCCAGGCGCGGCCGGTCGACGCCACCGTTGCGCAATTTGCTCCGATGTCTCTGCCCGAGATCGCCAGAATGGCCGGCAAGACCGGCGGCACCATCGCTGGTCATGCGGAAATCAATGCGCAGGGCGCGGGGCCCGGCTTCGGCACGCATATCGTCGATGTCGAGGTGGACAAGGAAACCGGCGCGGTCAAGATCCTGCGCTATACCGTGGTGCAGGACGTGGGCAAGGCCATCCATCCGGCCTACGTCGAGGGCCAGCTCCAGGGCGGCGCAGTGCAGGGCATAGGCTGGGCGCTGAACGAGGAATATGTCTACGGCGAAGACGGCGTGCTGCAAAATCCCGGCTTTCTCGACTATCGCATCCCCGTGGCATCGGACCTGCCCTTTATCGATACGGTCATCGTCGAGGTGCCCAACCCCAATCATCCCTATGGGGTGCGCGGCTGCGGCGAGGTTCCGATCATTGCGCCGATGGCGGCCATCGCCAACGCGATCGAAAATGCCATTGGCCTGCGCCTGTGCGAACAGCCGTTATCGCCGCCGCGGGTGCTGAAGGCGATCGACGAGGCGGCAGCCGCCAGGCGCTAGGGCCGTGGCCAGGATTACGCTGTCGAGCAGCCTGGCGCCGTTCACCGGGGGCGTGCTGGAACTGGAACTCGATGTAGCCAACGTGCGCCAGTTGTTTCAGACGCTGGGCGAGCGTTATCCGGAGCTGCAATCGCACCTGGAAGCGGGTATCGCCGTCGCGATCGGCGATGAGATCTATCAGGACGCCTTGTTGCAGCCGATCGAGCGCGAAAGCGAGGTCATCCTGATCCCGAAGATTGCGGGCGGGTAGGCAGATCACTTCGCAAAGGTGCTGCCCGCGCACTGCAGACATGAATTGCGCGGCGCGGGCGCCGACCGGAACCGGGAATTCGGTCCTGGCTTGTCAAATCGTTGTAAAACATTGTTAAACGGGCTTTTGTGGCTCGCTGCCGGGGTATAGAGTGTGTCGACATCGGTTGCACGAATACTCAAGCAGACGGCCACGGACGGGTTCGCGCGCGGTTCGGAAACATCAGCACGGAAGAACGTTATATGGGGCAGCGAAAACGGATTCTCTATATCGAGGATGAGACCGACCTGCAATGGTTGGTAAAGCGCATCCTCGAGTCGGCTGGCGGTTTCGAAGTGCTGCTATGCAACTCCGGCGCCGAAGGTTTGCGCCGTATCGGTGAGTTCGCGCCCGACCTGGTACTGCTCGACGTGATGATGCCGGACATGGATGGCTTCGGTGTCTTGCGCGCGCTGCGCGCACGGCCCGAAAGTGCGGCGCTTCCGGTGGTTTTCTTTACTGCCAGGTACGAGGAGCGCGATGAATACTTGCATTCGGGTGTGCGCGGGGTGATTGCCAAGCCGTTCGAGCCTGCCAGCCTGGTAGAGCAGGTGCGCGCCTACGCCGGGGAACCGGCAGCGGCCTAGGTTCGGACTTGCGGCAGCGGCTAGGCAACGGATGCGAGGCGCTGCCACAGGGCGCGGATCTGTTCTACCAGCGCATTCGGCTCGATCGGCTTGGCGATCACGCCGAGCGCGCCGTGGCGCAGCAGGTCCTGCCGCACCTGGTCCTGCGTGTTGGCGGTAAAAAATACCATAGCGGTCGCGGCCATCTCGGGCAGCTTGCGCAGGGCGTCCATGGTGGCAAGTCCGTCCATGCCTGGCATCATCACGTCGAGCAAGATCAAGTCAGGTGCATACGCCGCGGCCAACTGCACGGCTTCGGCGCCGCTCGCGCACACGCGCACCGCGTAGCCGCCGCCGGTCTCCAGGCTGAGGCGGGTAACCAGCTGGATATCCGGATCATCCTCCACCAGCATGATTCTTTTCAGCGGGCGTGTCATGCGCTCTTCGCACCGCGGTCCTGTGCGTCCTGCTGCGCCGCTTGCGCATGGGGAGGCAGGTCAAAATAAAACCTCGTGCCCATGCCGGGCGTGCTTACAAAATCGATTTTTCCGCCAAGCTTGTCGATGATCATCCTGGAGATCGCCAGGCCCAGGCCAGTGCCGCCCCTCTTGCGCGAGACCGAGGTGTCGGCTTGGGCAAAGCGGTCGAACACCTGCGGCTTGAATTCTTCCGGAATGCCGGGGCCGCGGTCGATGATGCTGACGCGAAAGGCGCCGCGCATGCGCTGCAGCCGTATCTCGACGCGCGCGCCGCGCGGTGAGAACTTGGCCGCGTTGGACAGCAGATTGGCCATCACCTGCATCAGCCGGTCGAAGCTGGCGTTCACCCAGGCCGGCCCCTCGCTTTGCGTCCGCACCAGGCTGACGCCATACTGGTCGGCATAGCCTTGGTTGGCCTGAATGGCGGTGTCGATCATGGTCTCGAGTTCTACCGGTTCGAGCGTGATCTGGAACTTGCCGGAATCGAGTTTTTCCAAGTCGAGGATATCGTTGGTCAGCCGCACCAGGCGCTGCGAATTATCCCTGGCAACGCGGATCAGGGTCTGGGTGTCCTCGCTCAAGTCTTTCGTTCTGACGAGCAAGCCGAGCGAGCCGACGATGGAGGTAAGCGGCGTGCGCAACTCGTGGCCGACCACGGCAATAAATTCATTTTTCATGCGCTCGATTTCCTTGCGCGCCGAGATGTCGGCATTGGTTCCAGTCATGCGCAGGGCGCGGCCGGCGGCGTCCCGGCTCACCACCTGGCCATGGCTCAGGATCCATGTCCACTCGCCGCTGCGCGTCCTGACGCGATGCTCGATGTGGTACTCCGGGAGCGCGCCTTTGAGCGCACCGATAAACGCCGCCGCAATGCGCTCGCGATCGTCCGGATGCACGAGCGCGTACAGGGACTGGGCATCGGTGACGGTTTCACCCGGGGAATCGCCCAGCATGTCGGCCCAGCCCTCGCTAAGGTATATCTTGCCGCCGGCGATATCGGCATCCCAGATCGCCAGCCTCGATCCCTGCAGCGCCAGGTCGAGGCGCTCCTTGACCCGGGTAATTTCCTCTTGCTGCTGCACGCGCGCGCTGATATCGGAATGGGTGCCGATCATGCGCAGGGGCTTGCCGCCGGCATCGCGACTCACCACTTGGCCGCGGGTAAGTATCCATTTCCAGCTGCCATCCTTGCACAGCATGCGGTATTCGGTGGAGTAGGCCGGGCTGTTGCCGTCCAGATACGCCTGCAGGTCCGCCATCACGCGCGGCTTGTCTTTCGGGTGTATGCGTTTTTCCCATTCGTCGCGCCGGTTCTCCAATTCGTCGTCGGCGTAGCCCAGCATTTCCTTGTAGCGTTTCGAATACAGGACTTCGTCGGTCTGAATATTGCGGTCCCAAACGCCGTCGCCGGCGCCTTCGAGCGCGAACTTCCAGCGCTCTTCGCTCTCGCGCAGCGCCTCCTCGGCGGCTTTGCGCTCGGTGATGTCGATGATCATCCCAAAGAAGCCGATGACGCGGCCGGTGCTGTCGCGATCCGGAATGAAGGTCCCGGCAAGATAGTGTTCGCGCCCGTCGATTCCCTGCCGCGCGCGTTCGTATTCGACCCGATTGCCCTGCAGCGCCTGCTCGATTTCAGGCAGGATCGATGCATAGGTCGCGGTTCCGAGGACATCCGCAAGATGATGGTTGTCGATGCGCTCGGCCGGCAAATCCAGCCATTCCTCGATGGCATAGTTGTGGAAGTGTATGCGATGGTCGCGGTCGACATAGCCGATCATCGCAGGAACCGAGCCGGTGATCAGCCGATACTGTTTCTCCTGTTCGTGCAAGTGCGCTTCGGCCAGGCGTCGCTCCTCGCGCTGGCGGCTGATCACGACCGCGGCAAACAGCGCCAAGCCGATGGTCAGCAGGCCGCTCCATAGGGTCAGCGGCCCGAGTTGCCGCGTGCGCGCGGCGATGCGCTCCTGGCGCGCGCTGTGCAGTGCGTGCTCCTGCTGCCGCATCGCCTCCACCAGCCGTTGGAATTCACGCCCGCTGTCGCGGTAGGCTTTGCTCGAGACGAGCGCCATGGCCGCGGCCACGCCCTGCTGCTGGCGCAATTGCGTGACCTGTCGATCCAGCTCGGCCATGGTTATCGCTGTGGCGGCCAGCGTGGCCGCGCGGCGCTGCTGCGCGCCATCGTCGGCAACCAGTTGCGCCAACTGCGCAATGGAGGTCCGGCTATCGGCTTCCGTCTCGCGCAGCCGCTGCAGTTCCGGTGCGGACGGGTTCATGAGGTAGCGCAGCGTCGCGGATTCCACCGCCGCCCTCGTGCCGACCAGTTCCTCGAGTTTCGCGAGGATGCGCTGGGTCTCGCCTTCGGCGTTGGCCTGCTCCAGCTGCTCCGTTACGCTCAGTTGGTACGCGCCGCCAAGCGTGATCAGCATGGCGATGGTGGTGGCGAGAACCAGGTAGATACCGATTCTGAATGAGAATTGCATGACCGGCGAAGCATCGTACTTTTCGCCGGCAGCGTCAAATATCCGGCCCCCCGGGCCGAATGCCGCGGCGGTCTGCTAAAATGGCTGCGGGAGGCGTATGTCGGACAAGCTCACTATTGCCGTGGACGCGCAGATCGCCGCGCTGGTGCCGCGTTTTCTCGCCAATCGCGCCGCCGACGCCGGCAAAATCCGCGCGGCGCTGGCCGATGGCGAATTCGAGGCTGTACGCGTCGCGGGGCACGGGATGAAGGGTTCCGGCGGCGGCTATGGTTTTCCGGAGATTTCACGGTTGGGTGCCGCGATCGAGGAGGGCGCACGGCAGCGTGACGCCGCAGCGATATACGCGCTCGTGGCGAGCCTTGAAGCGTATCTGGCGCGCATTGAAATCAAGCCCGGCGCTGAGCAAGGAGCACCGGGCAATGGCTAGGACCGGGGCGAATCAGTGCGGCAGCGATCGGCCACCCGCAATCTACGATCAACGATCGTCCTTGAACTGATCATCGTGCGCATCGCATTGCTTGAAGACGAACAGGATCAGGCGGACCTGGTGTGCGCCTGGCTGAAGGTCGCCGGCCACAGTTGCCATGCGTACGCACTGGGCAAAGAACTGCTGCGCGCGGCGCAGCGCGAAAGCTTCGACATGTTCCTGCTTGACTGGGAGGTACCGGGGATGTCGGGCGCGGAAGTGCTGGTCTGGATCAGAGCCAATATCGACGAACCCGTGCCGGTTTTGTTCGTCACCGCGCGCCAGCGTGAGGAGGATATCGTGCACGCCCTGTCCAGCGGCGCCGACGACTACATGATCAAGCCCCTGCGCAAGCTCGAATTCCTCGCGCGCATCGACGCGCTCGCGCGGCGCGCGCGGCCGGGCCCGCGCGCGGACGAAGGCGTGCTCGAATTCGGGCGCCTGAGCGTGGATTGCCGCAACCGTCTGGTCAGGCTGGACGGCGCGGTGGTGGCGATGACGCAAAAGGATTACGAACTCGCGTTGTTCCTGCTGCGCAACATCGGCCGATTGCTGTCGCGCGCCCACATCCTGGAAGCGGTGTGGGGGCAGTCAGCCGAAATCAATACGCGTACCGTCGACACGCACGTCAGTCGCATTCGCAGCAAGCTTCAGCTCACGCCCGAAAACGGCTGGAGCCTGTCCGCGGTCTATCAGCACGGCTACCGGCTCGAGCGGGCCGCTGCGGCCGCGCGCTAGGGCCGGATGAAATCCTGCTGCGCCGGCTAGCCAGGACGCATCTTGAGCAAACTTCTGACGCTGATCCTAGTCATTGTCGCCGTGTGGTCGCTGGCGAAGGGCTTCCGGCGCAAGGACACGTCCAGGCGCGCGCCGGAGGCCGCACCCGAACAGATGGTTAACTGCGACTATTGTGGCCTGTATCTTCCGCAAAGCGAGGCCCTAGCCGAGGCGGGCAAGTTCTTCTGCTGCGCCGAACACCGCCGCCGGGCGGGGTAGCGCCGACTGGGCATGGCCAGCTGGCAGTTCGCCCCGGATACGCAGCCGGACTCGTTCTGGGTCTCGCTGCGCTATTTCAACATCTATCGCTTGGTCCTGGCGGGGGCGTTCCTCGCCGCGGTGCTGATCTCGGGCGACAACCTCAATTTCGGCAGTCACAACCTCGTACTGTTCAAGTACGTCTCCGGCGCCTACCTGTCGCTGGCGATTGCGTATCAGGTGCTGCTGGAAAAAATGCGCCGCTATTTCAATTTTCAGCTGAGCCTGCACGTCATCACCGACATCGTCGCCTCGGTGCTGCTGATGAACGCGAGCGACGGATTTCGCAGCGGCCTGGGCGTGATGCTGCTGATTTCGCTTGCGGCGGCGGCTCTGGTGAGCCGCGGTGCGCTGACGCTGTTCTATGCCGCGCTCGCTTCGATCGCCATTTTGCTGGAGCAGACCTACTGGATCCTGGTGTTTGATCACAGCACGACCAATTACGTGCAGCCGGGACTGCTCTCCATCGGCTATTTCGCCACGGCGCTGATCACCAACCAACTGGCGCAACGCGTCATCCGCCAGGAGCGGGTAATGCGGCAGCGCTCGGTCGACCTTAGCAATCAACTGCGCATCAACCAACTGGTGATCCAGGACATGCAGGATGCCGTACTGGTGGTCGATGGCAACGGCCTGGTGCGCCAGCACAATCCGCAGGTATCGGTTCTGCTCGGATGGCAGGCGCCGGAACTCGACCAGATCGAGAATTATTCGCCCGAAATCGCACGCGCGCTGGCGCGCTGGCGCAACGCCGGTGGCAGCGCGATCGAAACCCTGTTGCTGCCTGGAAGCGGCAAACTGGCGCGCGCGCGTTTTGTCGAGGCCGGTGTCGCGGGGGGCAGCATTTCCCTGGTGTTCCTGGAGGACCTGTCGCGGCTGCAGGAACAGGCGCAGCAGCTGAAGCTGGCCGCCCTCGGAAGGCTCACCGCCAACATTGCGCACGAGATCCGCAATCCGCTTTCGGCGATCAGCCATGCGAGCGAATTATTGGTGGAAGAGCAGCGCGGGCCTTCGCAGGAACGCCTGCTGCACATCATTCAGGATAACACCAAGCGCCTCGATCGCATGGTGCGCGACGTGCTCGAATTGACGCGGCGCGACCGGGTGCATCCGGAGTCCATCCGGCTCGCGGTTTTTCTGCCGTCGTTTATCGACGAGTTCGCGCAAAACGAGCGCATTCCCGCCGCAAACTTCGCGCTGCAGGTGCATGAGGCGAGCGAGATCGTGTTTGATCGCGTGCATTTGCAGCAGGTGCTGTGGAACCTGCTGCGCAACGCATGGCGCCACTCGCGCCAGCGCGACGCAAGCGTGCGCGTGGTGGTTAGGCGCCAGGCGAATCGAGTAGAATTGGACGTGATCGATGATGGCGAGGGCGTGCCTACGCACCTGCGGCAGCAATTGTTCGAACCTTTCTTCACTACCTACAGCGGCGGCACCGGGCTGGGTCTTTACATCGCGCGCGAGATGTGTTCGGCCAATGCGGCCATCCTTGAATACATCGCCCCGCCGGCCGAAACCGGCGGAGGGGACTTCCGCATTCTGTGCGGGGGCCGGCCGGCATGAAGCGCGCCGAACGCAGAAGCGACCAAGCGACCGCGACGGTTCTGGTGGTCGATGACGAGTCCGACATCCGCGAATTGCTGGAACTGACGCTGTTGCGCATGGGACTGGCGGTGGCATCGGCGGCGAGCGTGGCCGAGGCAAACGCGCTGCTCAAGACGCAGCGCTTCGACCTGTGCCTGACCGACATGCGTCTGCCGGACGGCGACGGTCTGGAGCTGGTGCGCCACATCGGCGAGCATTGCGGCGACCTCCCGGTGGCGGTCATCACTGCCTATGGCAGCGCCGAGAACGCGGTTGCAGCGCTCAAGGCGGGCGCGTTCGATTACCTGTCCAAGCCGGTGTCGCTGGAGGATCTGCGCACCCTGGTGAAATCGGCGCTGAAGCTGCCTAATCGCCCGGCTGCCGCCCAGCGCGCCCGTCACCGGCTGATCGGCGATTCGCCGGCGATGCAGCAGGCGCGCGATATGATTCACAAGCTTGCGCGCAGCCAGGCGCCGGTCTACATCAGCGGTGAATCGGGCAGCGGCAAGGAGTTGGCGGCGCGCCTGATCCACGAACAAGGGGCGCGCCATGATCTGCCGTTTGTCCCCGTGAACTGCGGGGCCATTCCGGAAAACCTGATGGAGAGCGAATTCTTTGGTTACAAGAAGGGGGCTTTCACCGGGGCGGAGGCAGACCGCGACGGTTTTTTCCAGGTGGCGCACGGCGGTACGTTGTTTCTGGATGAGGTTGCCGACCTGCCGTTGGCGATGCAGGTAAAGCTACTGCGCGCAATCCAGGAAAAGAGCGTGCGCAAGGTGGGAGCCACCGGCGAAGATTCGGTGAACGTGCGCCTGATCTGTGCCACCCACCAGAACCTTACCGCTCTGGTCGAGGCAGGAAGATTTCGCCAGGATCTGTATTTCCGCCTCAATGTGATCGAGCTGAAAATGCCGTCACTGAAAGAGTGCCGCGATGATATCGCTACGCTGGCCGGGGCCATGCTCGCGCGTGTAGCCGGACCGGAGGGCAGCGCGCCGCGCCTGTCGAAAGCGGCGCAGTCGGCGCTTGAACACTACGATTTTCCCGGCAATGTGCGCGAGCTGGAGAATATTCTTGAGCGCGCGGTGGCGCTGTGCAGCGGCACGGAAATCCAGCCGGACGATTTGCGGCTCGCGCCTGCGCGCCAGGCGGACGAGGCGCCGGCCGGCGGTAAATCGCCGTTGCCGGATTATCTCGACCGGGTCGAGCGCGAGGCCATACTCGAGGCGCTGGCAACAACGCACTTCAACCGCACCGCGGCGGCCCGGCTCCTCGGAATCACCTTTCGCGCCTTGCGCTATCGCATGGAGCGGCTTGGGATCAACGAACCGCGCCCATGATTGTCGATGCCGACGGACGCGTCGACGCCGCGCGCTACATTGCCTCGCCCAATTGCGACGAGCGGCCCCCGGGCGCGGCGATCACGCTGCTGGTGATCCACAGCATCAGCCTGCCGCCGGGGGAATTTGGCGGCGACGCCATCTTGCGCTTGTTCACTAACGATCTAGATTGCGCCGCGCATCCTTATTATCGGTCCCTGGCCGGGATTAAGGTGTCGGCGCACTTCCTTATCCGCCGCACGGGCGAGCTCCTGCAGTTCGTGCCCTGCAGCAGGCGCGCCTGGCATGCCGGAGTTTCCGCTTGGCGCGGGCGCGGCGGCTGTAACGACTTCTCGATTGGCGTCGAGCTGGAGGGCGCGGATGATATGCCGTTCGCCGAGCCGCAGTACCGCGTGCTTGCCGAACTCACACGTGGACTGCGCGCCTCTCACCCGATCGTCGACATCGTCGGCCACTGCGACATTGCGCCGGTGCGCAAGACCGATCCCGGGCCCAGCTTCGACTGGGCTCGCTTTCGAAACTCGATCGCATAGAAAATAGCAGCACCGGGGCGCGGGCGCGAAAATATATTCTTGCGCTGCCGCAATGCGAGCGGCGGAAAAATGCACATCGCAGTTTACTCAGTGCGAGCCAGCTGCCGTCAGCTCGGCTGGCCGGCCGGGTTTTTTTGCGCGCATGTTGCGCGCGAACAATTTTTTGCAAAAACTTCTTGCAAAATCAAAAGCGCGTCACTAAAATTAGTTGCGAACTGGTGGTTGGATACTATATATTGTGGTTGTGGTCCAGAGCTAACTATAGATCAGCGACGCAGATGCAAGGCTTGACGCACTAGAACAACAAGGGGGAACGCGTATGCAGCTTGTCACCGATTCGGAAAAATCGCCATCCGTGGCCGGTGCCAATGTTGCCGAAGTGTCTGCAGTGAGCCAGTCAGCTTATCCCGACTACCGCGTCATTCGCCGCAACGGCGCGGTAGTCGGTTTCGACCCGACCAAGATCTCGGTCGCGATGACCAAGGCGTTTCTGGCGATCGAAGGCGGTCAGGGTGCGGCTTCGGCGCGTATTCGCGAAATGGTTGCCGCGCTCACTGAAGGCGCGGTCGCCGCTCTGGCGCGGCGGCAGCCCGGCGGCGGCACCTTCCATATAGAAGACATCCAGGACCAGGTCGAACTGGCGTTGATGCGCTCCGGCGAACATGAAGTCGCACGGGCATACGTGCTTTACCGCGAGCAGCGCACCAAGGCGCGCACCCGGGAGCAGGCCAAGCAGAAAGACAGGGCCGCGGTCCCCGAGCTGCACGTGATTGAGAACGGCGTGCGGCGGCCGATCGACCTGATCGGATTGAAAAATCTGCTCAAGGCGTGCTGCGAGGGATTGGGCGATGCGGTAGATCCGGGGATTATTTTCAGCGAGACGCTGAAGAACCTGTATGACGGCGTGCCAATCGAGGAAATCCGCAAGTCGGCGATTCTTTCGGCGCGCGCGCTGATCGAGAAGGACCCGGCCTACAGTTTCGTCACGGCGCGGCTGCTGCTCAATACTATCCGCATTGAAATACTGGGCGAGGAAGTGCCGCAGGCGCAAATGGCTACGCGCTACGCCGAGTATTTTCCGGAATTCATCAAGCGCGGCATCGCTGCCGAACTGTTGGACGAACGGCTCGCCAAATTCGACTTGGCGCGCCTGGGCAAGTCGCTGGATGCGGCGCGCGATCTGAAATTCGGCTATCTTGGCTTGCAGACCCTGTATGACCGCTATTTTCTGCACCATCACGGGCAGCGCATCGAGCTGCCGCAGGCGTTCTTCATGCGCGTGGCGATGGGGCTGGCGCTGAACGAGATCGATCGCGAGGCACGCGCCATCGAGTTCTACCAGGTGCTGTCTTCGTTCGATTTCATGAGCTCGACGCCGACCCTGTTCAATTCCGGCACGCTGCGCTCGCAGCTCTCGAGCTGCTATCTGACCACGGTGGCGGATGACCTGGACGGCATTTACGAATCGATCAAGGATAACGCCTTGCTCGCCAAGTACGCGGGGGGCCTGGGTAATGACTGGACGCCGGTGCGCGCCCTGGGCTCGCACATCAAGGGTACCAACGGCAAGTCGCAGGGGGTAGTCCCGTTCCTGAAAGTCGTCAACGACACTGCCGTCGCGGTGAACCAGGGCGGAAAGCGCAAGGGGGCAGTGTGCGCCTATCTGGAAACCTGGCATCTGGACATCGAAGAATTCCTCGAACTGAGGAAAAACACCGGCGATGACCGCCGGCGCACGCACGACATGAATACGGCCAACTGGGTTCCGGACCTGTTCATGAAACGGGTGATGGAAAACGGCGAGTGGACGCTGTTCTCGCCCTCCGACTGCCCTGACCTGCACGACAAGTTTGGCAAGGAATTTGAGAGGGCGTATGCGGCTTACGAAGAAAAGGCTGCCAGGGGCGAACACAAGCTGTTCCGCAAGATCCCGGCGCTGCAGCTGTGGCGCAAGATGCTGTCGATGCTGTTCGAGACTGGCCATCCCTGGATTACATTCAAGGACCCGTGCAATATCCGTTCGCCTCAATCCCATGTCGGCGTCGTGCACAGCTCCAACCTGTGCACCGAGATTACGCTAAACACCAACGAGCACGAGATCGCGGTGTGCAACCTCGGCTCGGTCAATCTGGTCGCGCACCTGAAGGACGGCAAGCTCGATCACGCCAAGCTGCAACGCACTATCGCGACGGCGATGCGCATGCTCGACAACGTCATCGACATCAATTATTACGCGGTCGGCAAGGCGCGCAATTCCAACCTCAAACACCGCCCGGTGGGCATGGGCATCATGGGTTTCCAGGACTGCCTGCATCTGTTGCGCGTTCCTTATGCCTCGAAGGAGGCGGTGGAGTTCGCCGACCGGTCGATGGAGGCGGTCGCCTATTACGGCTACATGGCATCGACGCTATTGGCCGAGGAGCGCGGACGCTACTCTTCCTACCGCGGATCGCTGTGGGATCGCGGCATTCTGCCGCAGGATACTCTGGCGCTGCTGCGCGAAGAACGCGGCGCTTTGAAGGGGGAGGGGGCCTCTTCATCCCCCCTGGTCGAAATCGACATGAGCGCCGGCATGGATTGGGAAGGCTTGCGCGAACGCATCAAGCAGTACGGGATGCGCAATTCCAATTGCCTGGCTATCGCGCCGACCGCCACCATCGCCAACATCATCGGCGTATCGGCCTCGATCGAGCCCACCTACCAGAACCTGTACGTGAAGTCGAACCTGTCGGGCGAATTCACCGTGGTCAACGAATATCTGGTGAACGATCTCAAGCGCCTTGGCTTGTGGGACGAAGTGATGATCGCCGATCTCAAGTATTTCGACGGCAACCTCGCCAAGATCGACCGGGTGCCGGCGGAATTGCGCAATCTCTACGCCACCGCGTTCGAAGTCGAGCCGCAGTGGTTGGTCGAGGCCGCAGCGCGGCGGCAAAAGTGGATCGACCAGTCGCAGTCGCTCAATATTTATATGGCGGGCGCATCGGGCAAGCGGCTGGACGATACCTATAAGCTCGCCTGGAAGCGCGGTCTGAAAACCACCTATTACCTGCGTTCGATGGGAGCGACCCACGCCGAGAAGTCTACGGTCAAGGCCGGACAGCTGAACGCGGTGCCCGAGGGCGGAATGCTCTCTGCAGCGAAGAGCGCTGAGCCGGTCGAACCGAAGTATTGCTCGATCGACGACCCGGAATGCGAGGCATGCCAGTAAGTAGGCAAGAAGACTGGAGAGATGAACATGCTCAATTTTGAAGACGAAGTGGCAGTTTCGCCGATCCCCGGCCTGGGCATGCAGGCGGTGCGTGGTTTCATGCCCGCATCACCGGCGAATGTCGGCACCCGGCAGCAACAGGCGCCAGCTGCCGGCGCCGAAGAGCTGCGGCGCATCCGCGTGGAGGACAAGCGCATCATCAACGGACGCACGGACGTCAACCAGCTGGTGCCGTTCAAGTACAAATGGGCATGGGAAAAGTATCTCTCCGCCTGCGCCAACCACTGGATGCCGCAGGAAATCAACATGAGCCGCGACATCGCCACCTGGAAGGATCCGAACGGTCTGACCGAGGACGAGCGGCGCATCATCACGCGCAATCTTGGATTTTTCGTCACCGCCGATTCGCTCGCCGCGAACAACATCGTGCTCGGGACTTACCGCCATATCAGCGCGCCGGAGTGCCGTCAGTATCTGCTGCGCCAGGCTTTCGAAGAGGCCATCCATACCCACGCCTACCAGTACATCGTCGAGAGCCTGGGCTTGGACGAAGGCGAGGTTTTTAACGCCTATCACGAGATTCGCAGCATTCGCGACAAGGACGAATTCCTGATCCCGTTCATCGATACGCTCACGAACCCTGCATTCAAGACCGGGGCGCCCGAGGCCGACCAGCAGCTACTCAAGAGCCTGATCGTGTTTGCCTGCATCATGGAGGGGCTGTTCTTCTACGTCGGTTTCACCCAGATTCTCGCGATGGGGCGCCAGAACAAGATGACCGGCGCCGCCGAGCAGTACCAGTACATCCTGCGCGACGAATCGATGCACTGCAATTTCGGCATCGACCTCATCAACCAGATCAAGATGGAAAACCCCCACCTCTGGACCGCAGCCTTTCGCGACGAGATCCAGGCCTACATGAAAACAGCGGTCGAACTTGAGTACCGTTACGCCGAGGACACCATGCCGCGCGGCGTGCTCGGTCTCAACGCGCCGATGTTCAAGGAATATCTGCGCTATATCGCCAATCGCCGTTGCCAGCAGATCGGCGTGGAACAACTCTATCCCGGGGCGAGCAATCCTTTCCCGTGGATGAGCGAAATGACCGATCTGAAGAAAGAGCGCAATTTTTTCGAAACCCGCGTAATTGAGTACCAGACCGGCGGGGCGCTCAGTTGGGAGTAAAAACCTTCATGCTGTTGGTATCGTGCGGAGGCGGGTATGCGTAAGTTGACCGAGGTTCGGGCGGATAGCGATTACAGTCTGTGGCTGCGTTTCGACGACGGGCTGGAAGGAAGCGTGTTCCTCGGTAATTTACTCGAAATCGGCGCGTTCAAGTTGTGGCGCGACCGGGATCAGTTTCGCCGCGTCGCGATCGATCCGGCAGCAATGACCTTGGTTTGGGATGGCGGGATCGAACTCGATCCCGCTGTTTTGTATCGTGACCTGCTCGAGCGCAAGGCTGCATGAGGCCAGTGAACGAGCGGTCGATGGATTCGGTTGGCCGGGGTTCGCCCCGATCGACCGGATAATCCGGGCTAGCGTAGCCGGGATTGCAGTAGTTGTTTTTCTTTAACCTGAAGAAGGAGCTTTACCATGGCAACGAAGAAAAAAGCAAAGAAAGCAGCGAAAAAACCGGCTAAAAAAGCCAAGAAAAAGAGGGCAGTAGCTAAAAAGCCTGCAAAAAAGAAAGCGGCCAAGAAAAAGGCCGCCAAGAAAAAACCTGCGAAAAAAAAAGCGGCTAAAAAAAAGCCAGCTAAAAAGGCCAAAAAGCCAGCCGCCAAAAAGAAAGCGGCAAAAAAAAAGGCTAAACCTGCTGTGAAACCGGCGAAGCCGGCAGCACGTCCGATGGTGGCTCCAGTAGCTCCATCGACTGCGGCGACGCCAGGGGCGAAAACCGCCCTGAATCCGGCAGCAGCTTGGCCTTTTCCGACAGGCTCAAGGCCTTAGCGTAGGTAAGGATGTCTCGCGGTCAGCCTTGGCGCAAGCGAAGGCTGTACCGCGGACATTCGCCCTGAGTGAATTGTTCCCGGCTGCGCTATCCGCTTCTTTCACGGGATCGCAGGTAATGCGGCTGGGATCGTTTCTTGGGCAGGCCCAAACCCAAGACTAGATTGCCTGAAGTCTAAGGCAACGTCAATTTCAGGTTTAAGCCGCTTCTATTGCATCGCAGCATTCGTTTACCGCTGTTCTTGACATAACTTAAATGATTCAATAAAATAGCGCCTGTTGCATTACGTCACGTCAGTATCCGCCACAAAACCAGCTGCTAGCTGAGCTAGGCTTTGGTCGCAGTTTCTTAGAGTTCGAACGGCACTTTAACTGGCCGTTTCAAGTAACTAGATTTTAGAAGTATTTGCTTGGGGAGTGGTGTGCTAGGCACGCTCGCTTGACTGCGAGCCGCTGAGCGCAAGCCGACTTGGGCAGCATCGGCGCACGCCGCATTTTATAATGACGGTAGGCGCGCCCAGGATTGTGTCAGCCAGCAAGCTGATGCGGCCTGGTTTGGTAGGCTTTTTTTGGCAAGGAGGTAACACATGGACAATCTGAAACAGTTTGCCCTGCGGACCTACACTTTAACTACCGCATTCCTGCATAACGGTCTGACCGTGTTCGGGGCCGTCGCGGCCATCGCGCTGCTTATGGGGGCTAGACCGGTCGTGGATCCGGGCGCCCAACCCGGACCGGCATCCGCTGCATTCGGCACCATTCGCCACGAGGGTATTACCCTGCTTGTGCCGACCGCCGATACCGAGAACCCGAAGTATCGCACCCTCGCCGTCTATCTCTCGCGCCGATATAAGGTGGCGCAGGACGCGACCGAACAGCTGGTCGGAGCCGCGCATGAGGCCGGTAGTCGCACGGGAATGGATCCCCTGCTGATTCTGGCGGTGATGGCGGTCGAATCGCGCTTCAATCCGATTGCCGAGAGTGTCATGGGTGCCAAGGGCCTGATGCAGGTGATCCCCAAGTACCATCAGGACAAGCTCGATGCGCTCGGCGGCGACGACTCGGTGTTCGACCCCATGACCAACATCATGGTGGGTGCGCGCATTCTCAAAGATGCCGTGCGCCGCGGAGGCGGTCTTATGCCCGGGTTGCAACTCTACGCGGGCGCGTTCGGCGACGACAGCCAACAGTATGCGCAGAAAGTGATGGCCGAAAAACAGCGCATGCAAGAGATGCTCAAACGTTCCCGGCCGCAGTCACCGGCCTAGTGGATGCCTGCGCGGCGCGACGCCGCGCAGGCAGACGGCGTCCCCCTGCCCAGAGGCCGGGTGGGCTGTGCGCTTAGCCGCGAAGAAATTTTCGCAACCGGTGGACCCCTTCCTGCAAATCGCTCATTGAACGGGTATAGGCGAAGCGTACATAGCATTCGGCCTGGTTCGAGCCGAAGTCCTTGCCCGGGGTGATCGCCACGCCGGCTCGGTCCAAGAGATCCAGGGCGAACTTTCCGCTGTCCGCAGCGAAGCGCTCGATCCCGGCGTAAATGTAGAACGCCCCTTCGGGGGTCACCGGAATGGAGAACCCGAGCTCACGCAGAGCCGGCACCAGATAATCTCGCCGCCGCCTGAACTCGTCGCGGCGCTGCTCCAGAATGGCGGTGGTCTCCGGGGTAAACGCGGCGATGCCGGCATACTGGGCCGGCGCTGAAGGGCAGATGAAGGCGTTTTGGGCGAAGGTCTCGACCTCGCGCACACAGTCCTGCGGCGCCACCAGCCAGCCCAGGCGCCAGCCGGTCATGCTGAAGTACTTGGAAAAGCTGTTCACCACGAATATGCGATCCGAGTGCGCGAGCGCGCTCTCAAACCCGCTCGCATAGGTGAGCCCCTGGTAGATTTCGTCAACGATCGCCACCCCGCCGCGCGCGTGCACCGTCTCGATGATGGCGCGCATTTCCGCCGGCGCAATCAGGGTTCCGGTGGGGTTGGAAGGCGAGGCGATGAGCACGCCGCGCGTTTTCTCCGACCAGTTGGACTCGATCGATTCGCGCGTTAGCTGGTACTGCGTCTGCGGTCCGACCGGGATGCTTTTGACCCGGCCCTCGAAAAAACGCACCAGGTGGCGGTTGCACGGATAGGCCGGGTCCGGCATGAGGATCTCGTCGCCGGGATTGACCAGCACGCCGGCGGCGATCAACAGCGCGCCCGAGGCGCCGGCAGTCACCGCAATGCGGGAGGCTGGCACTTCCAGGTGGTAGCGCTCGCGGTAATGCTGCGAGATCGCATGGCGCAGCAGCGGCATGCCGAGTGCCGAGGTGTAGTGGATGGGGTTCTGCTTCAATGCCTCGGTACAGGCTGCAATCACCGGATCGGGCGCGGTGAAATCGGGCTCGCCGATTTGCATCTGCACGATATGTTTGCCCTGCGCCTCCATCTCTTTTGCCCGATTCCATATTTCCATCACCTGGAACGGCTGGATTTCGGTCATTCTGCGGGCGATCGACATGGTTCCATTATGACACCGCTCGAGCTATGGCTCGAATGGTTTTCCTGCATTTCCAGCCGATCACCGAACACACGGCTTGTCGCGGCTTGTTGCGCCAAGCCGTCCGCCGGCGTTCGCCTTCCATCTATCGCGGGACTATAATCCGACCCTTCGATAGCAGGTTTCATACCCAGGAAAAACCATGGAAGACCAACTGCGCAAGGCCGCGCTCGATTATCACCGCCTGCCCAAGCCGGGCAAGATTTCGGTCACGCCGACCAAGGGGCTGATCAACCAGCGCGACCTTGGCCTGGCCTATACGCCGGGCGTGGCTATGGCGTGCGAGGAGATCGTGCGCGATCCGGCCGAGGCGCGCAACCTGACCGCGCGCGGCAACCTGGTCGGCGTCATCACCAACGGCACGGCGGTGCTGGGCCTGGGCGCGATCGGGCCGCTCGCCGCGAAACCGGTAATGGAAGGCAAGGCGGTGCTGTTCAAGAAGTTCGCCGGCATCGACTGCTTCGATATCGAGGTGAATGAGCTCGACCCGGTGAAGCTGGTGGAGGTGATTGCGGCGCTGGAACCCACGTTCGGCGGCATCAACCTTGAGGATATCAAGGCGCCGGAGTGCTTTTACGTCGAGAAGATGCTGCGCGAGCGCATGAAGATCCCGGTGTTCCACGACGACCAGCACGGCACCTCCATCATCGTCGGTGCGGCGATCCTGAACGGCCTGCGCGTGGTCGGCAAGGACATCGCCAAGGTGAAGCTCGTGGTATCGGGCGCAGGCGCAGCGGCGCTGGCCTGCCTCGACCTTCTGGTCAGCCTGGGTCTGGCGATGGAAAACATTTGGGTCTCGGACATCAAGGGCGTGGTGTACGCGGGGCGCAAGGAGGAGATGGACCCGAACAAGGCGCGCTATGCGAAGAAGACCGATGCGCGCACCCTGGGCGAGATCATCGTCGGCGCAGATGTGTTCCTCGGGCTATCGGCGGGCAAGGTGCTCAAGCCCGAAATGGTGAAGCAGATGGCGGCGAAGCCGCTGATCCTCGCGCTCGCCAATCCGGAACCGGAAATCCAGCCTGACCTGGCCAGGGCGGCGCGGCCCGACGCGGTCATCGCCACCGGCCGTTCGGATTTTCCCAATCAGGTGAACAACGTACTTTGTTTCCCGTTCATTTTCCGCGGCGCGCTCGACGTCGGCGCGACCACCATCAACGAGGCGATGAAGCTCGCCTGCGTGCATGCCATCGCCGACCTCGCCATGGCCGAGCAGTCCGATATCGTAGCCGCGGCCTATGGCGAGCAGAACGTCGCGTTCGGGCCGGAATACCTGATCCCCAAACCCTTCGATCCGCGCCTGATCATCAAGATTGCGCCGGCGGTGGCCAAGGCGGCGATGGACTCGGGCGTGGCCACGCGCCCGATCGCTGACCTCAAGCTCTATGCGCAGCAGCTGGACGAGTTCGTCTATCACTCCGGATTGCTGATGAAGCCCGTTTTTTCGGCCGCCAAGACGGCGCAGAAAAATCGCATCGTGCTAGCCGAAGGCGAGGACGAGCGCATCCTACGCGCCGCCCAAGTGATCGTGGACGAGCGGCTGGCGCGGCCCATCCTGATCGGCCGGCCGGCGGTAATCGAACGGCGTCTGGTGCGCTTCGGCCTGCGCATCAAACCGGGCGCGGATTTCGATCTGGTCAACCCGGAGAACGACCCGCGCTACCGCGAATACTGGGAGGAATACCACCGGCTCGCCGAGCGCCGCGGCGTGTCGCAGCATTATGCCCAGATCGAGATGCGCCGGCGCCTGACTCTGATCGGCGCCATGATGATGCACCGCGGCGCGGCCGACGGCATGCTTTGCGGTACCTTCGGCACCCACGCGCTGCACCTGCAGTATGTCGACCAGGTGATCGGCCTGCGCCCGGGCGTAAAGAATTACTACGCCATGAACGTGTTGCTGCTGCCCAAGCGCACGGTGTTCATCTGCGACACCTACGTCAATTTCGACCCCGGTGCGGAGCAGGTAGCCGAGATGGCGGTGCTGGCGGCGGAGGAGATACGCCGCTTCGGCATCACCCCCAAGGCGGCACTGCTGTCGCATTCGAGCTTCGGCACCAGTAACCAGCCCACCGCGGTGAAAATGCGCGAGGCGCTGGCGCTGATTCGCGCGCGCGCGCCCGAGCTCGAAATCGATGGCGAGATGCATGGCGATGCGGCGCTGTCCGAGGACGTGCGCCGCGCCGCATTCCCGCACTCGCGCCTTAAGGGCGAAGCGAATCTGCTGCTCATGCCGACGGTGGACGCGGCCAACATCGCCTTCAATTTGCTCAAGACGGCGGCCGGCGACGGCATTTCCCTCGGCCCGGTCCTGCTCGGCTCGGCCAAGCCGGTACATATCCTTACGCCCTCGGCAACGGTGCGGCGCATCGTCAACATGGCGGCATTGACGGTGGTGGACGCAAACGCTGCGCGCAGCCAGCTGCAGCTTTCGCTCTAGCAGTTGCATGGAACGGGCCAAACCCAAAGCAGGCCTGATTCTCACCGGCGGCGGCGCGCGTGCGGCCTACCAAGTCGGCGTGCTCAAGGCAATCCGCGACCTGCTGCCCGATCAGGCGAAAAATCCCTTTCCCATCCTATGCGGAACCTCAGCCGGCGCGATCAACGCCGCGGTGCTGGCGATCTATGCCGACGATTTTCGCCGCGGCGTGGGCTATCTGCTGGAGGTGTGGGAGAACTTCCATGTGAAGCACGTCTACCATGCGGATCCCTGGTCCATGCTCATGACCAGCGCCCGTTGGTTCGCCTCGATGCTATGGATCAAACGCAACAGCCCGGCGTCGCTGTTCGACAACGCGCCGATACGCGAGACGCTGGAAAAGACCCTGGATTTCGCCCGCATCCAGGAAAACATCGACAAGGGCGCGCTGTATGCGGTGTCGGTCACCGCCTCGGGCTATTCCTCGGGGGAGAACGTTTCCTTCTACCAGGGCGGCCCCGGGCTGGAGGCCTGGGAACGCACCCAGCGGCTGGGCGCGGCGACCACGCTCGATGTCGACCACCTGATGGCGTCCTCGGCCTTGCCCTTTCTTTTCCCCGCGGTGAAGCTCAATCGCGAATACTTCGGTGACGGCTCGATCCGTCAGATCGCGCCGATCAGTCCGGCGCTGCACCTGGGCGCCGAGCGCGTGCTGGTGATCGGCACCGGGCGCGCGCAGACCGAGGCGGCGCGGGTGCGCTCCAGCCTCTATCCTTCGATTGCACAGATCGCCGGCCACGCGCTGAACAGCATTTTCCTGGACGGTCTGGCGGTGGATCTGGAGCGTCTGCAACGCATCAACCGCACGGTCAGCCTGATACCGGAGGACAAGCGGCTCGAAGCCGGCTTGCATCTCAAGCCGGTCAAGGTGCTGGTGATCTCGCCGAGCGAGTCGATCGAGCGCATCGCCGGCCGGCACGTGCAGGAACTGCCGCGTATGCTGAAATTCGTGCTCGGCGGCATCGGCGCAATGAACCGCAGCGGCTCCAATCTGGCGAGCTATCTGCTGTTCGAGGAGACCTATTGCCGCGCTCTCATCGACCTCGGCTATCGCGATACTTTCGCCCAGCACGACGCGGTGGTGGAGTTTGTGGGCGCCGGGCGATGAAATTGGATTAAACTCACAATTCCCCATCGCGCACCGAGGTGTCGCTATGTCCGACCCGCTGCCGGATCCGTTTGAGTTCGTGAAAAAACTGTGGAACCCAATGGGCTTGCCGATGCCCGGTATGGTTGCGCCCACGCTCGACGTCGAGGCGGTGGAAAAGAAGATCACCGACCTGAAATCGGTGGAGAACTGGCTCAATCTCAATCTCAATATGCTGCGCCTGTCGATCCAGGGCTTGGAGATGCAGAGGAGCACGCTGGCGGCGATGAAAGCGATGCAACCCGGGCCGGCGGGCGTCGCCACGGAAGGGGATAAAAATCCTTTCCCCGATCCGACCGCCTGGTTGGCGATGATGCAGGCGGCCGCCGCGAGCGCTGCGGCCAAGCCGGCCGAGGTGAAACCAGCGGAGGCGACGCCGGCCAAGGGCAAGCCCAAATAGGAAGCGGTGCCGCCCGTCGCGCCCGGGCTTGCGGCTTGCGTGGATCGAGACCAATTTTTTGCTGTAACATGACGGTCCGTTTCGGTTCGGCCCCGGTGGTCTGCGCGCAACCCGTCCGTCAATTTCCGTAGTTCAATTTCTTTGTTGGGAACAGACCATGTCAAAAGCGATCCGATTGCACAAACAAGGCGGCCCCGAAGTCATGGTGTGGGAGGACATCGAGGTAGGCGAACCCGGACCGGGTCAGGCGCGCGTGCGCCATAGCGCCTGCGGACTGAATTACATTGATGTCTATCACCGCTCAGGCTTGTATCCGCTGCCGCTGCCGAGCGGCATCGGCATGGAAGCGGCTGGCGTGGTCGAAGCGGTCGGTCCGGGCGTGGCCAATGTCAAAAAGGGCGACCGCGTGGCCTATGCCTCCGGGCCGGTTGGCGCCTACGCCGAAGTGCGCCTCATGGCTGCCGATCGCCTGGTGAATCTGCCAGATGGCCTTTCCTTCGATCAGGGTGCGGCGATGATGCTGCAGGGCATGACCGCGCAGTATCTGCTCAAGCGCACCTACAAAGTCCGGAGCGGCGATACCATCCTCATCCATGCGGCGGCGGGCGGTGTCGGCCTGATTGCCTGTCAGTGGGCGAAGGCGCTGGGCGTGACGGTGATCGGCACCGTCGGCTCGGACGAGAAGGCGGCGCTGGCGAAGGCGCACGGCTGCGATCACGCCATTGTCTACACGCGCGAGAATTTCTCCCAGCGGGTGAAGGAAATCACCGGCGGCGCTCTGCTGCCGGTGGTGTACGACTCGATCGGCAAGGATACCTTCGTCGGCTCCCTGGACTGCCTGCGCCCGCTCGGCATGATGGTGAGCTTCGGCAACGCCTCCGGCCCGACTCCGCCGTTCGACTCGGGCATGCTCGCCTCGCGCGGCTCGCTGTTTTTCACTCGGCCGAGCCTGGTGCATTACACGGCCAAGCGCGAAGACCTGGTGGCGACGGCGAAGGACCTGTTCGACGTCGTCCTTTCGGGCAAGGTGAAAATCGAGGTGCGGCAGCGCTACGCGCTCAAGGACGCCGTGCAGGCGCACCGCGACCTGGAAGCGCGCAAGACCACCGGTTCGACGCTGCTGATTCCTTAGAATCCGTTGCAAAATGTTTTTGCATCGGTCAAATACAGGGGAGTATGAGGGGAGATATCCGCTCATATCGCAACAGGCCCTTAAGCGCGCGAAGGGGGAAACAGGATGGTTTTCGAACTCCGCCAGTACCGGCTGAAACCGGGCCAGCGCGAGCGCTGGGTCAAATGGATGGAAGAAAAGATCATCCCCTACCAGGTCGCGCTGGGGGTGGTCGTGGTCGGCAGTTTCATCGCCGAGGAAGATCCGGACTTGTACGTGTGGATCCGCAGGTTCGATAGCGAACCGGAGCGAGCGCGCCTGTATGCCGAAATGTACGAGAGTCCGACCTGGATCAACGAAATAAAGCCGATCAACGACGGCATGATCATCCGCGAGAAGATCCAGGTGACGCGCCTGCTGGCGACGCCGAAGTCGGTCATCCGCTAGCAACGCGCCGGCGCTGGTCGCGCCGGGCTCAGCCGGATTTCGGACTACAATCAAGCGATGACATCAGGCGCAAGCGAGGTGCAAGAAATCATCAGCCGCGCCAGCGAAGCGTGGCTGCGCCAGCGCTTCGCCGGCGGCCAGGCCGTGGCGCCGATAGCGGCAGGAGATGGTCATTTGTGGCGCCCGGCTGAGGAACTGCGGCCGGCGGCGGTGCTGGTGCCGGTGGTGCGGCGCGAGGCTGGGCTCACCGTTCTGCTTACCCAGCGCACCGACCACCTGTACGACCACGCCGGCCAGATCAGTTTCCCCGGAGGCCGTAGCGAGGCGCACGATGAATCGCCCGCAGCCACGGCCTTGCGCGAAACCTTCGAGGAAATCGGCCTGCCGCGCTCCCTGGTCGAGGTGCTGGGCGCGCTGCCCGAGTACACCACGGTTACGGGCTACCGTGTTACCCCGGTAGTGGGGTTGGTGAGTCCGCCGCCGGCGTTCAAGCTGGATGCGTTCGAGGTGGCAGAGGCGTTCGAGGTGCCGTTGGCGTTTGTTCTCGATCCGGGCAACCATCAGCGCAACACCCTGCAGTACCAGGGCCGCACCCGGCATTACTACGCCATACCTTATGAACAGCGCTATATCTGGGGTGCGACGGCGGGAATGCTGATGAACCTCTACGCGTTTCTGAGCGCATCCTAGCCGAACGGCGGTGTGATCCGCACAACCGGTCTTCCATTGGTCACCATGGTTAAATCCCCGATGCGTTTGAGCCGGTTTGCCTCGTATGGTATCTTCGGGTCTGTCCCCGGTCGTTTTTGACCGCGCCGCTGTGAGAGTCCCGCATCCCCCATGAGCCTTGTCTCGCTGATCATCGCCCTGCTGCTCGAGCAGTGGCGGCCGCTGGCCGACCGCAAGGAACTGGTGTCCTGGGCCGCGCGTTTTGCGGATTACCTGCAGCAGCACTTCAATGCCGGCGAACGCGGACACGGCGTAATCGCGTGGGTGCTGGGCGTAGTGCCGGCGATGTTGCTTGCGGCGCTTGCATATTACCTGCTCCATCGTCTGTCGCCGCTGCTGGCGCTGGCATTCAACGTGCTCATACTCTACGTGACCATGGGTTTTCGCCAAGTGGGCCATTATTTTACCGACATCCATTGGGCGCTCAAGAGCGGCGATCTGGACCAGGCGCGCGCCGTCCTGGGCCAGTGGCGCGGCGCGAGCTGCGAGCGGCTGAATGCGGAGGAGGTGGCCCGCCTCACCATCGAAGAGGCGCTGGTGGCTTCGTACCAGCATGTGTTCGCAGTGGTGTTCTGGTTCGTGCTGCTGCCCGGGCCGATCGGGGCGATCCTCTATCGAATGTCGTCTTTCCTGCACCGGCGCTGGGCCGAGAGCAGCGATGCCGAACTCGCCGCATTCGGCAGCTTCGCCGGCCAGGTGTTTCGGCTGCTCGACTGGGTCCCGGCGCGATTGACTGGGATTGCCTTTGCGGTCGTCGGCGATTTCGAGGATGCGGCCTATTGCTGGCGCACGCAGGCGGCGAAATGGCCCGACCCCTCGCTCGGCGTCGTTCTTGCCAGCGGTGCCGGCGCCATGGGTGTGCGCCTGGGCATGCCTTTGCTTTCTGAACTGAGTCCGCTCGACCGGCCGGAACTGGGCCTCGGCGACGAAGCCGACGTGGGTTTTCTCGACAGCACCGTCGGTCTGGTTTGGCGCGCGCTGGTCGTAATATTGTTCATATTGCTGCTGCTGGGAATTGCGCGCGCGCTCAGCTAACGGCGCTGGCGCTGCGGCGGCCTCTTAGGGCTCATTACAAAACGAGGGGATATCCCCTACGGGGACTTCCCCCTCGAGGGGGATCGAGACCTTCGGGGCGCATCCCCTCGTGCTCCCCTAAATCAGTGGCCATTTCGTTAATTCTGAAATAGCCCCTTAGCTTTGTGGCCGCAGCGCGCCGCAATGCCAGCACGCGCTGAATTGGCCTTCCAGCGCTTCGCCGCAGTCGGGGCACTGCCACGCCGGCGCGGCCATGGGCGCGCGGCCGAAGTCGGCGACAATGCGCTTCGCGCGATCGAGATCGCGCTCGTCCAGCAGCCACAACTCGGGCGCGCATTCCGTGAACGGGATTTCACCGGCGAGCCGGCTGAGCAACTCGTTCTTGATGTGGCAGCGGATGCCCTCGGCCTCTAGCAGATTCTTCAGGTGGTGGACTTCGAGCAGCTTGAGCGAGCTATAGAGCAATCGCATGGCTATTTATGGCCGGTCTCGGCGCGGCTGATGCGGCGGAACATCTCCAGCCGGCGCGGGTGTATCGACCCTGCTTCCGCGGCCCGCGCCAGGGCGCAGCCCGGTTCGCGCAAATGGCGGCAGTTTTGAAAACGGCACTGCCCCAGAAAACTGCGGAATTCGATAAATCCCGCTTCGATGTCGTGATGCTCCAGGTGATGCAGGCCGAACTCCTGCAGGCCGGGGCAATCGATCAGGGTGGTGTCCGCGTCCAGGCGGTACAGTCTGGCCTGGGTCGTGGTGTGGCGGCCGGAGGCGAGAAAAGTGGAAATTTCCCTGGTGGCGACATGTGCATCCGGAAACAGCGCGTTGATGATGGTCGACTTGCCCATGCCGGACTGTCCCACCAGCACCGTAGCGTGGCGCGCGAGCAGCGGGCGCAGCGGTTCAGCGCCCGCCAGCGCCGATAGCTCGATCACGCGATAGCCGGCCTGGATGTAGGGGACCAGCCGCGCCAGCGCCGCCGCCGCGGCCTCCTTCAGGTCGCACTTGTTGAGCAGGATGAGGACTCGCATGTCCTGATGCTCGGCCGCCACCAGGCAGCGGTTGATCAATTCCTCGCTGAAGCTGGGCTCCGCCGCGACCACGATGGCGAGTTGGGACACGTTGGCGGCGATCAGCTTTTGCCGGTGCGCGGCAGAGCGCGAGAACAGGGTGGAGCGCGGATCTACC
>VFSW01002178.1_pt1 | contig 29700 bp, 37 predicted proteins | sample 5358111 | NCBI WGS metagenome assembly VFSW01 (sample SAMN11554181, study PRJNA540505) | mine drainage metagenome | isolation source: sediment from site ElyBrook_90M | place: USA: Ely Copper Mine, Vershire, VT | collected 2017 | reverse complement strand
CCGTTTGCTAGTGTGGCTTCATAGGCTGCGATTCCGCCTTATCAGGAGGTCCCCATGCCGCTCTGCCGCAAATCCCCCACGCTCACCCCGGCCCGCCTGGCCGCCCTGCGCGCCAACGCCCAAAAGTCCACCGGCCCCCGCACCCGCCGCGGCAAGGCCCGTTCCGCCCTCAACGGCTTCCGCCACGGCCGCTACTCCCGCCGCCTGCCCGAACTGCTGGCCCGGGCCGGCGACCGCTGGGGCCAGCGCCAGTACGCCTGGATCCACGCCCAGATTAGAATCGCCTTCCGCCTCTCCGGCCGCCTCACCTTCGCCGACTGGCACCGCATCGACCAGTTGGCCGCCCGCGTGTGGTGCCTGGCGCGGAGGGCTTCCCAAGGGGCGAACCTAGAACCCAGCCCCAATATGCCGCCGGGGCGTATCTGGTACCCGCACAGGCTGTTGTGCCGCGTGCACGACGTCCGGCGGTGGCGGGAGCGGCAAAAGACGGAGGTGCGGGCGGCCGGAGAATCGGCGGAAGCGGCTGAGGCGCTGCGCGCGGCAGTCGGCATTGCGGCATGAAGCTATCGGCAATTCTTTTTTCAGCCGTGCTCGTAAGGGCCTAATGTGTGTTCTTTTGCAAGGAAAACGCCGGGTTATCCATCGTTCCGCTGATTTTGAAGGGGAAGGACAGCCTGCCATTTTTCAGCGAGGCTCCGTACATCCTGGCGAAAAGGTTGGTGAAGAAGCCCTGCTTGCTGACGATCTGCGCCACACCCTGATAGTCCAGGCTGCCGGACCGCGAGACACTGACGCTGCCCGAGCCGTCAACGTTCACCCCGTAGCCGTCGATGTCGATAGCTCTACTCGAAATGCGCAAATTGGCCAGCTCCAGGTCGGCGGCAACGGAGGAAAACGAAGAAGGATTCAGGCGGGCCGGGCCGAGATCGTTGAAGTGAGCCAGCTTCATCAGGTTCTTGTTGAGCTTGAGGCTTGGCGCCTCACCGTTACGCACCGTCAGGCGCCCATTTCCTTGTATCCCCGCCAGCGGGTCATGCGTGTGCTCGATCTCTCCTGTCAGCTTCAGGTTTCCTTCCATCTTTCCCGTCATTTTGCCCCGGCCATAGGGGAAGTCGTTGAGGAGGCGAGCCACGTCAACTTCGCTCATCTGCGCGTGGGTGTTGAAGGTGGTGTTCTGCCCCGCCAGGTTAAAAGAGAGGTCACCGGCGGCGCGTCCACCATAAGCGTTCAATTGAACTCCCGTTAATATGAGCTGCTTTGCCAGCAGCCGGAGTTTGGATTGTACGTTCGCCGCATGGATCGCGCCGAAGCGAAGAGAATCCGCTTTCAGGCCGCCCTGGGCAGCGACGGTGGAAGAAGAAGGATCGAGGAAGGCGCCGACGTCCACGTTCTGCAAAATGCTTGAAACGTTGTGCGCTTCAAAAAACACGGGCCCCGGGGCATCGGAGGGGTCGATCAGATTCGACATCAACAATCGCCCGCCCCGAATTTGCACTCTGGAAATGACTCCCAAAGAGAAGGGCGCCGATGGGGTTTTGGATGGAGCGGGATTTTCGAAATTCCAGAGTCCATCAGGGTCTGAAATCAGATTGATAACCGGGTTCTCCAGAGTTAGCGACTCAATGACGACTTGCCGGTGCAGCAGCGCGCCAGCGTCGATTTTGGCATAAACATGCGGCACTTTAAGAAAATAGCCGGCAGGAAATATGGGAGGGTTTCTCAGTCCGAGATCGTCGACCCGAATCGAAAGCGATGGAGACAGGGTGAGGGCCAGGCGCCCGATTTCAACCGGGCTGCCGGTCTTCTTTTGCAGATAGGCGATAACCTCCGGCCGGTAGTGATCCAGGCTGGTGAAACCGAAGCTCAAAACAAACAGTGTGGCCATGAAAACAGCAGCGATAACAACCAGAATGAAAGCGGATCTCCTGCGGATGGTCATGGCAAGTCAGGAACGGCATTCAAGGCTTCTGGGATTCGATTGCAGCGGAGCCGGAAAGACATACCAGTCCAGGTATTTGGCACGGAGGCCTGAAATGAGATTGCCTCATCAGAGGCAGAACAGCGAGTGCGCAACGGCCTATTGTATTGGCAAAAATGTTGCGAATGGGCCGCATTCGGCAAGGGCAAAACCAGGGAGAAGTGGTTCACACTACTTATTGACGTTCCAGACGTATAGAAAGCTGGCATCGCTGGCCGTTGCAACATTGCGCCCGCCTTTCCGGGTTGCACGATTCAGAGCTGAGCGCACATTTTCTTTACTCTCCGCCAATTCGGCCAAGGGCACTTTGAGGGCAGAACCGTCCTTCAACTTGTCGAGATCCTTAAGTATCGCGGTCACAATCTGTTTGTGCTTCCCACTTCGTCCTTGCGGCACCTCCACCTGTGCCATCGTCTTAAAATGAGGCGGAGAGTTTTCAGTTCGGGAACTCATGCCGTCTTTGCGATTCATTAACGTTACCCCAACGCTATGCTAGCCTATCGTAACCTAGCCGAAACCGCAAGTATAAAGACGAGCCGTTAAGGTACCGTGCCGGCACCCGGCTAACGGAGCGCCCCGTTAACGCGGGGGGGGGGGATAAGTATCGCTACTTCAGTCTCTTAGCTCAGCTAATTGAAAGGAGTCGATTTATAAAAGATATAACCCGTATCGGTTGTGGCCTGTTAGGATTTGAGTGGAAGGAAACGAGGAAACATAATGACAAAATCGAAAGAACCAAAAACACACTTCGAGCAGGTTCCACTGAAAGAAGTCAAAAAGATTGCCAAGGAAGACATTCCGGGAGACGGACTGGACGGAGACGATGAGCGCGATGAAACTCCAGAAGAAAAACTCTGATGAGCCGTGTTCCAGGGTTCGGGCCGGGATCGTTGAGTGCACTTCCCCGCCCATCATGCGTCCGGGATGAACGGAGCCGAAAGGGGCCTTGCGTTCAGAGATGGATGGAACATTGCAAGCAAGCCGCAAACGAGATGTACCCTGAAAAACTCGTAAGACTGATATCAGAGAGGAAGTTATGGACCAGGGAAAACGCCCGATCAAGGCTTTCAGTGCCCACGGAAAAGCTGGAATACTGGCTGGTACTGCAAAAAAGAACACGCTTGAAGTTGATTGGGACACCCTTCTCGCTGGAATCCCCGGCGCGAAGACCCTAAATTTGGAGCACAGCGCGAACCGGAATATCTTCCGGCAAGGAGATCCCGCGGATTCTGTCTTCTACCTCCGCCGGGGCAAAGTGAAACTGTCGGTGACTTCCCGGCAGGGCAAAGAGGCGATCGTCGCCATTCTGGGTTCCGGAGAGTTTTTCGGTGAGGGATGCCTCGCGGGCCAACTGCTTCGTATTGCATCGGCTGCCGCAATTACCGATTGCAGTCTCGCCAGGATTGAGAAACCACTGATGGAGCGCATGCTCCACGAACAGCACGACATCTCGGAATTGTTCGTCACGCACCTGCTTTCGCGCAACATCCGGTACGAAGAAGATCTGGTCGATCAGCTTTTCAACTCCAGCGAGAAGCGGCTGGCGCGGATTCTTCTGCTGCTCGCTCACTTTGGCAAGGAGAGTCGATCGGAAACGATCCTTCCCAGCATTAATCAAGAGAGTTTGGCTCAAATGGTGGGCACAACGCGATCGCGCGTGAGTCATTTCATGAATAAGTTCAGGGACCTTGGCTTTGTCAACTACGACGGCGGCGCGCTAACGGTCAATAGCAGCCTCTTCAGCGTGCTCTTACAGGAATAACCTTTAATCTGGAGCCCCGGCAATCGCTCCGGGAGTACGCCGCCGTTTTCCACACAAACCAGGAAAAGCAATTTTGTCTCAATGCGTGAGCAGCATTGAACTGACATTGAATCAATCCGAGTTTTCAGCTCGAGGCAACGCCGCACGCGTCGCGCCTTTTGTGAGGGTAGGAGTGAAAGCCCGGCGAGGATTGAGCATAGGCACAGCGAAAGCCCCTGTGGCGTCGCTAAGATGAATTGTTCAAGGCGGGCCGGCACGACTCAGGCAGCGTCATATCATCAGGAAGCTCATTGAGCATGCCCCAGAATTTGCCAACCACTTTAACAGCTTCCATGAAGTCAAGAAACCCCACAGGTTTCACAACATAGGCATTGACGCGCAGTCTATAGGCCGCATCAAGGTCCGGCGATGCTCGCGACGACGTCATGATCACGGCGGGGATGTGTTTTAGCCGCGGGTCGTTCCTGATTTCCGTCAGCAGCTCCAGCCCGTTCATCCTGGGCATCTTGATGTCCATCAGCACCACCACAGGGAGCGCCGGGCTATGCCCTGCATTTCCGTCCCCCCGGAGAAGGTTTAGCGCCTCTACACCGTCGCGAGCCACAATCACGGGGTTCGAGAGGTTGCCGTCGTTGAACGCCTTCCGTGCCAGTTCGACATCATTGGGATCGTCTTCCACCAGCAAGATGGGCCGTAGAATATTACTCATTAGCGCCTCCACCATCCGGGAGCGAAAAATAAAAGGTCGCACCGTTTCCCACGGCGCCCTCCGCCCATACCTTACCCTCGTGGCGCTCGATAATGCGTCGAACGGTCGCCAGGCCCACACCGGCGCCCTCAAACTCATCTTCGCGGTGCAACCGGTTGAAAACCTGGAACAGCTTGTCCGCATAGGCCACGTCAAACCCGGCTCCATTGTCTTTCACAAAGATGGTAACCTTCCCATTCTCGCGACGGCCCCCGATCTCGATGATGCTCTCCTTGCATTCCCGCGTAAATTTGAGTGCGTTACTCAACAGGTTCGTCATCGCCGCGGCGAACAGGCCCGCGTCCGCGTATATATTCGGCAGAGGGCCTATCTTCCAGGTCACGTGGCGGCCGTTGAGTTCGATCCGGTGCTCTTCCCGGAAATCTCCGATCAGTTGGGCCACGTTCACTGCGGCCAGCTTCATCGACACCCGTCCGAGCCGCGCGAACGCCAACAGACCGTCAATCAGCTGCCCCATACGCCCGGCGGACTCGGTGATCTTTGCGAGATACCGGATGCCTGACTCATCCAGTTTTCCTCGGGCATTCTTCTCCAACATCTCCGCAAACGCGTTCAGGTGGCGTAGGGGCGCCCTCAAGTCATGAGAAACCGAGTAAGAGAAGGCCTCGAGGTCATCCTTCGCTGCTGCCAGCGCCGCGGTACGCTGCTCCACTCGCTGCTCCAGTTCAACATTGAGCTTCAGGATCCTCTCTTCCGCCCGTTTGCGGTCACTGATGTCCCGGACATTGCATTGAATCACACTCTGGTCGCCCACCGTGTACACGTTGCTGACGAACTCCACGTTGATGTGTTTGCCGGATTTGGTCTGAAGAGGTAGATCTTCGTACCGGATGTATCCCTTTTCCAGCAGTGTTCCGAAAGCGTCTTGCGAAACGCTCACATCCTGGAACAACCCTATATCCCATAGTTTTTTCCCCACCAATTCCTGATGGGTGTACCCCAATAGATCGGTCAGGAATGGGTTGGCATCGGTGATCTCTGCTGTCTTCGAGTCCAAGAGCAATATCCCATCCTGAGCGGTTTCAAACAGCCTCCTGTAACGAATCTCCGAAGCAAGCAGGGCGCGCTCGCAGGTGCGCTCTATAATGTCCCGTCCAATCCCGTTTGCTTTATTTCCTGATAGCGCTTCCATAGATTAAATGCGACTCTGGGCGTCTATTAATAATGCCCAAGGTATTCTACCCTGCATAAATACCCAGTCTGTACAAAAGGGAACACATAGCGCAAAAACTCGGGACCTGTTAAAAAGGCGAGACATTTCGGCATAGGTTCAGTTACCGGAGAATAGAGCCTTAAACAATCGGCGTCCCTTTCGCAGTTTTCCCTGCTGTCTCATTCCCGCCTGGCTCGACTGCTACTGAATCGCTATAACCACGGGCCGGTTTTTCCCCGCCTTAGCAATTACAATATCTCGCAATGGTCGTATTCATGCCTAACTCCCGGGGATCTCTCCCAGCCCGTCCCCTTGTACTTCTACAAAAGCTGAATGAGCAATTCTGACCAAGGGCGTGAGCATTGCAGGACTGACGACTGAATTGAGCCAGCGTACAAATGCAATGTCAGGGTTGCTTTAGTCATTGAAGCCTATCAGTGGCCAAGGTCTCTCGATAAACAAGAACAACAATAGTGAAAAGGAGACGGAAGAATGAAAACAATCGTGGTATTAGTGTCCTTCATGCTCGCCGCTTGTTCCATGGGATGGGCGGGAAGTTGTAGTGTTGGGAACCTGGGTCCGCTATCTTACGGGTCCGCGGGTTTTAGTTGTACGGAAGGTAACCTGGAATTCAGCAACTTCACCTACGTTGGCACAGCCGGGGGCAGCGCGGTGCCCATTGATCCTGCGTCGGTGGCCGTGAATCTTGTCAGCGGTCCCGGGGAAGCGGGCCTCAACTTTAGCGCCGGCTGGAGTGTGGGAACTGCAAGCGAGCAAGACTCCCTCATTCAATATACGGTCACGGAACTTGTAGGTACGCTGACCGACGGCACGCTCAGTGCAGGAGGCTTTGGTTTTACGGGAACCGGCCTCGTCACCGTTGGAGAAACCCTGAGCAACGGCGCAACTCTTGTAATCTCGATCGGAAGTGGGGGAACTCAGTCTTCGGACAGTGCAACCTTTACGGGTGTTCAAACCGTCGTCGCCGATAAAGATATTACGGTGAGCGGAGGAACGGGGGGAAGCGCATTCGTCTCCAGCGTTTCGAACCAGTTCTCAGATGCCACAGTTCCTGAGCCCGCTTCGCTGGTTCTTTTTGGAACCGGTCTGCTGGGCCTGGGATCTTTCGTAACATTTCACCGTCATGCTTAGGCGCTGCATCACCAACGCATAGCTAATCTTGAGTGCGGCCTCCCGGAATTATGAACCGGCGAGGCCGCCTTTTTGTTGGTGCATTGCCCTTTGGCATTCTTCCCTGATCCCACACCAAAAGCCCTTCTGTAGATAGCAATGTTCAATATTGACCAAACAGGTGTGCAGGACTGAACTGACACTGAATTGAGCCAAAGGTATAAATATCGTGCCTCCAGAATAAAGTAACGAGAGGCGGCGGTTGCTGGACGCCCTTACCCCCCTCAAGAGGGCGTCCGGCAGAACCGCAAAGCAAAATACAAACACGCCATCAAACAAACAGGACTGTTTTGGTAAGTGACCCGCGTACTCCAGCGCGGAGAACAGAGTCGACGCTTTGAAAGACACTGGATTCCGGGATGCGGATATTCTCGTGCTCTTTCAGGAAATACCAGGCTCCGGGAATTTTGACCGCCCCAAAGCAGGTGGCCCCCTCCGTAAATCGCAATGAGCAATTGTGACCAACCACGTGTGCCGTACTGAACTGACATTGAATCAAGCCAAAGGTATAAAAAGAGTGCCCCGAGAATATAGCAATGAGAAGCGGTGATGCCCTAACTCCTATTCCTCCCCGTCAAGACGGACGCCCGGCAAAACCGCAGAGGAGAAATCGATTATGTCAGCAAAAAAGACTGCAGTCCTGGGGATATACCCCGATTATTCCAGCGTGGAAAACGCTGTCGATGTTTTGAAGGAGGCTGGATTCCGGAATACGGATATCTCCGTGCTCTTTCCGGAAAAAGCAGGCTCCAAGAGTTTCGCCCATGACAAAGGCACCAGGGCTCCGGAGGGCGCCGCGGCCGGGGCGGGAACCGGCGCGATCCTGGGTGGCACACTGGGCTGGTTGGTAGGTATTGGCGCCCTGGCAATTCCAGGTTTGGGTATCTTTATCGCTGCCGGTCCTCTCATGGCTGCTCTGGCCGGAATGGGCGTGGGCGGCGCAGTAGGCGGAATAGGAGGCGCCCTGATAGGCATGGGAATATCCGAGCACGAGGCCAAGCGCTATGAAGTTCGAGTCAAAGAAGGCGGAATCCTCCTCTCGGTGCACTCCGACAATGCGGAGTGGACGAAGCGAGCCAAGGAGATCCTGGAACGCACGGGAGCGCAAGACATCTCGTCAACCGGAGAGGCTGGGGCCGATTATGTGCGAAGCGAAAAGGCGCGCGCCCAGACGGCTACGGGCGGTGAGGTGGAGTAGCAGTCCGGCGAAGCGGCTCCAAGTGGTGATTCGGCTAGTTGTAGTTGCTCAAATCTTATAAGTGAGGTGAAACATGGAAACCCTGTTGATCGTTCTTTTACTGGTGGTATTGCTTGGCGGGGGAGGTTGGGGATACTCCCGTTGGCGCCGGTAGTACACGGCTTTTCAACCACTGTGGCAGAGCCATGCCTCTTCTGGACGATGCACCGGTGGCGCACGATGAGCGGCGCGGAGGAATAAGGAGAAACCTAAATGGTAAAGAAACTTGCAACGCTTTTGATCGTGTTCAGTTCGTGGGCGGTATCAGCCCAGACCGGGCCTCAAAATACGAATTCGGTGCCCATCTATCGTATTACCGTGGTCGGGCGGACCATTAAGGCCATCAACTACCGCCACCGGAGCGGGTCAACCAAAATTGATTTTCAAGGCACCAGCCTCCTGCCGCGGGCCCGGGGTCATGCCGAGGTCGCAAGCAAGCAGGGAGCAACCCACATCGATGCTGAATTCAAAGACCTGCAACCGGCCACGCAATTTGGTCCCGAGTATTTGACTTACGTTCTCTGGGCGATTAGCCCCGAGGGTCGTCCGGTGAATCTGGGCGAAGTTCTATTAAACAACGGTGGCAAAAGCAAGCTGGATGTGACCAGCAATTTGCAAGCCTTCGGTTTGATCGTTACGGCTGAACCCTATTTCGCCGTGACACAACCGAGCGACGTCGTGGTGATGGAAAATCAAGTCAGAAGTGACACGACGGGAACGATTGAGCAGGTTGACGCCAAGTTTGAATTGCTGCGCCGGGGACAGTACGAAGTCAACGTGAGTCCGGCGGACCTTCAACCGATGGTGATGGACTCGAAAACCCCTCTTGAGCTTTACGAGGCCCGCAATGCGGTGCGAATTGCGAAATGGACCGGCGCAAGCCATTATGCCGCCGGCAGCCTGAGCAAAGCCGAGACAGATTTGCAAAACGCCGAGGACTATCAACTGAGAAAGAGCAATAAAAAGTCAGAGATCACGGTGGCGCGCGAAGCCGTGCAAACCGCTGAGGACGCTCGCGCCATTACCGTGAAAAAGATGGACGCAGAACGCCGGGCGAACGAGCGCCAGGCTTCCGCCAATGCCCAGGCCCGCTCCAGGGAGAAAGCTGAACAGGCTACGCAGGAGAAGGAGATGGCGCAGGCTGAAACCGCCAAGGCGAAGGCCGAGACCGCCCAAACTCAGGCAACCGCCGGGGCTGCAGTGGCCCAGGCAAAGACCGCCACCGAGCAGGCGCAGCTTGCGACGCAGCAGGCTGACGCACGGGCACAACAGGCGGAAAACGACAAAGCGGCCATGCGCGAACGGCTGTTACAGCAATTGAACCTGATTCTTCAAACGCGTGACAGCGCGCGCGGGCTGGTTGTGAACATGTCGGACGTCCTGTTCGACACGGGAAAATATACGTTGAAATCGGGCACGCGCGAAAAGCTCGCCAAGGTTGCCGGCGTGTTGCTTGCCTACCCCGGACTCAACATTGAGGTGGACGGTTATACCGACAATGTTGGAAGTGTTGACTCAAACCAAAAGCTGTCTGACCAACGCGCTGCGTCGGTTCACGATTATCTGGTGCGAGAAGGAGTTGCGAGCAGCTCATTAACAGCCAAGGGCTTAGGCGAATCCGGACCGATAGGTTCAAACGATACCTCCGCCGGTAGACAGATGAATCGACGCGTCGAGCTTGTGATTTCGGGTGACGCGATCGGTACGCAGGTCACTACTGCCGCGGCAGCGGCGGGAGGCGGACTATAGCTTGCATGGGGCCCGCGGGGCTGGGCATACCCTTGATAATGTTCTGAAAAATGCCCAGCCCAGAGGCCCTCGTATGGTTGGCTTCGGGGTCGGCCCACAGGGCAAAGAACAACTTCACAAGGAATGGACGGTACGGTCATGTGGCTTAGACATCATGATGATGACGCGCGGCGGCATGGTAGAACAAGGGGTTTCGAAGACAGAAGTACCAGGGGCCGCACCCCGAGACCGGTTCAGGATCATGCCTACGAACTCTTCCAGGCAAAGCGGGGTGACTCCGAAACGCAGGACTGGCTGCGGGCCGAACGTGACATTCTTCACGAATCAGCCTCTCGAAACCTATCCGGCAAAGCGCCGGGAGAAGATAACGTAAAGTTCGCAGACGACGCCGGAGTGAACCTTATACCAGTTCCGGGGAACAATCATCGTCTTTGATATATGAGACAAAACCGTGGGTATAGATAAGACAGGGAAATGCGGGAATCCGGAACCTAGCTGCATGGCTGGCCCGGACAGTAAACATTGCAGACTGCTTTGTGATGGAGCGGAAGAAACGAAAATGACGGAAATCGGTTGCGGGTGTGGCCATGCAGTCTGCCCGCGGAAAGTGGCTGGTTAAGGTCTGCAAGTCGCTTCCCGCTCCCTCCTTCGTGAGGGCGCGTGGATGTCATGTGATGTGACTCTTAGGAGTAAGAAAAAGGAGGTTGTTATGTTTCTCATTCTGTTTGCTGTGCTTCTGGTGGCTTGGCTTTTGGGTTGGGGTGCCTTCCACGTCGCGGGCGGATTAATTCACCTGCTGCTCATCCTGGCCATCATTGCTTTGATTGTCCACTTTGTTCGAGGACGACGGGCTTACTGACGAGCTAATTGGTGACGGCGGTGTTGGGCGGCAGCGTTGTTTTCCAGCCAGATCCACGCCCCCGGGGAAGCAAATGAGGGGTTGTGAAGTCGCCTTGCCCACTGAGGCGCGTTCAGGGCGCTGGACTGAGCTTGAAGGAGCGTACGAATGGATGCAGAGGTTTCTTCGCAAAAGAGAGGTCCGTTCTTAACGGACATTGAAGAGATCAGACGGCGGGGGCGCCAGCACATCGAGAAGGGCGCCGTGACGCCGGGCTATCGAAGCGATCTGAAGACGGTCTTGCGTGTTCTGAATGAGGCGCTCGCCACCGAGCTGGTTTGTGTCTTACGGTACAAGCGGCACCACTACATGGCCAAGGGCATCCACTCCCAGAGTGTCGCGGCGGAGTTTCTGGAACACGCTGCCGAGGAGCAAGGACACGCCGACCAAATCGCGGCAAGAATCATTCAATTGGGCGGCCAGCCGGACTTCAGCCCCGAAAGAATGCTGACGCGCAGCCACACAGAATACGTAGAAGGGGAGACGCTGCGCGACATGATTCGCGAAGACCTGGTGGCGGAACGCATCGCCATCGAATCCTACACTGAGATTATCCACTATCTGGGCGACAAAGACCCCACCAGCAGATGGATTATGGAAGCGATCCTCGCCAACGAGGCAAGGCACGCGGAGGACATGAAGGCCTTGCTTCAAGCTATCGGGCAAGAGGAGGGCCAACACGTGCACCGCGTAGCAGAAGTGCACGCGGCTACGACCAGGAATCCTGATAATGGAGGCAACCATAGTGAAGCGAAGCGCCCAAAATAAGGCCGGAGGCAAGTTTCACGAAATAAAGGGCAAGGGCTGGGCGGAAGCCAAAAGCCCGACAGCGGAAAGATCGATGGCAAGTAAATCATTCGAGACTGACGCAATCCCGTCTTAATGAAACACGGCTCAGTGCCGCGCTCAGCAGAATCGTATGCCAGGGCGGCACTCAGAACCAATGGGATTTATCCAGGTCGAGGGTTTCGAACCTGCAACGAACAATTTGATTGGAGGAGACAATGTTTACGACTACCAAAACAGCAGTGACTAGACTGGTGATCATCCTTTCGACGGCGGGAATGTTGGGTCTGATTTGGACCCCGCTCGTTTCGACAGCCAACGCCGCGGATGATAGGCCGGCAGTCATGAATCATCAGGACGTAAAGAAGGTCCAAAAAACGCTGCGTGGCGACGGCTACTATCAGGGACCAATCGATGGCCTTATGGGTCCGCAAACCCGTGAGGGAATTCGAAGATACCAGGAGTCCAACCACCTGCCAACCACAGGGCGCCTTGATGACCAGACTGCAGGTAAGTTCGGCGTGGGACCGGAATCAGTGGGAGGCAGTTTCAAACAAGCTGGCAAATCGGTCGGCAGAGGCAGCATGGAGGCCGGCCACGAGATGAAAGAAGGAAAGCCCATCGCATCGGGCAAGGAGTTTGGCAAGGGAATGGGCCGTGGCGGCAAACATGCCTGGAAAGGCATCAAGAAGGCTGTAAGTCCCAAAACTCCCAACGAGGACCAGAAAGACAAACAGCAGAAGGTGAACTAGAGCGACCCGCAATAATTAAAATTGCAGAAGCCACTGGAGTGAATCGCAACTTAAGCGTGCATCTGCAAGAAAGCGAAAGTTGAGCTTCTAGCGGGCCGGATAGTGACCTAAGGAGGCAGCCATGATGAAGCAAAGCACCAAAGATAAGGCCGAAGGCAAGTTTCACGAAATAAAGGGCAAGATCAAGGCAAAAGCAGGGCAATTGACGCATAAACCCGGCTTGGAAGCCGAAGGCAAAACCGAAAGAGCGGCCGGCAAGGTCCAAGGGAAACTCGGCAAGGTGGAGAAGATCCTCGAAAGATAGCAATACCGCCTTGTTGTCCGGCAGCCCCCAAAGTGGCGCCGGAAGGAAGCTGCGGATGTGAGTGCAAGAAAAGGAGCTTCAAATGAAAAAACTTACTCTGGTATTTCTATGCCTGGCATTCTGCGCGTCGGCATTTGCTGCCGGCGAGAGCAAGGACAATTCCAATCAACTGCGAAAGGCCACCAACGTTCTCAACGAAGTCATGGCAACTCCGGACAAGAGCATTCCAAGTGACCTGCTGGGGAACGCCGTCTGTGTGGGCATCATCCCTTCGGAGATGAAGTTTGCACTGGGCTTTGGCGGCACATATGGACGCGGTGTGCTGGTGTGCCGTAGAGGCGGGAATGGTGTGTGGGGTGCGCCTTCGATGTTCACTGTGGGCGGAGGAAGCTTTGGATTTCAGATCGGTGGCAAGTCCACCGACGTGGTTTTTATCGTGATGAACCCCGATGGGGCAAGAAAGCTGGTGCAGGACAGCGTTAAATTGGGGGCAGAAGCATCCGCAGCCGCCGGGCCGGTAGGACGCTCTGCGCAAGGGGCGACCGACGCTCAGCTCCACGCTGAGATTCTCAGCTATTCGCGGTCCCAGGGTTTGTTTGCCGGGGTTTCTCTTAGCGGAGCCGTTCTGAAGCAGGATGAGGACGATAACCAGAAGCTCTATGGGCGCAAGGTAACCGCAAAGCAGATTCTTATTGACGGCACAGTGCGTACTCCTCAGGGGGCCCGGAGTCTCGACAGCGCGCTGACGAAATACTCTCCCAAGGGCGGGCAAGCGTTCAAGGTCTCATCTGCAGAAAATTACGCGCATGAGAGGTAGACGCAAGTATGAAAACCGCAATTGTGGCAGGCGTATTACTCATAGTGTTGGGAGTAGTCTCCCTGGTGTACCAGGGGATCACCTATACGCACCAAAAGAAGATCGTGGACTTGGGGCCAGTTCAGGTAACCGGCAAGTCGAAAGATACGATTCCCTTACCTCCGATTCTGGGTGGAATAGCCCTGGCTGGGGGAGTGGTACTGGTGATCGTTGGATCGAGACGGAAGGGATAGCGGTGTTTCCGGCTCGAAGGACGGAATCGAATTGCTGGAACTTCTCGCGCCTGCTCAAGCAAAGCGAAGCAGGCGCGAGAATCCCGACGGGTAAATCCGGCGCCAAGTGCGCTGAAAGTGCGCCAAGGCACTGAGGGAGGTAGCAACATGCTCGGGACTGTTCTAGTAGTCGTCGTTATTTTCATGCTTGTAGGTGCGCTACCCAGATGGGGTCATAGCCGAAATTGGGGCTATTTCCCGAGCGGCGGGCTGGGCCTGGTGCTGGTGATTCTGATTGTCTTGCTGCTCTTAGGACGGCTTTAAGGGTCGCGAGCCCGGCGTTCTCACCCAAAAATGCAGCCTCGCAAACAGGCAGATTAAGGAGCGCAAATGAAATTTGATTATGATTTATCTGACCTTGAGGACTTTCAGGTTGACTTATGGCTTTTCCTTCGCGTTGACGCCATCACTGCGGAGATTCTTGCCGGTCAGACCAATCGCCAGGCCTCCGTTCAATCCAAGCAATCACAATCTCGGGTGCGATTGCGCCCAGGAAGCGACAGTGGCTGCTTGCACACGGAAACGGACAATTTGCCCGGGACCATTGACTTGGGAGCGCTCAACGGTTTGCTCTCTAAACCTGTTTTTCCGTCGGCGTCGCCAACCTCTTCGGTGGTGTTGCGTTTTCAGGTTACCTCACCATGGATACATTGAGTCCGGTGATCCTTGGGCCGTCATCAGCGAGCGTGGGAAGTTTCGCGCTCTTCGTTGAACCGCTCCGTCTAACGTCTTGCGGTGTCCCATAGCTTCTTCATTTGCATTTGCTGTAACGACAGGGCAGAAAAGAACGCCCCTATAAAAAGCGAGGTAACACCGATGAAACAAGTAGACAAGTTCAAGATAGCGGCAATTGCTTCTTGCTTATCTCTGATGGTTCTGACGTTAGTTCCAAAGGCCCATGGCGACGAGTGGAACAAGAAGACTAGCGTGACGTTCAGCGGGCCGGTCGAGATTCCGGGTGTGGGTGCTCAGACATTGCCGGCTGGCACGTATATTTTCAAGTTATTGGATTCTTCATCCGACCGCAACATCGTCCAGATCCTAAACGCAGATGAAACCCATGTCTATTCGACTGTCCTTGCGATCCCCGATTACCGTTTAAAGCCGACTGGCAAGACGGTCATGACATTTAAGGAGAGAGCAGAAGGGCAGCCTGAAGCCGTTCGGGCATGGTTTTACCCAGGGTCGCAGTGGGGTCAGGAATTTGTATACCCCAAGTCAGTGGCTGTCGTTCTGGCGAAGGTAACCAATGAACCGATCCTTGCGATGCCAGTGGAAACCGAACCAACCGTAACCGCATTGAAGGAAGTGCAAGTCGAGGCAGTCAAGCCTACGGGAGAAGAGGTCCCAGTTGCTGAAGTCGTTGAGGCGCCACCCATAGACACTGCGGCTTTGGAGCCGGCGCCTGCTGAAAAATCGCTGCCCCACACAGCCAGCTTGTTGCCGCTAGTGGGATTGGTTGGCCTGCTATCGCTAGGGGCTGGTTTCGCTCTCACAGTGATTCCGAAACGCAACGCTTGAACCAGGAGTGTGGCTGGATGGCCGGCGTGCTACTTATCAAAACGCGCTGTTTGGCGACGAATTTCTTTATGCATTCCTTCCAACTGACCTGGCTCGCCGCCATAACGGGGGATACCGGCGTATCCCCCGCCCACCGCCTGGGGCGGTAGAACCGGCAATGATGGAAGTGGAGGGTCAGACTAACGCCACTAACTCCTCGAACGGATCTGGCATGGAAAGCGAGCGGTCAAAATCTACAGCCCGCAAGGGCGGACACTGACAAGAGCCTTGCCGCGAATGCCTGTGATTATTGTCCGAGACTGAAGGGATAAATGTTCATTGTCCGTGAATATTCCATCTGCGTGCTCGTGGTCGTGAGCGGGACAATATTGTTGTTTACGGCGAGCGTTACTTTCTTCGGGCTCGCGGAGGGAGTGCGTATCCTGGCAAAGACCTTCCGTAGATCTGCACAGGGAGCTACCCGACCCCATCGTAAGCGGATGAGAACTGACTTCAGCAAATCTTAGAGAATTGTTTGCTTTCTTCCCGGAGATAGGTTTGACCACCGGATTGTTCGGACCCGAAGTTCGACTTAGGTTTAAAAGTGTCCCGGTAGACGGGCGGGCGTGGCTGCTTTTTTTCCTGATAGTCTTCGAGGGCGTTGGGAGCGCCCGAGAAGATTCGCTATTCGGGATTTCAAAGGATAATCAATACAAGATCAGGGTAAATGCGGACATGGTCGTCTTACATGCAACCGTTCAGAACCGCAAGGGAACCCCAATTTCGGGACTCGATAAGACGGACTTCCAGGTTTACGAGGACGGAGTGCTCCAGCAAATCACATATTTCAGCCAGAAAGATATCCCGGTCACGGCGGGTTTGGTCGTTGACAACAGCGGCAGCATGGGCGAGAAGCGCCCGGAAGTTATCGCCGCGGCCTTGACGTTTGCCCACTCCAGCAACCCTCAGGATCAGATGTTCGTGGTGGATTTCAACGAGCACGTTCGGTTTAGCCTTCCCCCTAGAATACTGTTCACAGACCAACCGGCCCAATTGGAGGCTGCCCTGTCTCGAATTGCCGCAAACGGCGAAACGGCGCTCTACGACGCTGTGGCTGCGGCAATTGAGCGCCTGAAAAAAGGCAACCGGGATAAGAAGGTGCTGATCATAATCAGTGATGGGGCTGACAACGCCAGTAAATACAGTCGTTCACAGATTATGGCCATGGCGGGGCAGTCCGACGCCGTTATCTACACCTTGGGTATCTATGACGAGGACGACCCCGACCTTAAAGTTAGTGCCCTCAAACAGCTTGCAAAGGCCACAGGGGGCGAGGCTTTCGTGCTGGGGTCGGCGCGGGATGTTACTCCTATTTGTGAACGAATCGCTCATGATATTCGCACCCAGTATACCCTGGCTTATGTACCCACAAATCGAAAGCGGGACGGAGCCTATCGAACCATCCGGGTGAAAGCAGGCGTGGCGCGCCATGGACGGCTTTCCGTGCGAACCCGTGCGGGTTACTACGCGCCTGTGAAACCTCAAACTATTGTTGGCAGCCGGAGCAGCCAGCCATGAAGTTCAGAACGAAATGCCGGGCGCTATTTCCGACACGAACCCAGTGGGTGCATCCTTGGAGCCAACGCCTCTTTCTCGTTATGGGAACGCTTTTGTTGAGTTACTGCGGCTTTGTGCTGCTCGACACGCGGTTCTATCAAGCCTATTTGAAGGAGACATTTCAACAAGCACTGAAGAATTCGAGGCTACCCGCGGGAGGCGATGAGCTGTATTCTCCCTCTTCTGCGGGAGCGAATCGCAGGGGGGTGGTTAGCCGTGGCAGCGCTGGCCGCGGAAGCTCTGCGTTGGGACAACTTGAGATATCCAGGATTGGCCTTGAAGCTATGATCCTGGAAGGCGACGATGGAAAGGCATTGCGGCTGGGGATCGGGCATATTGCGGGTAGCACGCTGCCGGGTGAGCAAGGGAACGTGGTGCTTGCCGGGCACCGCGACACATTTTTCAGACCCTTACGCAAGATCCGTAAGGGTGACGAAATCACGGTGACGACGTTATACGGAAAGTACCGCTACCTTGTCGAATCCATCCAAGTAGTCTCGCCCGGCGATGTCGGAGTGATGGACGCCTCGATTCGCCCGACTCTAACCCTGGTAACCTGTTACCCGTTCTATTTTGTGGGTCCCGCACCGAGGAGATTCGTTGTCAAGGCGCGCTGGATTCCAGGATGAGGCAGAGCTTGCGCTGGAGTTGTGGGACTTATCGGAAAGCATAAGCAGTTGGCATTCTAGTGAAGCAAATGACAACGAAATGCAGCGGCGGTTGCGTGTGTCTTGTTCTGCTCTCAGTGGCGCTGCCCGTGATGACGGGTTCTCCGAGCCTGGCGCAGAAGCAGAACCCTGGAAACAATGGAGCGCGGAAAGTGCTGCCCGCGCTGAAAGCAGAACGAGGAGGGAATTCGAAAAACCTCTCGCCCTCCAAAGCCGATCTGGGGCTTGTCGTGCCGGGGCTCGAAACCATTCTGGCCAGAATGTCGTACGCCGAGATTCAAAAGCAGACTCATCGCCGCCCCTATTCGGTTACGCGGGAATACGAGCTGTTTGGCCAAAACCATAGCAAAGTCAAATCGCGGGTGATTGCTAGTATCACCTTTCGCCCACCCGATTCCAGGACTTACACGGTACGGCAAGCCGAAGGTAGCACCCTCGGGGAGATGATTGTTCGCAGGGTGTTGGGGCGGGAGGCCTCTATAGCAAAAGGTATGGGATCGAGCGACATCAACCAGGACAATTACAGTTTTCGATTCATCCGCCAGGAAATCGTGAGCGGTCATTGCAGTTACGTCCTTCAAATGCTCCCCAGGCGCAAAGACAGGAACCTGCTCCACGGGACGATCTGGGTTGATGCCACAACTTATCTGATCTGCCGCGTCGAGGGTGAGCCGGTGAGAAACCCTTCGTGGTGGGTTCGGAACGTTCGCATTGTGCTGATATACGCAGACGTCGGCGGAATGTGGCTGCCCACTTCGTCGGAATACACGGCCATGGTCCGAGTGCTCGGCCCTTCAATGATGATCGGACACGATTTAAGATATAATTACCCGCAGTATACTGAGTCTTGGGATAGTCTCACTGGGAAGCCACCGGCATGGCAGAGATCCAGCTTCTCATTTTCATCACACACCAAGGAGGTACATTAGATCATGCTAATTCAAGTAGTGATAACTCTGATTGTGGTGGGCATTCTCCTCTGGCTCGTTAATAACTACATACCGATGGCGAGCTCAATTAAGACGATTTTGAACGCCGTGGTGGTCATTGTAGTGGTTTTGTGGCTCCTGAATATCTTTGGTCTGTTCAGCTCCATCTCCAGGATACACATGGGAAGGTGATCGTAGTCGGCCCAAAAGGGTGATTTGATCCTCCCAAAGGTCCCCGATCTTTGAAGTAGTCGTTGGGTCATTCTCACGTCACTATATCTCAATGGCGGTGAGCAGTTTTGAACAGATTTCAGAAGACGGCTTTTGTAATTATAGTGTTGGTGTTAATTCCCCAAATGGTAGCGCGGGGCGTCGAAAGGAAAACGTGATTGGAGTGCACTCTTGTATTGCAGGCCCACAATCAATCTAATGGACGGAACGGGAGAGATGCATGTAGAGACTCAAGTCTTCAATTCCGACGCGAAGCCGGAGGCGGCGAAGGATCACGCGAGCCCCCGAGTTCTTCGGCAACGCGTGTCTTCTCCTCATTGCGTTCACCTCAGAATCACACTCGACCTGGGTAATGTTCCCCGCCAGTCTTATCGTATTCGAAAGACTCAGCATGAGATCAGCAAAAATGTTCCCGGCATCCCAACCAAGGTCCGGCTGGAGGACCGGGGGCGCCATGGCAGCTGGATATAGGTATTGCCAAGTTATGGCGGAGTGTCAGGTGAGAGCCATTTCCGGGCCTCAACGCTGCGGAATCCAGCAGTAATGGCGTATGCTCGTCCGCCGCAACCTCATGTTTTGGCAGCGATGGGACTTCGGGCCGAAAGAGCCAGTCAGCACAATTACACGGCGCAAAGCGATCAAAAAAGTGGAAACAGAATCTAAAATTCGAAAGGTTGCATTTCTGGGAGATTATTTGCCGCGCAAGTGCGGCATTGCCACGTTCACGTCCGACCTGCTAACGTCGGTTGCCGCAGACCACCCTGAAATCCAGTGCTTCGCAGTGGCAGTGAATGACATCGAGGGTGGCTACAAATATCCGGCCGTCGTTCGCTTCGAGATAGAGGAGCAGGACCTAACTTCCTATCAGCGCGCGGCGGACTTCATCAACATCAGCAATGTGGATATGGTCTCGGTCCAGCACGAGTTCGGGATTTTCGGCGGGCCCGCGGGAGGCCACCTGCTGGCGCTGGTGCGCGAACTGAAAACACCCGTGGTCACGACTCTTCATACCGTCCTGCGCCAGCCGAGCTTTGACCAGCGGCGTGTAATGCAGGAGCTGATCGCCCGCTCGACCCGGCTGGTGGTCATGACCGAGCGGGCACAGCAGATGTTGCGGGAGGTTTACCAGACACCGGCGCCCAAAATTGATCTCATCCCGCATGGCATTCCCGATATGCCATTCGTTGATCCGAACTATTACAAGGATCAGTTTGGTGTGGAAGGGAGAGTCGTGCTGCTTACGTTCGGACTGCTCTCGCCAAACAAGGGCATTGAAAATGTGCTCCACGCCCTGCCGGCAATTCTCGCTGAGTTCCCCGATGTTGTTTATGTCGTATTGGGTGCGACGCACCCGAACGAGCTGAGGGAGCAAGGCGAAGCCTACCGTCTCAGCCTCGAAATTCTCGCCAAAAAGAACAAAATCGACAAAAACGTCATCTTCTACAATCGCTTCGTCGAACTCGAAGAATTGAAAGAGTTCATCGGCGCGGCGGACATCTACATTACGCCTTATCTCAACGAGGCTCAGATCACGTCGGGCACGCTAGCCTACGCGTTTGGTGCAGGCAAAGCCGTGGTTTCGACGCCGTATTGGCACGCGGTCGAATTACTAGCCGAAGATCGCGGCGTGCTGGTGCCTTTCGGAGATGCCCAGGCCATTGCCCGCGAGGTGACCGGCCTGCTGCGCAATCCAACGCGCCGTCACGCGATGCGTAAGAACGCCTACAAACTGGGCCGTGAAATGGTCTGGAGTAATGCGGCGCGACTCTACATGTGCTCCTTCGAGCTTGCCCGGCTCCAGGGAGCGGTGCTGTCCCGCAAGTCTTTTGCCACCAAGACGCTCGACGAGCAGCCGCAGGACTTGCCGGAGTTAAAGCTTGACCATCTTTCCCGGATGACGGATTCCACGGGCATGTTCCAACACGCCATCTTTACCGTGCCGAACTTTTCCGAGGGCTACTGTACAGACGACAATGCCCGCGCTTTCATTCTCGCGGTGTTACTTGACGAGTTGGGAGAACAGCCGGAACGTGTGCGCACCCTGGCTACCACATACGCCGCGTTTCTGAATCACGCGTTTGACCTCAAGACGAAGCGCTTCCACAACCACCTTAGCTTTGACCGCCACTGGCTCGACGACCAGGGATCTGAAGATTGTCATGCCCGGGCACTCTGGGCCTTGGGCGTGGGTGTGGGACGCTCCCCGCATCGAAGCTTCCAGATCATGGCCGGTCAACTGTTCGCTCAGGCGCTGCCCGCCGTGGCGGAGTTTACTTCGCCGCGGGCGTGGGCGTTCAGCCTGATCGGAATTCACGAGTACCTAAGCCGGCTGAGCGGTGACAGCCTGGTTAACCAAACTCGTGAAGCGCTCACCGTGCGGCTGATGGAGCTTTTCGACAAGGCTGCGCAACCGGACTGGCCTTGGTTTGAAGAGATATTGACTTACGATAATGCCAGGCTCGCACACGCTTTGATTCTGAGCGGGCATGCCACCGGGCAGACAGCGGTGCTTGAACGTGGCTTGCAGACATTGCGGTGGCTGGCGGTAGTGCAGAATTCCGAGAATGGGCACCTGCGGCCCATCGGCAGCAACGGATTCTACCGGCACGGCGGCCCGCGCGCAAACTTCGACCAGCAACCCATCGAGGCGCAGGCGATGGTTTCGGCCTGCCTTGGCGCATACCGGGTTACCTCAGACACCTGGTGGTACAAACAGGCCCAACGCGCGTTCGACTGGTTCCTCGGCTGGAACGATCTTGGGCGGGAACTGTACTCGCCCAGCACCGGCGGCTGCCGCGATGCGTTGCATGTGGACCGCGTGAACGGGAACCACGGAGCCGAATCCACGCTGGCCTTCCTGCTGTCGCTGGCGGAAATGCGGCTCATGCAAAACGCCGTCACTGCCTTCAACGAGCCAGGGACTTAGCTTAAACCACCCTATGAATACTATCCAAGCCAAACGCGCCGGCATCACGTTGTACCCGGACCGGACGCGCGTCCTGCTGCGCCCATTCCACTATATGAGCGATCAGCGCGCCATGACAATCTGCGCACAGGCCATGGCTCTCCCGGAAGGCGAAGTTCATACCCTGCTGGAGCAACTCACCGCCGAATTCTCCCCGCATCACCTGAAGATTCGCGAGTTTTTCAAACGGAGGTTTAAGGAAGTTCAACCGTATTTGCTCGCGGGCCAGCAGCCCTCCGATGAACGCGCATTGTTGCTGGGCGCGTATTTCAGTTGTGAGTATTCCCTCGAAGCTGCCGCGTTGTTCAATCCTTCCATGGTGCCGCACCCCGATCAATCAGAGGTTCCGCCCGGCTCGCTGCGTTTTGTTCTGAGCCTGCGGGCCACAGGCGAAGGTCACATCTCCTCAATTACCTTCCGCACCGGAGTCCTCGACGCCAACGCCCATATTACAGTCGACGCGGCCAGCCGTTACAGGCTTGAGCCCGCGCTGGTGCCACACGCGGCCTACGAGAAGCACGTCTTCGAACGAAAGCTCGGTGCGCTTGGTCTCGAGGGTGGATTCAGCGGGCAGGTTCTCAAGGCCCTGGGGAAATCGTTCACGCTGGACGAACTGCGGACCAACGTCAGCCTCGCTCTCAAGCAGCTTCGGATGCCTAATTTAGAGACCGAAGCCGTGGCCAGAAAGATCCTGGTCCTTGCCGTGTCAAATTTCGAAGTGAAGTTCGATGCGGACTCGCGCTTTTCCGAACGTGTGCTGTTTCCTATCACTCCTTCCCAGAGCAATGGAATCGAGGACGCGCGCTTCGCTCTATTTCGGGACGAGGAAGGCAGGCAAACTTATTACGCCACCTATACCGCCTACGACGGCAGGCAGATCCAGCCGCAATTCCTCGAAACGCCCGACTTTCTTCATTTTAAATTCACGACGCTGAACGGCCCGGCCGTCCAGAACAAAGGCATGGCGCTCTTCCCGCGAAAAATAGGCGGCCGGTACGTGATGCTTGGCCGGCAGGACTACGAGAGCATCTACGTAATGTTCTCCGATCATCTCCATTTCTGGTCCACCAAACAACGTGTTCTGGAGCCAATGTTCCCTTGGGAATTCATCCAGTTGGGTAACTGTGGCTCACCGATCGAAACTGAAGCCGGCTGGCTGGTGATCAGCCACGGCGTGGGGCCGATGCGGAAATATTGCATCGGCGCCTTCATGCTCGATCTCGATGATCCAACGAAAGTCATCGGCCGGCTGCGCGAGCCGCTGATCACACCACTTGAAGATGAGCGCGAAGGCTACGTTCCCAATGTTGTTTACTCATGCGGCGCTCTGCTGCACGGGCGGCAGCTCATAATTCCCTACGGCATTTCCGACTACGCCACAAGGTTCGCAACCCTTTCGCTCGATGAAGTGCTGGTCGCTATGGAATGTCGGCGCGCATCCGGAAACGTAGAAATGTGAACGGAGCCGCTGACTCCCGCAAGTTGGACACCCAAAGAATCGGTGGACGGACTTGGTCAAACCACTCACTAGACGCCAAATTGACGGAGATGATGATCCACATGTTTGTACATTAGGATGGCCCATTGCGCTGGTGTAAGGGGACCAAAGAAGGGATGTGGGTGGGTGGTGCAGGCCGATGGTCCGCCCGAAACGAATCTGTCGATGAGCGAGCAAAGACGCACTCGCTCCGCTTCCAGGTTGCGTTCGCCGCTGATGACCAGTTCACGCATCGTGGGCGAGTTGCGACGGAGCGGCTCATCATTTCCGATAACCTTGGGCTTAATTACTGAACCTATCAGCCGCGTCATCAGTGCGCCACGAGGGGGCCTGATCTCACCCAGAGCCATCTCCAGTCCTGACGCGCAATGGGCAGTGGCTTGGGCTACGCTCATCTTGCCCCACTGCCGCTCGCTGTCGTTTCGGAGGCGATCAATGCGCTGCTTTACTTGATTTGCAAGCGCAACATCGAACAGGTTCTTCATTTGAATTGTCCCTTCTCATGCGGACAGACCCCCCGGTCATGATGCGAAGCTCATTCATCGGCTGCTGATAACAATGCGATTACTTTCGCTATCCTCGATGATCGCGACCGTTCTTCGCGGGTGGCACCGCGGCTCACGAATTGGAATGGCGCGACCTCCCGCAAAGGAACTGGTTTCCAGCAGCCTTTGACCTCGCATCGCTACCGGCGCGGGGGATAATTCTTACTTCAATCTGGTGGGTGCGTTCTATTTACTGTGCAGCGTGCTGGCTGGTTACAGCCGCTACCTGATGCACGGGGAATTCCGCGAATCGTGAGCTACACTTCCCTTCTCTTCACCAGGTCGGATATGTGCTCCGAAGTGCGCCAGGCGAGCGCCATTATCGAAAGTGTCGGGTTCTTGTCAGCGTTGCTCACAAATGGCGCGCCATCGGTGACAAAAAGGTTAGGGCAATCCCAGGCCTGGCAATAAGGATTCAGCACCGACGTCCTGCGGTCCGCACCCATGCGCGCTGTTCCAACTTCATGGATGATGGCGCCGCCTCTCGATATTCCCCATTGTTCATCAGGCCCGGCGGTTTTTATCACTTCGCCTCCGGCAGTCTCAATAATTTCCCGGAAGGTCTCACGCGCATGGCGCGCCTGCAGAATCTCGTCCTGCGTCCATTTGAAATGGAACCTGGGAACCGGAATGCCCCACTCGTCCGAGGTCTCCCGGTCAATTTCGAGATAGCTTTCCTCGTTCGGAATCATCTCGCCGCGGCTCGAAAAACCCAGAAAGGCGCCGTAGACCTTGCGAATTTGGCCCTTCAATTCCAGGCCGTATCCGCTTCCTACAAATTGCGCAAGGCCGCCCATCATGCCGACACCCGGCATCCTCCGCCCGCCGCCCATTTCAATGTGATAGCCGCGCGAGAAGGGCAACTGATTTCGCATTTGCTTCTGATAATTCCACCAGGGCATGTAAAGGTGCATGCCCCCGGTTCCGTCCTCGTTGTGCGCGGGCAGATCCATCAATGCGGGAAAAAATCCGACGGTGCCGTCGGTTCCCACCGTGTCCATCAGATAACGGCCCACCAGACCGCTGGAATTGGCAAGACCGTTCGGGTGCTGGCGGCTGCGCGAATTGAGGAGCAGCCGAGCCGTTTCACAGGCGCTGCCCGCCACCACCACAATCCTGCCACGCACTTGAACTTCCTTGCGGCTCTTGCGGTCAATGTAGGAAACGCCCGTGGCTCGGCCTTCGTCATTCACCAGTATTTCACGGGCCATGGCGTCGCAGCGGATCTCAAGATTTCCCGTGGCCTGCGCAGGAGGAAGCAGCACCGTGGGCGAAGAAAAGTTCGAAAAGGAAGCGCAACCGCGCCCGCACTGCGAGCAGTAATGACAAGCCGGCCGGCCGTTCAATGGACGCGTTAGGATGGATAGCCGCGAGGGCACGCAGGGAATACCGAGCTTGCGGCACGCATTCTGAACGACCAGTTCGTAGCATCGAGGTCTGGGCGGCGGCTGGAATTTGCCGTCGGGAGTATTCTCCAGACGCTCTTCGGAACCGAATACTCCAATCAGTTCCTCGGTCTTGTCGTAGTAAGGCGCAAGATCCTCGTAACCAATGGGCCAGTCAAAACCCTTGCCGTCGCGGCTGTATGGCTTAAAGTCGTAAGGGCCCATGCGCAGCGAGATTCTGCCCCAATGATTGGTCTTTCCGCCCAGCACTCGAGACCGCCACCATGTCCAGTTGCTTCCCGGAGCGTTTAAATAAGGCTCGCCGTCAATTTGCCAGCCGGCATAGCCCGGATCAAAATATCCGTTGGGCTTTTGCGGCGTCGGCTCGCCCCGATGCGGCACATCATAGGGCCACGCCATCATTTTTGAATCCCGTGCGGTGTCGTACCAGCTTCCCGCTTCAAGCATCACGCACTTTGCTCCAGCCTGGGTCAGAACGTAAGCCGCCATTCCTCCGCCCGCGCCCGACCCAATGATGACCGCGTCATACAACTTTGTTTTAGGTGGAATTTGCGCCATGAGCCTTTCCCGAGAATGAAATTTGCGGCAACCTGCCGACGCCAAAGAATGCTACCTCAATCGGAAAGGATTCGCCACAAAAACCAGAGGCTTTCTCAGGCAAAATAGGCGGCCTGTGAGTGGTTGGGACGAATTCGATAGCAGCCATTATGCCGCCGGTTGTTCCCGCAGCCGGGCATCTCTTCTGAACGCGTTGTCGGCTCTTTCTCGGCCTTGATTCGACTTCTGGTTCAAGCTTGGCGGCAATGGGTGGTTGCGGATTGCTGGTAGGCAATAAACTTTGGTACGAGTTTGCGCTGTTTCAGATTTGACGCACGGGGCAGGAGATTTCAACACTGCCGGTGTACCCGCCAATGCCCGGAGAAGAACCGGGCACTGGCAGGTTGCGGCCGGATATTTGTCAGAACTGCATGCGTAGAGCAAATTCAAAAATACGGGGATCAAGCGCACTGGTTACATGACCATAGTTTCCGGTACCGAATGCAGTAGAAACACCGCTGAAGTTAGTGTGGTTGAAGATGTTGAAGGCCTCAGCGCGGAACTCAAGCGTTGCCCGCTCCGTGACCTTGAAGTCCTTGTACATGGCCATGTCAAAGTTGATGACTCCGGGGCCAGCAATGGTGCCCCGCCCCGCGTTGCCGAAGAACCCCGCAGCAGGCGCGGTGAAGGCCGAGGTGTTAAACCACTGCTGAACCGACTTTGGACCGCTGATGGTGCTGGCAGCCACATCCGGGCGCGCCGCCAGGCCTTGATGAGAAACACTCAAGCCCGGACTCATCGAAAAGCCGCTCTGGACCGTAGTAATATCCGAATATTGCCAGCCGCCCACAGCAAAGCCTTTTACTCCGGGAGCGTTCTTGAACCACGGCACGGTGTAAATGGTGCTCACCGTAAAGACTTGCGGAACGTTGTAACTCTGGTTCCCATAGTCCGCTCCAGGATGGTAAACGTCCTGCGGGCCTGCCTGAGTGATCGCGTTGCCGTTTGCATCGGAAAGTCCGTGCTGCCAGGTATAGGCAATGTTCAGGAAAACGTTGTTTCCCACGGGATGACGCATCAGAATTTCCAAGGCGTTCCAATAAGAGTTGTCCACGAAGTTGACGTTGTTGATTCCGGCGTACCCTTGGTAGGGAGAATACAGGTAGGGAGTAACCGTACCCGTGTTGATGAGGGGGTTAAAGTTAAACTGGCCGTCGGGCAGAGGTTGGTTGATGTTCCAGCCAGACGACAGGTTCCTGCCGATCGTTCCCGCGCCTGTAATCGACGTCAGCCAGTTGTGCCCGAATTGATGCTCCAAACTCAAACTGTAATTCTGGATGAAGGGCGATTGGTACGTTGCAACGTTTTCACCACTGAGACTTGGGATGCTGGGCGGCGCCACCTGGCCTCCCGTGGCACTGGGAAAGCTTGGGGTCACCAAGGCAAGGAAGCTTACAAAGGGCGGATTGCCCGAAGGCGCTCCGTTGCCACCCGCTTCGAAGAATCCGTTCTGATAGGTGATCTGGTAGCCGCCGCGCAATGCGGTCTTGCCGTCTCCAAATACGTCATAGGCAAAACCAAAAGCAGGTGCAAAATACCATTGGTGAGCTGTGGTGAAGTTGAGCGGCGTCCCGTTCAAACCATTAATTTGCAATCCGTTCAATGGATTGTAGCTGGCCGTGGGCGTAATCGTGCCGTTGGTATTCACAATGGGCGCGTTGGCCGGATTATAGACCGCCGGGTTGAAAACACTGCCAAACGCGTGCTGCAGGTTAGGCGCCGGCTCAAATTCCACGCGCAGGCCGCCGGTTAAGGTTAAACGACGGGTGGCCTTCCAGCGGTCCTGCACGTAAGGCGAAAAGAGGGGGTAATGCAGGTAGTAGCGCGGTTCCGTGCTGGTCTGGTTAAATGTAGCCGCGTCACCCAGCAGGTAGTCAGCAATCGGATTCCCGGTAAATTGACCGCTGAAAAACCACTGGCCTGCGCTGCCGGAAAAGTTGGTTTGGCGTTTGGTTCCAAACACCAGGCTTCCGCCAGCCTGGATATAATGGTTTCCTCGCAACCAACTGAAGTCATCGGAGAGGGTATCTTCCAGGTCGCTGGCGTGGTTCAGGGGCAACTGAAAGGCCCAGCCCAAAGGCGCCCAGCCACCCGAAAACGTTACGGCCGGCAGGCGGTTTGTGCCCGCGCCGCCCTGGAACGGCAGCACCTCCTGGAATCCCGGCACTTGGTTAAGCTGCCAGATGCCTTTGGTGCCGAGATACACGACGTAATTATTCATCGCCACGCTTACGGTGTTGACAATGCTCGGGGTCAGCGTTGCGGTCAATTGGATTTGAGCGAGCTGATTTTGAGTGGTAATGGGATCGCTGTTGGTCGTGTAGGGCGACCCTAAAAAGGTATCGTTCGGGTTGCCGTTTATCTGCCGCTCGTCCAGGTACTCCGCCATCAGGCGCACTTTCTCGTTGATGTTGTGGTCCACGCGAATTTCGTCATCGCGTGTATTGTTGATGGCCGGATTCAAATTCAGGTAATTCAGGAATCCACCCGCGGGGTTGTTCGGCAGCGGCGCCAGGGCGTTCAGCAGCGCCAGCGAACTGGAGTTGAGCATGGGCTGCGGGATCTGATATACCCCAGGCGACGTCTGCGGAAAGGCCTGGCCGGTTTGCGGGTCGATCAGAGGAGTTGTAGAAGTGAAGGTTCCGGCACGCTGCGCCGCACTCGGGTCCGCCCCGTTGACCACCGACCCGATATCCTGCCGCGTCCACTGCTGGCTCCAGAAGAAGAATGTCTTCTGCTTATCTGTGTTGTAGTGGTCGGGAATGTAAAACGGCCCGCCGATGGTGTATCCAAAAATATTCTGGTGCAAAGGTGGCGTGGTAGGCGAAAAAAAGTTGCGGGCGTCAAGGGCGTCATTCCGAAGGTACTCAAAGGCGGTGCCGTGGAACTCCTGACTTCCACTCTTGGTCTGCAGAATCGTTACGTTGGCGCCGTTCAGCGAGTATTGGACGCCAAAGTTGTTCTGCAGAACGCGTACTTCCTGAATGGTGTCGGGGTTCGGGGTAATGGTGGTTTGGGTCATGTTACCGGTGTTCTCGTTCCAAATCCCATCCAGGTAGTACTGCGTGCCATTTGTACCCATACCGTTAACGGACATTACGTTGCTGGTCAGGAAGCCGCCCTGGTTCAAAGCCCGGTCGGGGGCAAGGTTGGTCACGCCAGGCATCAGTGCCGACAGGCTTTGGTAGTTTCGGCCATTGATAGGCAGGGTTACAACCTGCTTTTCCGATACCTGATTTGAAACTTCGCTGGTGGTGGTTTGTACCGCCGCGGCGCTGGCAACCACGCTGACCTCCGTCGAGACCTCGCCCACCTTCATTACGGGGTTGACGTTGGCCACCAGTGTGGGGTGAACCTGAACATCCGTTATCCGCGATGTTTCAAATCCCTGTTTGGCAGTCGTCACCGTATAGGTGCCCACGGGCAAACCAGGCGCCACAAACGTTCCATCACTATTGCTGGTGCTTGATGTGATGCTCCTCGTGGCCTGGTTGGTAATTGTAATCTTGGCGCCCGGCACCACTGCGCCGCTAGTGTCGGCTACGGTGCCGCTGATCGTTCCCGTGGTGTTTACCTGGGCCTGAACCGATTCCCCCCAAAACATTAGAGTGACGACCGCCAAGGCTGCGATTACCCGGGATAACCGCTGAACTTTCAAGTTTTTCATCGCCATCCTCACTTTTTTGTAAGGTTCCACAAATCCCCCCGTATTTAATTATCAGACAGGCTGTAGAAAAGCTTAGCTGAAGTAGTGGTTTGAGGTTATAGTCCTCATGCAGGTTCGTGTCAAGCTTTTTATTATGGGACGTTGTCAGTTTGTATTACTTTGACTCTGTATATGCATTACATTCGGCCATCGAAAGTGCGATGTCACCCATCGATGATTTGACTTTCTCCTTATAACAGGCTAAGAATTGCGCACGGGACCGGCGCAGCAGGACCTTCCGGACTTATACTAGCCACTTTCTCGGTTTGCTGGGGGGGGCAAATTGCAATGAACACTCTCAAGCCCGTTTTCAGGATGACCTTAAGCGAGCAGGTGGCGATGCAGCTTGCCGAAAGGATTTCCGCCGGCA
>VFSW01002177.1_pt1 | contig 29702 bp, 26 predicted proteins | sample 5358111 | NCBI WGS metagenome assembly VFSW01 (sample SAMN11554181, study PRJNA540505) | mine drainage metagenome | isolation source: sediment from site ElyBrook_90M | place: USA: Ely Copper Mine, Vershire, VT | collected 2017 | reverse complement strand
CCTTCTGGTTCAGGATCGTGTCGATGGCGACGGTGGTCTTGCCGGTCTTGCGGTCACCGATGATCAGCTCGCGCTGGCCACGCCCGATGGGGGTCATGGCGTCGATCGCCTTGATGCCGGTCTGGAGGGGCTCGCCCACCGGCTGGCGGCCGATGATGCCGGGGGCCTGGACCTCCATGCGACGCTGACCCGGATTGACGAGGGGGCCCTTGCCGTCGATGGGCTCGCCGAGGGCGTTCACCACGCGACCGATGAGGGCGTCACCGACGGGCATCGAGAGGATACGGCCGGTGGCGCGTACGACCTGCTCCTCCTCGATACCGTCCACCGAACCGAGCACCACCGCACCGATGGTCTCCTCGTCGAGGTTCATGGCCAGTCCCACGGTGCCGTCTTGGAACTCGAGCAGCTCGTTCACCTTCGCCGAGGGCAGACCCGAGACGCGCGCGATACCGTCGCCGACCTCGACCACGCGACCGACCTGCTCGGCGCCCACGGCCGGGTTGTACTCGGTGACGTGCTTGCGCAGGGCGTCAGTAATCTCGTTGGCACTAATGGTGAGCTCAGTCATCACAGTTTCCTTTTCCTAGTCGTTTCGAGTCAATGCGGATTCGTAGAAGTGACCCGCCGCAACGGAGTCGTGCAGCGCCGCGAGGCGCCCGCGGGTGGAGGCGTCGAGGCGCACGTCGCCCACTTCGACCACGACCCCACCCAGGAGGTCCGCCTCCTCGGCGATCTGCAACTCGACGTTGGTGCCCGTCAGGGCCACCAGTGAACGCACCAGATCGGCCTGCGACGCCTCGTCGAGCGCGCGAGCGGTGTACACGCGCGCCACTCGCCAGTTGCGCGCCTGGGCGACGTACTCCACCAGGAAGTCCAACGTCCCGACCACGTCACGGGGGCGTCCGCCCTCGATCACGTAGTACGCCAGTCGCAGCGTCACGGGGGCGACCTTGTCGGCGAGTAGCTGCTGCACCACGCCCCGACGCGACGCCAGCGCGGCGTCACGGTCGAGCAGGACGCGGCGCAGTTCGAGGTTCTCCTCGACCGTGCGCGCCCAACGGAACAATTCCTCTTCGATACGCGCGAAGTCCTCGGTGGCCACGCCTTCGAGGAGGGCGTCGGCGTAGCCCGCGACGCGCCGGCGCGCCGCCAGTAGTCCGAGGCTGCGCGGGTGCAGGGCACCGGTCTCTTCGAGGATCAGGGCCGACTGGGCCAGTTCGCCGATCGCCGAGGCGACTTCCTGCGCGGGAGCGGCGACGGCCGCGTAGACGGCCACGCGGCGCGTCTCGGGGTGGACCTTGTTGTCCAGGAGCTCGGCGAGCACCTGCCCGCGCACCACGCCCGTCAGGGACGTGTCGCTGAGCATGCCACGAAGTTCGGGTTGAGCCAGGACCGCGCGCTCCAACGACGTGAGCTCGCTGACTACCCTGGTCAGCGTCGCGTCGTCCAGTGCACCCAGGAGGGCGGCGGCGTATCCTTCAAGCTTGGGCAGCATGATTAGCGGTTCGATTCCCTCTGGGCCTCGGCACTGAGAGCCGCCACGGCCTCGCGCACCAGGTCCTGGTGAGCGCCCTGGTCCACCTCTCGGCCCACCACCTTGGCCACGAGTTCGAAGACGATCTCTCCGATCTTGGCCGACGCCTCGTCGATGGCGTGCTGACGCGCGCTCGCCACCTCGGCGTTGGCCTGGGCCACGATGCGCTCGTACTCGGCCTGACCGCGCGCGCCCGACTCCGCCTTGACCTGGTCCGAGAGGGCCTGGGCGTTGGCGACGATGTCGCGGGCCTGCTCACGAGCCTCGGTGAGAACTCGAGCCCGCTCGTCGCCGGCGGCGTCCGCCGCCGCACGAGCCTCGTCGGCCGCGGCGAGGGCGGTACGGATCTTGTCCTGGCGCGCCTCGATCGCGGCGTTCAACATCGGCAGGGCGTACTTGGTGACGACCCAGAGGATGATGACGACGACCGCGAGCTCGACGAACCACGTCCCGTTAGGGAGGAGGAAGATGGAGCCTGTACTCATGTCGGGTGACCTTCTTTACTGAACGGCCTCGGCGCACGGGTCGAGACGACCCGTCGCGAAGGAACTAGTTGGCCTTGAAGACGTAGACGAAGACGACCATGAACAAGAGGTTGATGAAGTACATCGCCTCCACCAGGCCGACCGTCAAGAAGAAGTACTGACGTGCCTTGTTCTCGATCTCGGGCTGACGCGCGATCGCGGCAATCGTCTGGCTACCGGCAAGACCGTCACCGATCGCGGCACCGATGGCACCGCCGCCAAGGGCGAGTCCGCCACCGACGAGAGCACCGGCGATGCTGATTGCGCCTTCTAGGGTTTGAGTTGCCATTTTCCTTTATTCCTCCTGGTTGGTGTTACTGCGAGGTCTCTAAGACTGCGCCTTCGTGCGGCGCATGCTCGATGTCGTGCTCATCGTCGTGGCTCATGGCCATGCCGAAGTACATGATGGTGAGCAGCATGAAGATGAACGCCTGGATGAGGCCGATGAAAAGGTCGAAGGGCTTCCAGATGATCTCGAAAGGCCCGAGGGCGAGTGGCGCGAGCGCCGCGACGACGACGATCATCAGTCCGCCCGAGAAGAGGTTGCCGAAGAGACGGAAGGTCAAGGTGATGGGCTTGGTGATCTCTTCGACGAAGTTGATCGGAGTCAATGCGGCGTAGGGCTGCGTGTAGTGCTTGAAGTAGCCGGTGAATCCCCGTGCCCGGAACGCCTCGAAATGAGCCCAGATGATGACGATGAGCGCCATCGCGAGCGGGAGGTTGACGTCGCTCGTCGGTGCGGGAAGGATCTCACCGGACACACCGGGATGCATCGCCGATGGTAGGAAGCCGATCCAGTTGCAGATGAGGATGAAGAGGAACAACGTGACGCCGATCGGAACGAACCGTCGTCCCTGGGGACCAATGGCGGAGTCGGCGAGGTCCTGCACCTGCTCGACGAGGATCTCCCAGAAGAGTTGCAATTTACCGGGCACACCGTCGGTAATCTTCGATCGCATGCGAAAGCCGAGGAAGCAGAAGATGGCGAGCGCGAGGAGTGTCGAGAAAAGTATGTCGTAGTCGATCGTGAGGCCGAGTACGTGCAGGTGCGGGTGGATCCCGATCTCGATCGTCTTGACAGCGTCAAGGGTCCTCACCCCACTCCTCCCGAACCGGCCACGACTCGCATGACGTTGGCGACGAACACAAGCTGGTAAATCACAAGCCCTGCCACAATACCGATTCCCAAGGGGGCGTTGAGGAATACGACCACGAGCACAACGACGGTCATCGCGGCGAGGCGCAACGTCGTCTTGCTGCCGAGCTGTCGACGGATCGCTTTGGCGTTCTGTTCGCCGCGCAGCTCGACCTTCGCGGCCGGCCGGTCGCGGAACCGCAGGTTCAAAACGGCGCGTCCGACACCGAGGACGAGGCCGAGTGCCGCGAGCGGGGGGGCGACGAAGAGGGCCACGATGAAACCGATGAAGCCGACGATGATGGCCGAAATGGTGGTGCGACGAAGCAGGCGCGGCAGGGTGTCGGTGGGCAGGTTTTCTAGCACGGGCAATGGGTTTCTAAAGGAAACGCCGGACTTGCTTTACTACGCTCACCACGGCGGCGACCGTTCCTAATGCTATCCCGATTAAGAGACCCCAAGGTTCGCTGCCCCACGCGCGGTCGGCCCACAGGCCGAGCACGACACCGACCGCGATGACGATTGCGGCCGTCATACCCATCGTGGCGAACGCCGCCACGCCGGGGAGGTCCTTGACAAACGATTTCTCCTGTTCAGGAGCGTTATCCGCCGACGGATCCTTGGATGCGTCACTCACCTCTGCGCTTCCTCACGAAGATGACTCGACTCCTCGCGTCGATAGTAGAGACGATTGACCAGCGGGCTGAACCACGTGAGCAGTCCGATCAGCAAGAGTCCGACCCCGAGAGGGATGAAGACGTTCGCCTTCGTGTCGAACAGCGGCAGTAAGACGAAACCACACAGCAGTGCCGTCCAGAGCCAGAGGATGACGACGGTGCGTCGATGTCCGTGACCGAGGCGCATCAGACGGTGATGGATGTGATTCTTGTCGGGCGTGTGGAAACCCTGTCCCGACGCCGTTCGACGCACGAAGGCCCACACCGCGTCCATCAATGGCACGCCCAAGATGAAGACCGGGATGAGCAACGGCGCGAAGAAGAAGAACGTGACGCCGCTCGCCGGTGGCGTACGGCCCCCGATCACCATGGTTGACGCGCTCATCAAGAGCCCGAGTAGCAAGGCGCCCGCGTCACCCATGAAGAGCTTGGCCGGATGGAAGTTGTCGCGGAGGAAGCCCAGACAGATGCCGCACGTGAGTGCGGCGATGAGTGGACCGACGTTGTTGCTCGGCAGCAGTCCAAGGTCCTCGAGTCGAAGTCCGTACAGGCACAGGGTGCCCGACGCGATCGCGACGATGCCACCCGCGAGTCCGTCAAGACCGTCGATCAGGTTGACGGCATTCGAGAGCGCGAACACCCAGATGGCCGTGATGATCGGCAGGATCGAGGGTCCGAGGACGACGAACCCAGCGAAGGGCAGCTTGAGTTGGTACATCGTCGCGCCGCTGAAGTACAGGATGGACGCGGCGAGGAACTGGCCGGCCACTTTCGCCGGAGCGCTCATCTCGCGAAAGTCGTCGAGCACCCCGACGACGAAGATGACGCCCGCCGCGAGCAACACCCCCATCATCTCGTGCGACGAGAAGATGACACTGCGAAGTGTCGGGATCGCGACAGCCACCATCAGCGCGACGCAAAAACCCACGAGCATCGCCGCTCCCCCACCGTATGGCGTCACGACCTGATGCACCTTTCGGGCGTCCGGCTGCGCGGTGTAGCCAATGCGCAGCGAGATCTTGCGGGCCGGCACGTTCGCCACCAGCGTCACGATCGTCCCCACGGCGATCACGACGAGATAGGCGACGATGTTGTGCATCGACTACTTCGTGAAGTTGGCGTACGGGTTGAAGCGCCCACAGAGTTCGGCGACGTCACCGCGCACTTCAGCAATGAGCGTGTCGTCATCTCGGTGGCGCAGCGCTCGCGACATCAACGTGGCGATCGTCTCGAACTCCCCCTCGGTCATCCCCGCCGTCGTCTGCGCCGCGGTACCGACGCGCAGACCTGACGTCACGAAGGGACTGCGCGGGTCGTCGGGGATCGTGTTGCGGTTCGTCGTGATGCCGGCGCGGTCGAGGACCTCCTGGGCGGCCTTGCCCGTGAGCTCCTCGTCGAACTCGCGCAGGTCGACGAGGACCATGTGGTTCTCGGTACCCCCCGAGACGTTTCGGAACCCTTCCTTCTCGAGGGCCGCGGCGAACGCCTGCGCGTTGCGCACGACCTGGTCGGTGTAGGTCGAGAAGTCGGGGAGCGACGCCTCCTTGAACGCGACAGCCTTGGCCGCGATGGCGTGTTCGAGCGGACCGCCCTGTTGTCCCGGGAACACGGCGGAGTCGATCTTCTTTGCGTGCTCTTCGCGACACACGATCGCGCCCCCGCGCGGACCGCGCAAGGTCTTGTGCGTCGTGAAGGCGACGACGTCGGCGTAGGGCACCGGGTTGGGGTGCGAACCACCGGCAATGAGACCCGCGACGTGCGCCGAGTCGAACACGAGGAGGGCTCCGACTTCGTCGGCGATCTCTCGGAACGGCACGGGGTCGATGACCCTGGTGTAGGCCGTCGCCCCGGCGAGGATCATCTTGGGGCGGTGGGCCAACGCCAGTTCGCGAACGTTGTCGAAGTCGATGAGTTCACCGGGGTTCTCAGGGTCGTCCGATCTCGGGGTCACACCGTACGAGACGAAGTTCCACCACTTGGAGGTGATCGATGCCGGCGACCCGTGGGTGAGGTGACCTCCCTGGTCGAGTCGCATCGCGAGGATTGTGTCCCCCGGTTCAAGCAGCGCTTGGTAAACGGCCACGTTGGCGTTCGCACCACTGTGCGGTTGCACGTTGGCGTGGTCGGCACCGAAGAGGGCGGTGAGTCGGCGCCGCGCGAGGTCTTCGACTTCGTCGACGACCTGATTGCCGCCGTAGTAACGCCGACCGGGGTAGCCCTCGGCGTACTTGTTCGTAAGGATCGAGCCCGTCGCAGCGAGCACGGCCGGCGACGCGAAGTTCTCACTGGCAATCAGCTGAATCGTCGTGGTCTGGCGTTCCCACTCCTTGGCGAGGAGCGACGTGACTTCCTCGTCGTTCTTGATCCAGGCGTCAAAGGGTGAGGAGGTCATGGCTACCTTTCGTGATCGACGAGCAGTCGGTCGAGTTCGTTGATCTTTTCGATTCGTTCGATGTGACGACCGACACCGGGTGTGGCGTCGAGCCACGCGCGAAGTGCCTCCTCGGCGACGACGCGACCGGTGATGCGCGCCCCGAGACACAGCACGTTGGCGTGGTTGTGCTCGCGCGCGAGATGTGCGGAGGTGACATCGTGGACGGTGGCCGCGCGGACCCCGGGAACCTTGTTCGCGGCAATCGCGATGCCGATCCCGGTGCCGCAGATACACACACCCAGGTCGGCCTCGCCCGACGTGACGCTGCGTCCCACGGCGGCGCCGTAGTCGGGGTAGTCAACGGAGTGCTCGGCGTTGTACGTACCGAGGTCGAGGACCTCGTGGCCCCAGTCCTGCACGGTCGAAGCCAGGTGGACCTTCAGGTCGTAACCGGCGTGGTCGGAACCGAGGGCGATACGCATCGAACCAACCCTACCGTCGCCAATGAGGACGTTGAAGGTGCGGCAATACTTCATGAGGTGAGATATCCACCACGCACTCCCGTTTTGATCGGCGTCGGACAGGTAACGGAACGACCGACGCCTGGTGCCACGTACGCGTCGCGCAAGACGCCACTGGACCTCATGGTCGAAGCGCTCGAGCGGGCCGCGACCGACTCGGGAGCGGGCAGGCGCGCGCTCGAGACGATCGACGAGATCGTCGCCATCAGTTCCTTCACCTGGCACACCGCCGACCCCGCGCTCCTCGTCGCCCAGCACCTGGGACTACGCGGCGTGACCACACGGCTCACGTCGGTCGGCGGCAACACCCCGCAACGTCTCATCCATGAATCGGCGCGTCGGATGCTCGCGGGCGAGTTGACCTGCATCGCCGTCGTGGGGTCTGAGGCGATGTACTCGCGTCTTCTGGCGCGACGCGAAGGTCGTGACGTCGATTGGATGGTCCAAGACCGCGCAGTATTCAGCCCCGTCACCTCCTCTGAAGACGCCGCACCGCTCACCGCCGCCGAGTACGAGCAGGGATTGAACCTTCCGACGAACATCTACCCGCTCTTCGAGAACGCCCGACGTGCGCGAAAGGGTTGGTCGTTGGACGAACACCGTCGGCGCCTCGGGGCGCTGTGGTCCAATTTCGCCAAGGTCGCGGCCGACAATCCCTACGCGTGGATCACGAACGCGCCGAAAGCTAATGAGATCACCCGCGTGAGTGAGCGCAATCGAATGGTCTCGTTCCCGTACACCAAGATGTTGATGGCGAACGTGCCCGTCGACATGGGTGCGGCCTACATCCTCACCACGTTCGAACACGCGTCGTCGCTCGGCATCGCCCGCGACGCCATGGTCTTCCCGGCTCGCGGCGCGGACGCCAATGACCATTGGCTCATCTCCGACCGCCCTGCGCTCGATGCGTCCCCCGCGATGTCGGCACTTTGGTCGTCGCTCCAGGAGATGGACGTTCGCGGCGGCGATCTGACGTCCCTCGACCTCTACAGTTGCTTCCCCACGGTGGTGCAGACCGCGTGTGACGTACTCGGCATCGACGCCTTCGACTCGCATTTCGTTCCCTCACTCACCGGCGGGCTCACCTTCGGTGGCGGTCCCGGCAACAACTACGTGACCCACTCAATCGCTTCGATGGTGGATGCGCTGCGTGCGAATCCCGATGGTCAAGGACTCGTCACCGCCCTCGGATGGTTCTGCACGAAACACTCGTGGGGCACCTACGCCACCTCGCCGCCAGCCGACGGCTTCCGGCACGCCAGCCCCCAAGAATCCGTCGATCGACTTCCCCGGTGCGTAAGCGAACAACGCGAGGGGCCCGTCACCGTCGAGAGCTACACGGTAACCCACTCCCGTGAAGGCACGCCGCAGCGCCTCATCGTCGCCGCGCGCACCGAGGACGACGTGCGCACGTGGTGTCACAGCACTGACGAAGGGACCATGGCCGATGCGGAGCGCGATGACCTCATAGGTCGCCGCGCGCCGGTGACCGGCGACGTCATCTCGTTCTAGTCGCGAAGCGTTGCTGGTCTCACGCCAAGACGCGTGCGATGTCCTCGGCGGTGATAGCGCCTTCTCGAACCACACGCCAGTGATTCGTCGTGACGTCGACGACAGCCGAGACGTCGCCCGAGCGTTCGCCGCCGTCGATCACGCCCGCCAACCCTGGGTTGTCGCGGAACTGCTCGAGCACTTCGTACGCACTGCGACAGGCCGGCTGACCGTGGAGGTTCGCACTCGAAACTGCGAGAGGACCGATCACCGCGATCATTCGACGCATCAGGTCATCGTCGGGAATGCGGAAACCGACCGTGTCGTTCTCGCTGCCCACGAGTTCCCCAAGCTCGTGGGGCACCGGCACAATGATGGTGAGGGCACCGGGCCAGAACGCGCGGCCCAGGCGGCTCGCGTACTCGTTCCATTCGGCGCCCAGATACGCAATCTGATCCACTGAGTCGACCAGCACGGGCACCGGCACGGTCGAGGGACGATCCTTCAGGGCGAACAGTCTCGCCACGGCACCGCGATGGCTCACCTCCGCCGCGAAGCCGTAGACCGTGTCCGTGGGGATGGCGACGATCTCCCCCGCGTCGAAGGCCGCGATCGCGGCGTCAACCTTGAGGAGCCGTGCCATCAACGCCTCGCAACGAGAAAGCGAGGATTGCCGAAAAGGTCGTCGAGGTCCGCGACGTGACGGAACTGCGCCTCACGCGCCGCCAGGAGCGCCGCCCCTCGTTGCATATTTCCATGTTCACATATAAGTAGGCCGTCGTGCGAAAGCCACGGTGGTGAATTTCGGACAATCGTCTCGACGTCCGAGAAACCGGCGGCCGATGAGGAGTCGTCGGCGACGAGCGCGCCGAGCGGTTCGTGGCGCAGGACCGGGTCGAGGATTTCGAACTCCGCAGCACTCACGTAGGGCGGGTTCGCCACGATGAGATCGATCGTTCCATGAAGCGAGGCGTCGAGGGCGTCAAACCACGACGACTCGACGAACGTGACATCGTCGAGGCCGTGCTTATGCGCATTCGAACGTGCGACGTTTAGGGCCTCGTTCGACTCGTCCACGCAGACGAGCGTCGCCGTCACGTGGCGCTGCGCGAGTTCCACCAGCAGGGAGAGCCCGATGGCCCCCGATCCGCACCCCAGGTCCAATATCGTCGGAGAACTTTGTGACGTCGCGTCGAACTCCTTGAGCGCGATCTCCACCAGTTCTTCGGTCTCGGGCCGTGGGATGAGGACGCGCGGATCGACGTCCAGGTCAAGTTGTCGAAAGGGCCAGTGACCGATGACGTACTGCAGCGGTTCACCGTTCAGTCGACGTTGGGCGGCGTGGCGTAGGGCGGCGATCGACTCGTGGTCGTTGGGCATGAACTCCTCGACCAGCCATCTCGCCTCGCGACGATTGAGGCCGGCGTCGATGAGTTCGGTCACGAGGTAGCCGTTAGCGCCCATCACTCTCACCGAGTTGACGTGCTCGCTTCTCGGCCAGGAGTGCGTCAACGTAGGGATCGAGGTACCCGGCGAGCACCGCGTCGAGGGTGTACGTCGTGAGGTTGATTCGGTGGTCGGTGACGCGATTCTCTTTGAAGTTATAGGTTCGGATCTTCTCAGATCGTCCCCCACTCCCCAACTGGGAGCGCTTGAGGTCACCCTGTTCACTCGCCTGGGCGTCCTGCGCGCTCTTCAAGAGCCGTGATCGCAACACGATAAGCGCTTTGGCTCGATTTTGGATCTGGCTCTTCTCGTCCTGCATCGAGACCACGATGCCCGTCGGCAGGTGCGTGATGCGAACGGCGGAGTCCGTCGTGTTGACGCTCTGGCCACCGGGACCCGAGGAGCGATAGACGTCGATCTTGAGGTCACTCTGATTGATGTCGACGTCGACCTCTTCGGCCTCTGGCAACACCGAGACGGTCGCCGAACTCGTATGCACGCGGCCCTTGGCCTCGGTGACCGGAACCCTCTGGACTCGGTGGACGCCAGCCTCGTGTTGGAGACGGAACCACGCGTCGTCCCCCTTTACGAGATAGATCGCTTCGTCGAGGCCGCCCTGCTCGGACTCGCGTTCTTCGATGACCTCGAGCTTCCACCCACGGATCGCCGCGTAGCGGCGATACATCTGGGCGAGGTCCGACGCGAAGAGGTTGGCCTCCTCCCCGCCCTCGGCGCCGCGTATCTCCAGGATGACGTTGCGACCCTCGTTGGGGTCGCGCGGTAAGAGGAGCGTCTCGAGCGCCGCTTCGAGTTCAGGCACCTTGGCTTCGGCGCTGTTCATCTCCTCGCGCCACAACTCACGGTCGTCGCCACTCGTCTCGTTGAACATCTCTTTCGCGGTGGCGACGTCGGCCCGAGCGGCCTTCAGTTCGAGCCAGGCGTTGTTGATCTCGGCGAGTTCCTTGTGACGCCTCGACAGGTCACGCAGACGCGTGAGATCGCTCGCAACGTCAGGTTCTGAGAGCGCAGCCTCGGTCGAACGAAGTTCGTCCTGGAGGGCGTTCAGGGTTTCGTCAACGGAGCGCACGGCAGGTGGAGGGCCCCTTCGGCCCTACGCCTTGGGAGCGCGCGCCTTGGTCTTCTGGGCGTAACGGCGCTGGAAGCGCTCGACGCGGCCACCGGTATCAACCAACTTCTGCTTGCCGGTGAAGAACGGGTGGCACTCGTTGCACAGTTCCACGGTCATCGACGACTTCGTCGACTGCGTCGTGAAGGTGTTCCCGCACGAGCATTTGACGGTCGCTTCGCCGTAGTTGGGGTGAATATCAGGCTTCATGAGTGCTCCTTGGTGCGGATAACGACTTTAGCGGAAAATCAACTGGTTGAAGCGGGACCGCGCGCGATCTCGGCCAGGAACTCGTCATTGGACTTGGTGGACTTCAACTTGTCGATCAAGAGTTCCAAACCGGCCGCCTCACGGCCTTCGGAGGCGAGTCCGTTGAGCACCCGGCGAAGTTTCCACACCTGGGGCAGGGCCTCGCGGCTGAAGAGCAGCTCCTCGTGGCGCGTCGAGGACGCGTTGACGTCGATCGCGGGGTAGATGCGACGCTCGGCCAAACGACGGTCGAGTCGCAGTTCCATGTTGCCGGTTCCCTTGAACTCCTCGAAGATCACCTCGTCCATCTTCGAACCGGTCTCGACGAGGGCCGACGCGATGATGGTGAGCGAACCACCCTCTTCGATGTTCCTCGCCGCACCGAAGAACTTCTTGGGTGGGTACAGGGCTCCTGAGTCGACACCACCGGACATGATGCGACCCGTGGCCGGGGCGGCCAGGTTGTAGGCGCGAGCGAGTCGGGTGATGCCGTCGAGGATGATCACGACGTCGCGGCCCTGCTCGACGAGGCGCTTGGCCCGTTCGATACAGAGTTCGGCCACGTGCGTGTGCTCTTCGGCCGGGCGGTCGAAGGTCGACGCGATGACCTCACCCTTCACGGTGCGCCGGATGTCGGTGACCTCTTCAGGTCGTTCGTCAACGAGCAGCACCATCAGGTGAACTTCGGGGTTGTTCGACTCGATCGACTGGGCGATCTGCTTCATGATCGTCGTCTTACCGGCCTTGGGCGGCGAGACGATGAGGCCACGTTGACCCTTGCCGATCGGAGAGAGCAGGTCGACGATGCGAGGGGTCAGGTCGGTCTTGCCCTCGTTCAGCTCGAGATTGAGCTTCTCGTCGGGGAAGAGCGGCGTCAGGTCCTCGAAACGGGGACGCAGTCGAGCGACCTCGGGGTCGACGCCCGCGACGCTGTCCACGCGAAGGAGCGCGGGGTACTTCTCATTGGACGCGGCGGGTCGAAAACCGCCGACGATGGTGTCACCCTTGCGAAGGTGGTAGCGACGTACCTGGTTGATGGAGACGTAGACGTCGTTGGGCGACGGGTGGTAGCTCTTGGTGCGCAAGAAGCCGTATCCATCGTCACGCAGGTCGAGCAGACCCTCGATCTCGATGAGTTCGCCCGCGTAGGGCTGATCGGCGTTGGGCATTGATTCACCGCCGAAGCGCTCGCGACCGTTGCGGTTGCGGCGGTTACGGCGATTGCGGCCGGCGCTGTCGTTCGTGAAGTCACGCGGTTGACGCTCCTGTCGCGGCTGCGCGTTCTGGCGCGGGTTCTGCGCGGGACGATCGGCGTTCGCAGAGGGTGCCGGTGCGGGCGCGCCTTCGGTCGTTGACTCGGTGGTCGTCTCGCTCTCGCGCGGCGCAGCGGCCGCGTCAGCCACGAACTCGCTGAGCAGTTCGTCGAAGTCATTGTCCGGTGTCGCGACCGTTCGGCGCGAACGAACCGCTCGGCTCGCCGGCTCGGGATCGTTGGTCGACGCGGGGGCGGGATCACCCATGATCGCTTCGATGAGGGAGGCCTTGGAAGCGCGCGCCGACACGTCGACGCCCTTTACCTTGGCGATGGTTTGCAGGTCTTCGCGAGTCTTGGACTCGAGATCTGACCTGTCTGGGGAGGGCCTTACAGCCATTGGTGTCCTTTCTCATTGCTCGCAAAAAATCCATGAGCAAAGAAGAAAATCGGGAAATGCCGTCTGGGAAGAGTTCCTCACTCCGGGAAAAGGCCGGACGCGGACGACATCACCAGTGTAGCCGAGGAGAGGGACAAAGTAAACGTATCGTCGAGGTCCTCTCCCTTTCGAACGGCGCAGTCGCCGAGCGGCCCCGCGCCAGCCAGTCCTTGGATTCTTCGACCCTGATCACCGACGGCGAGACCAGTGGCTACTTGACCTTGACGCGACTCGACGCTGTCGCGGCCTGGTCGAACATGTCGCCAGCGTATTTGGCCGTCACGGTGATCGCCCCCTTCTTGAAATGCTTGGGGGACGAGCATCTGGCGACACCGCCCGAGATTGTTGCGCTACAGAGTTTCGCCGGGCCCGCGCTGAACGTCACCGTCCCAGTTGATGACCCGAGTCCGGTGGCCACTATCTTGAGGGCGATTTCGGACACCACGTGCTTGATGTCCCGCGTCGACTGAGTGACCGTGAGATGAATCTTGTTGACCGCCTTGGAGAATGTCTCGCTGATCGCGAACGCTTGGTAGTTGCCGGTGCTGTCGCGGTAGAAACCTGCCGCGGTGCAATTGCCGAAGGTCGAACACGAGGTGGTGAGCACCGAGGCGTTACCCTCGGCGTTGAGTACGGCAGTGCCGGGCACCTCTTGCGCGTTTTGCCACGTGCCGTTCACTTCGTCGATGGTGAACGCCTGAGTGCTCTTCGCCGTGTCGCTGTAGAGACCGCCGGCGTCACAGTAGCCCGGCGACGTGCACGCCACATCGTTGAGGTTCGCGCCTCCGCCAACGTTCAACGCCGCACTTCCAGGCGCTTCCTCAATCGATCCCCACGTGCCGCTGACTTCGTCCACGACGAAGGCCTGTTCCGCTGAAGATCCGTCGGTGTAGTTCCCCACCGCGCTACACGATCCCGACGCCGTGCACGACAGGTTGAACACTGCCGACGCCCCGCCCGCGTTCATCGTCGCGATGCCCGGAAGCTCAGCCGCGCTGCCCCACGCACCATTGGCTTCGTTGACGGTGAACGCCTGGAGGTGTGTCGCCGAGTCCTTGTAGAACCCACCGGCGGCACAGTTCCCAACGGACGAGCACGAGAGACCATTGAATTCCATGTCGCCGCCTACGTTCAAGGTGGCGTCACCGGGCGTCTCTTGCGCCGGATTCCAGATGCCATTTTGTTCGTCGTCCACGAAGGACTGGGTAAGCGCCGACGCGTCGGTGTAGACCCCCACGCCCGAGCAGTTGCCGGCCGAGGTGCACGCGACTGACGACAGCGCCGAGACGGTGCCCGGGCTGAGCGTCGCGATGCCCGGTAACAGTACGGCGCTGTCCCAGGTGCCATTCACCTCGTTCAAAGAGAACGCCTGGAGGTGCGCGGACGCGTTCGCGAAGGTGCCGCCAACCGTGCAGTTGCCCGCGGACGCGCAGGACACCGTGAACGCCGATGCCACGCCGTCCGAGTTCAAGAACGCCGTACCCGGCGCTTCGATTGCCGAACCCCACGTGCCATTACTCTCGTTCACCACGAAGGCCTGCAGTGCACCGGCCTCATCGGTATAGTCGCCGACGGCGGTGCAGTTCCCCGCCGACGGACACGAGATCGAATTGAAGGAGGCGGTGGCGCCGGTGTTGAGGATCGACGTACCGGGAATCTCGATGGCGTTGCTCCACGTGCCGGCGATCTCGCTCGACACCCAGAGCTGCTGGTGGCCCGCGCCATCGGTGTAAAAGCCGCCCGCACCGCAGTTGCCCGGTGACGCGCACGAGACACCATCGACCTCGTCGTTGCCACCGGCGTTGAGGCCCGCGGTCCCCGGGATTTCGAGCGCGGCGCCCCAACTTGCACTCTCGGAATGTGATCGAAGTGTCGCGAGCGCCTGGACCAGTGGTGGCGTCGCCGCGCCGGCCCGCGCGCCAATACCCACCACGAATGTGCCCATGGCCAGGAATGAAAACAGCACTCTCATACAGCGTGGCACCAGGCCCCCCTAGCCGGGACGTTCGCTGGAGCATCCCTCGGAGGGAGCCTACGGGACTTCATAAGCCCCGTCTCATCGGCCCCCTCGATGAAGGTCAAATCCCAGAAGCGGGCGCACGTCGAATGGCGTCGCGGCCTCAGAGTCAAGTCGTACTGGCACCACTCACCTTCGAAGGGTGACCTCCTGCACGGCGAACGTCATCGGGAGAAGAATTCGTGGAAGGAGGCACGATGACTGAACCTGCGCGCGATACGACGGACCGATGAACACGAAGACGGCGCGCGTGTGTTGGTACTGGTTCCGTGGAAACATAGGGCGTCGCTGGGCGAATTACGTGACGATCATGCTGCTCGTGGGTGCCGTTGGCGGTCTCGCCCTCGGATCGGTGTCCGCGGCACGTCGTACACAGTCGTCGTACAACACATTCCTCGCGAGCACTAATCCCTCGGACTTGGAGGCGACGTTGTACGCCCCCAACATCGCGTCAGAGCTCGCTCGACTCCCGCACGTGCGACACGTCGCCGTCGCGTCCTACTCCGTCAATGCGTTCCCCGCTGGCCCACATGGCATGCCAGCATTCCCGACACCGCTCGCCAACGGGATCGTCGCGAATACGGGAAGCTTGGAGGGCGAATACTTCACCCAGGACCGGGTGGCGGTCGTACGCGGTCGTATGGCCGATCCCAAAAAGTCCGATGAGTTCGTGGCCGACGCCGTGGCCGCCAAGGCGATGGGCTGGCACCTTGGCGAGCGCATTCCGATGTACTTCTATACCGACGCTCAGGCCAACGTCGCGAGCTTCGGCCACAAGTACACGAAGCCGTCCGCGAGTTTGACCATGTACCTCGTCGGCCTGGTGATCCCCAACAACGACGTGTTGCTCGACCAAGTCGACCGCCTGCCAGCACTCATCATCTTCACACCGGCCCTCACGAAACTGATCGTCAACAACGGTCCGCACTACAACAACTATGCACTTCAATTAAAGGGCGGCACCCGTGAACTCTCGGCGGTGGAACGAGAGATCATTGACGCTCTCCCACCGGGCACGACCTATAGTTTTCACGTCAATTCGGCAATCGCCGCTGAGGTCAATCGCTCGCTGGAGCCAGACTCGATCTCCCTCGGCGTGTTCGGGCTGATCGCCGGTCTCGCCGCCCTCATCATCGCTGGCGGCGTGATCGCCCGCGGTCTCCAGCAAGAGTCCGCGGATATTGAGATCCTGCGCGCGCTCGGAGCACCTCGCGCTATGTCGACGCTCGCCCGTCTTCTTGGACCATTGGCGGCCGTCGTCGTCGGTGCGGGACTCGCGGTCGCCGTTGGCGTCACGCTCTCGCCATTGACCCCAATCGGCCCCGTGCGCGCCGTCTATCCCCACGGAGGTTTCGCCTTCGACTGGCCAGTGTTGAGCATCGGCTTCGGTGCACTGTTGCTCATCCTCAGCGCGATCACCGTGGGACTCAGTAGTCGACGATCGTGGCGGACTTCCCAGCGCACTCGACGGACTGGGCTTCCAATGATCTCGCGTTCGAGTCGCCTCGCCGCCGACGTTGGTCTCCCCGTGACGTCGGTGGTCGGACTTCGCTTCGCACTCGAACGATCCAGCGAACGAGACGCGGCCCCGGTACGCTCGGCTCTCGTCGGCGCGGTGCTCGCCGTCACCATCGTCGTGACAACACTCACGTTTGGAAGCAGCCTCGACACCCTCGTCTCTCAACCACCGTTGTACGGGTGGAACTGGAACTACGCGATCACTTCGAACGGTAATGGCGTACCTCCGCAAGCGGCGGCCCTCCTCAACAAGGATCCCTACGTCGCTGCGTGGTCGGGCGACAATTTTGCGAACGCCCAGTTCGATGGGGTGACGGTGCCGATCATCTTGACGACCTACCACGCGAAAGTGACCGCACCCCTGCTGTCGGGTCACGAGATAACCGGACCCAAGCAGGTCGTGCTCGGTGCCGAGACCTTGCAAGTTCTGCACAAACGTCTCGGACAAACGGTCATGCTCTCCTACGGCACGAAGAAGGACTACCCGGTCTACGTGCCGCCGACGCGTGTGACGATCGTGGGCACTGCGACGTTGCCGGCGATAGGGGGCGTGCTGTCGCTTCACACGTCGATGGGCGTCGGCGCGATCGTTCCGCTCAGCATCGAACCGCCCGCGTTCAAGAAATTCCTTCACTCGAAGTACGAGGCACTCAACGGATTCGCGACCGACCTCGTCCGCCTTCGAAGAAACGCCCCGACGGCGCTCGCACTGGCGTCACTTCAAAAGATCGCCCGTTACGGAGAGAAGCTCTTCGAAGCGACGCCCAATGCTGGTGGCAGTAGTGACTCTGTCCAGTCGGTGCTGTATCCGGCGGAGATCGAGAACTATCGAACGATCGGTGTGGTGCCCGATCTGCTCGCGCTCGCCCTCGCACTGAGCGCAGTGGTCGCGCTGGGGTTGACCTTGGTGGCGTCGGTGCGCCGTCGACGCCGCGACCTCGCACTGCTACGCACTCTCGGCTTCACCGGCCGACACCTGTTGTCCACCGAGGCCTGGCAGGCGTCGGTAGCGGGCGCCATCGGCATACTCTTTGGTATCCCACTGGGCATCCTCACCGGTCGATGGTTGTGGACACTCTTCGCGAACAACATCTACGCCGTGCCGCGGCCGACGGTCCCTCTCCTCGCCCTGGTGACCGTCGCGGTGAGTGCGTTGGTGCTCGCCAATGCGGTGGCAGCTCTCCCGGGACGAAGTGCCGCGCGGACCTCCGCGGCGCAGGTCCTTCGAGGAGAGTGAGTCCTACGCCGAGAGTTTCGCGAGCAACGCCTTGAGCGTCGCGTCGACAACGTCGGGATTGACGCTCGTCTGGACCGCGGTATCGGGGTCCTTCAGTCCGTTGCCGGTGAGGACGCACACGACGGTCGAGTCCTTCGGGACGCCATACTTGATGATGCCCGCGATCGACGCCGCCGACGCCGGCTCGCAGAAGATCGATTCGTGACGCGCGACGTAGCGGTAGGCGTCGAGGATCTCGTCGTCGGTCACCGCGCGGATGTCGCCGAGTGACTCGTGGATGACCTCGAGGGCCGGTACCCAACTCGCGGGATTGCCAATGCGGATCGCGGTCGCGATCGTCTCGGGGTTGGTGACCGGGTGGCCCAGCACGATGGGCGCGGCCCCGGCGGCTTGGAATCCCCACATCTTGGGGAGAGCCTTGCATCGCTCGGCGAAGTGGTATTCCGTGAACCCACGCCAGTACGCCGTGATGTTGCCGGCGTTGCCGACGGGGATCGAGAGGATGTCGGGGGCCTTGCCGAGGACGTCGACGATCTCGAAGGCCCCAGTCTTCTGCCCTTCGATGCGGTCGGGGTTGATCGAGTTGACGATCGTGATCGGCATGTGCTGGGTGAGTTCGCGCGCGAGGTTCAGTGCCTGGTCGAAGTTGCCCCGAATCTGGAGGACTTTCGCCCCGTAGACGATCGCCTGGGCGAGCTTTCCCTGGGCGATCTTGCCCTCGGGAACCAGCACGACGCAGTCCATACCGGCCTTGCCCGCGTACGCGGCGGCCGAGGCCGAGGTGTTGCCGGTCGATCCACAGATGACGGTCTTGGCACCGTTGGCCTTCGCCTTGGTGATGGCCATCGTCATGCCACGGTCCTTGAACGAACCCGAAGGATTGAGACCCTCGAATTTCAACCAGACATCGGCACCGAGCCGCTCGGAGAGCCGATCGGCGTGGATCAGCGGGGTGTGACCTTCCTGGAGGGTGATGACCTCGTCGACGCCCTCGAGGTCGAACCACTGTGCGTACTCGAGCAAGAGCCCTTTCCATCCGATCACTTGGTTCCTCCATCGATAACGCGGATGCAGGCGCCCACCGAGTCGACCGATCGATGGGTCGAGAGGTCCTTCACGGTGTTGGTGACGTGATCGGTCACGGCCATGTGGGTCAGGAACGAGAGACGCGCCTCGTCGCCAAATCCGGACTGCTCCATTGACTTGATCGAGACGCCGTTGTCACCGAAGATACCCGCGACCGCCGCGAGCACGCCCGGCTTGTCGAGCACGTCGATGCTGATGTAGAAGGCGCTCTCGAGTTCTCCGGCGGGCACGCTGTGCAACGTGCGGTCGACGCTGAAGGGCACGTCGTGACGCCCACTGACCCGATTGCGAATCGCGTCGAGCAGGTCGCCGAGTACTGCGGTCGCCGTCGGCTCGCCGCCCGCGCCCTGTCCAAGCCACATCAGGGGTCCGCTGCGCTCACCTTCGACGAAGACGGCGTTCATCGCTCCGTGCACTGACGCGAGCGGGTGCTCTTCGGGGATCATCGCAGGGTGAGCCCGACGCGAGATCCCCGACGCCCCAACTCGTTCGGCGACACCGAGCAACTTGATCACGTAGCCCGAACGATGGGCGAATTCGACGTCCAACGAACGCACGCCGGTGATCCCTTCGCGCGTGATCGTCTCACCGGCGAGTTCGGTCCCGAAGGCGAGCGACGAGAGGATCTGCACCTTGGCCGCCGCGTCGAATCCGTCGACGTCCGCGCTCGGGTCGGCCTCGGCGAAGCCGAGCGACTGCGCCTCCTTCAGCGCCGTCGCGAAACTGCTCCCCTCGCTCGACATCTTGGAGAGGATGAAGTTCGTCGTGCCGTTCACGATGCCCATGACCCGGTTGATCCGCTCGCCGGCCAGCGACGTACGCAGGGCGCGAAGGATTGGGATGCCGCCGCCGACCGCCGCTTCGTAGAAGAGGTCACAACCGTGCTGATCGGCGAGTTGCGCGAGCTCGGTGCCGCACTCGGCCATCAGCGCCTTATTGGCGGTGACGACCGAGACCCCACGTCGAAGCGCCGTCTCGATGTAGATGCGCGCGGGCTTGATCCCGCCGGCCAGCTCGACCAGAATATCGAGGTCGTCGCGCGCGACGAGACCCGCGACGTCGTCGGTCAGGAGCTCCTTGGCCACGCCCTTTCGGCGTTTGTTGAGGTCCCGGACGCCAACCCCCACCAGCTCGAAGGGGCCGGTCGCGGCGTCAAGGAGCGCCTCGTTCCTCGTCGGATCGTTGAGGAGTTGCACGAGGGCCGATCCGACGTTGCCGGCACCGACGATTCCCACGCGAATGAGCGGCTTGTTCACCACTCAAGGCTAACGCAACGACTCAGCCGCTCCCGCCCTACATCTCGAGCGCGGCCATGTCGTCAAAGGTCTCTCGGCGCAGCACTTCGCGCGCCTCGCCGTCGAGCACGAACACCACCGCGGGACGCGGGACGCGGTTGTAGTTCGACGCCATGGAGTAGCCGTAGGCGCCGGTGACGGGCGTCGCGATGATGCTGCGCGCACCCGTCGAGGCGGGCAGCCATGCCTCGTCGATCAAGACGTCGCCGCTCTCGCAGTGCTTGCCGACCAGTCGGACGTTCTGCGGTCGAGTAGCCAGTGGCTGGCTGACGTCGAAGGCCTCGTACCCCGATCCGTAGAGCACGGGTCGCGGGTTGTCACTCATACCACCGTCGACGGCCATGTACGTGCGCTGCGCGACCGGTTTGACCGACCCGACCTGGTAGAGAGTCAGCGCGGCCTGGGCGACTATTGCGCGCCCCGGTTCGGCGAGCAGTCGGACGTTCGTGTCGAGACCCACTTCCAGTGCCGCGGCGCGAAGGGCGTCGCCCCACTGGCTGATTGACGGCGCACTCTCGCCCGCGACGTAGGCGACACCGAGTCCTCCCCCAACGCAGAGTTCGTCGAAGTCGTCCTCGGCGATGAAACTCGCCAGGATCGAAAGCGACTCGACGAAGCCAATGAGCTCAAAGACCTGCGAACCAATGTGCGCGTGTACGCCGTGCACCGTGATGCCGGGAATGGCACGAAGCGCCTCGATCGCCGCACGCGCGTCGCCCGTCGCGACCGAGAAGCCGAACTTCGTGTCCTCCTGCCCCGTGCGAACGAACTCGTGCGTGTGGGCCTCCACGCCAGGTGTCACGCGCACGAGACAGTTAAGCGGCGTCGACTCGTTCACCAACGAAGCCAATAACGTGATCTCCTCGAAGTTGTCAACGACGACACGATGTACGCCCACGGCGATGGCACGTTCGAGTTCGTCGGCAGACTTGTTGTTGCCGTGCATGATGACACGATGCGCCGGCACACCTGATCGCAGCACGAGGTCCAGCTCTCCCCCGGTCGCCACGTCGATACAGAGTCCCTCCTCGAAGGCGATGCGCGCCATGGCGCCGCACAGGAACGACTTGGACGCGAACGCCACACCGTCGTCGAACGATGCCGCCGCTTCGCGACACCGTGCGCGAAGGGTCTCCTCGTCGTAGACGAACAGTGGGGTGCCGTAGATACCGGCGAGACCACGCAGCGACACCCCTCCCACCAGCACGTCATTCTCCATCAACACTGCCGTGTCAGCCAGCAACGAGTTGAGGATCGGCTCTGCAGTCATAGATGAACATTACGAGTTGCGCGCGCACGATTCGATACGCGACCCGCTTTCTCGGTTGGTGAGACCGCGCCGGCGTCGACGTCGGTTCTTCGTTTCGTTCAGGAATTCGAGGTCCACGGCGCGGGTGGCGGCGCTGCCAACTGCGACGGCGCCATGGGTCCCGCGGGCCATTGGGCCAGTTGCGCTTGGGACGGCGCTCGGGACGGCGCCGCGGACGGCGGGAGTGGCGGGACGTCGATCGCGACCGGCGTATTGAACGTCGTCGGCATCGCCCACGGGAGTTCGCCCGATTGCGGCGCGGTAAAGCTATTGGGCGAGTACCAGTTGGCCGGATGCGTGTCGTTCAAGAGCCCGGTCTTCATGAAGGTGAGACCGAGCAACTGCGCACAGAAGAGCGTGGCCTCGCCCGAGGAGATGTTGTACAAATGACCGACGATGTAGTTGAGGGCCATGTCAAGTATCGATCCGAAGGGTCGATTCTCGTACTCGGCCACGACGCTCTCCATTGGGCCGTTCAACTTGGACGAGAGATCGCCGTTGAGTTGCACGTAGTACGGCAAGTCGCCGTAGTGGTAACGAATCATCTGGGTCGCCTCGAGCGCCCAACCGAGTTGCGCACCACCGTGGAGCACCTTCAAGGGGTCGGGTGATTTGATCGTGGGGTCTTCACAGATGGCGTCGGGCGCCTCCTGCCACATCATCGGAGGTTCGTTGGGGTCCGGGCGATAGATCATCGTGGAGTGGCTGAACATGCCGCCCGAGACGACTTTGATCCAATCGCTCTGCACCGACGAACCGACGAAAAGAATGAGGTCACCGGTTTGCATTTGGGGCTCGAGGTCGGCCCACGGGGTTGGCGCAGTGTCGGTCATCACTATCCTCCAGGTTCGCTGATTACACACGTGGTGGTACATCGCGTCCGTGGGGAAGAACCCTGATGAGATTACAACTCTTGTCGTAGGCTTGCTCAAAATCCCGATGGCGGGAGGAGGTCACGTGACGCACAGCGTTGTCGACTCCTCGCGGACCGACGAAGTCGACGTCGTCGTGCTCTTTACTGACATCGAGGAATCGACCCCGAAATGGGAGACGGCCTTTTCCGCGATGTCAGTGGCGCTCCAACACCACGACGCCATTTTGTCCACCGCCGTCACTGAGTTCCGAGGCCAGGTCCTCAAACACACCGGCGACGGGATGGTCGCGATCTTCGACGACGTCCCCGCCGCGGTGAAGACGGCGATCGAGACGCAGCGTCGTCTCGCCCGCGAGGATTTCAGCGCCGTCGGCGGTCTCACCGTTCGGATGGGCGTCAACACCGGGCGGGCCCAGCGACGCGATGGCGACCTCTACGGACCCACCCTCAATCAGTGCGGTCGCGTTATGTCCGCTGCACATGGCGGCCAAATCATCGCGACGTCGGCCGTGGCATCGGTCCTTCGAGACGACCACGCGAGCTGGTGTGCATCGCTCGACGTCGGCCTGCTCGACCTAGGTGTCCACCGATTCAAGGGACTGTCCAATCCCGAGCGAATATTTCAGGTCACCCATCCCGATCTTCGACATTCGTTTCCAAGTCCTCGTTCGCTCAACGCACTGATCGGAAATCTGCCGTCAGCGCTGCCGAACTTGTTCGGCCGCGAGGAACTGGTCGAGGAACTCGTGGAGATGGTGTCGCTTCCTCCGGTCACCACCTTGACCGGGCCGGCGGGCGTCGGCAAGACCAGCGTCGCGCACCACGTCGGTCAATTACTCATCGACCGCTACCCCGACGGCGTGTGGACCGTCGACCTCTCACTCGTGACGAACAGCGCCGGGGTCGCCACCGCCATCGCACAGACGTTGGGCATTGCTCCACGTCTCGGCCAAAGCCTCGAGGAAACGTTGAAGGACGCCCTCGGCGTTCGGCGGGCGTTGATCATCTTGGACAATGCCCAACGCCCTCGCGAGGGTGTCGCGACATGTCTCAATCAGATCCTGGTTCACGGCTCACCCGTTCGTATTTTGGCCACGAGTTTCTCGCCCGTCGGCGTGAGCGGCGAACAGCGACTTCGAGTGGTTCCCTTTGAAGTACCTTCCGACGTCGACCTTCGCGACATTTCGGCCGCGCAGAGCTGGCCGGCCGTCCAGCTCTTCGTCGACCGTGCCCGAGCCGTGTCACCTGGTTTTTCGACCAACGAAGAAAATCTGTCGGACGTGGTCTCCATTTGTGAGCGACTGGACGGACTACCGCTGGCGATTGAACTTGCAGCGGCCAGAGTCGAGCTACTTTCGCCCCGCCAGATCGCGACCCGCCTGTCCCAACGATTCCAACTGCTGCAATCTCCAGCGGGACCGATCGACCGGCACCAAGCCCTGGTGACCGCGCTGGCGTGGAGCGTCGAACTCTTGAGTCCCGAGGCGAAGGAACTCTTTACTTGCTTAGGGGCGGTGGCGGCGACGTTCGATCTCGAAACGGCGTGCGCTGTCGTGAACCGCGGCGAATTCGATGTCATGGATCGTCTGAGTGAACTCGTCACGAACTCCCTCGTTGTCGTGGACTTTCGTGACGATGGAGTGCGCTATCGAATGCTCGAGAGTCTTCGACTCTTCGCCGAGGCGCAGCTTGAGGTTGAGGAGTACCACGACGAGGTACGCGGACGCCACGCCAGTCACTTCGCAAGCTTCGCTTCGGACATGCGCAAAGCGATGTGGGGTATGGGCGGACTCGAACTGGTGAACGCGGGCGTGCTGGCACTCGCCGACCTTCGACGAGCCTTCGAGTTCTACCTGGCGCGCGACACCGCCGCCGCGCTCAAGATGACGACCGACCTTTACGCGTTATGGATCTTGCGAGACCTCGGCACCGAAGGCGTTGGCTGGTTCGGCGACGTCGTGGAGGTCTTGGGTGGCCTCGACGACGCCGCACCAACGAGTGCGCTCGTCGTAGGACTCGACGACGCGGGGACCCTCGCCTGGATGATCGGCGAACAGACCCTCGCCGACCGCTACCTCCAGGCGTGCTTGGCCATGGCGGAGCGTCTCGGTGAAGAGGACCCACCGAAGGCACTCATCCGAATTGGCACGATCAAGTGGTTGGCCGGCGACGACGTAGAAGGTCGCCGTTTGTGTCGAAGGGCCCTCGAGCTCTCAGCGGCCCGAGGCGGGGAGACCCAAATGGTGGTCGAGCGGACCCTTGGTGCGGTCCTTTCACTCTGCGGCGATCGAGAAGAGGGTGCAGCTATCTGTCAGCGGGCGGTCGAACGTGCGCGAGGCACCGATCTCTGGCTCACGTCGGCCCTCACCAACTACGTGTGGTCGTGCTTCACGTTGGACGCCGACGCGGCGGTCACGGCCGCGCGAGAAGCGGTGGCCGAGGCCACGCGGCTCGGATCGTCCTACTACCTCGGCGGTGCGTGGGCCGGGCTCGCGCTCGCCAACTGGGAATTGGGTGATGTCGCAGGAAGCTGTCGGGCCTGGGCGGAGGCCATTGAGAATCAACTCAATAGCGGAGCCAAGAGCAACGTCCTGGTATCTCTTGGTCGGATGAGTGACGCGATGTTGGACGTTGCGCCGGCGGTCGCGACGACGTTGGTCGCCGGAGCGGCCCGTCAGCCGGGTCCGGGACCCGATGGCACGTGGCGAGACGTTCGACTCGCGATGCTGCAAAAGCGATTCGGTGATGAATTTGCCGACCTTCATCTTGATGCGGCTTGGGAAAAGGGTGTTGAACTGACCATTGACTCGCTGGTACGTCTGGCACGAGCGGCGGTAGATGAGATATTTCCGCCAGCGACCTGATGCATGCTCTGCGACCACACCAAAGCCGACTCGTATCTAAAGCGGCGCGGGGCTTCGTACATGTTTCATGTCCCCCGATACACTGACGAGATCGGGCGAAAGCCAATCCAGCCCTCGTAGCTCAGTGGATAGAGCATTGGCCTCCGAAGCCATGTGCGCAGGTTCGACTCCTGTCGGGGGCACGCAGTCACTCGTGGGGCATCGACGCAACGCGACTCTTGACTTATCGTTCTCATCGCCGACTTCGCACACTGCACTACCTTTGGGGAAGTGTCCAGTGCCCTGACGTTGCACGAAATCGCTCAACGCGCGGGCGTCTCGATCGCGACGGCGTCGCGCGTCGCCGCTGGGCTCACTGGTGTTCGAGACGACACCCGACGCCGTGTGCTGGCGGTGATGGAGCAGGTCGACTACTCACCGGACCCGTTGGCAAGAGCACTCGCGGGAGGCGGCGGGGATCAATTGGCCCTGGTGATCGTCGCCAGCCCCGAAACAGTACGTGACGACCCTCACTTCGCGCGCGTCATCGCAGCCGCGGTGAATGAAACTCTCCGCCACTCCCTCTTGCTCACGATCCATCTCACAGACGAGTCGAACCTCGCCGACTTGCCTCCGTTCGTCGGCGATCGTCGATTCGTTGGTGCGCTCATGGTCAACGCCACCGCGAAGATGATGCGCGACCAACGACCTGCGCAACGTCGATGTCCAATGGTGTCACTTGGTCGATCTGCGTCAAGCGTACCTTTCGTCGATCCGGAGAACGTCAAGGGCGCGATGGACGCCGTGCGCCATCTGATGGATCAAGGACGCACTCACATCGCCCACGTTGCGGGACCGGCCAGCAACCCTTGCGCTCGGGACCGTCTCTTGGGCTATCGGCGTGCCGTCAGCGAGGCCGGTATGGCGCCACTCGTGGTAAACGCCGACTTCACGAGTTCGGGGGCCGAGCGCGCCGTCAGACGCCTGCTGACCCGCTGGCCCACGATCGACGCGTTGTTCGCCGCTTCGGACCTGATGGCTGCGGGCTCGATGCGCGCCGTCACGGCGTCTGGCCGAATGATCCCTCACGACGTCGCCGTCGTCGGCTTTGACAACTCGCTGCCATCGAGCATGTCGTCGCCGACCCTCACGACGATGCATCAACCGGTCGAAGAAATTGTCGCGATCGCGATGCAGACGCTTGTCGCACCACCCCACGAACGCCCGCACGAGCAACACCTCCCAACCCAACTCATCGTTCGCGAAAGTTCGGCTGCGTGACCTGATTTGAGGACTTGATTCGGACGTCGAGATTGCACGATGCCACCGAACGCCGTTCGTAACTCTTGGCGGGCCGCACACCTTCTCGGCCACCGAGGACGGCTGCACGGCCAATCTCTTGACGTCGCAAAATCGCTCACGCGTGCGACTACCAGACACCTGGGAGAAGCCGATACCTGGACTGAGCAGTGAACTGCTTGTAGGGATCTGGATGGGCCACTGCCAAGAGTTGCTCTTCCACGCGAATGCGATACAACTGAAGGCCGCAGACGCCGATTGCTCCCATCAGATAGGCGACGCGAGGGTCACTCAGGACGACACCCGTCATCATCAAGATTTCCGCGAGGTACATCGGGTGGCGTATCCACCTATATGGTCCCGTGACCACGAGCGAACGTGCTTCGGGGACGATTGAGAAGTTTGAGCCCAGACTCACGAGCGCTGCCACTGCCAAGGATGCACCGACCGCCGCAGTCAAGAGTCCGGTCTGATAGGTGCGCACCGTCGCTACCCAGGCCATCGGCCCTCTCGGAAAGAGCCCCACCACCACCAACAGGAAGCTCGCGCTCAACGCGGCCGCCTCCACTGGTGCACGACGATCACGAAGTCGCGGACCCTTCGATCTCAGAAGGGCGACTGCCGCACCAACCATGAAGGAGCCGTAAAGAATCTCCCGCATGACGTCGACCGCGATGGACCAATCCGGGTTTGACGCGATAAGTACAGCTCCGTGTAAGGCGTCGAGAGACTGAACGACGCCAAGCCACCCCAAAACCGCCGCCGGAGCGAACCTGACCAGCGCCTGCTGCACGGCCCCGGTGCAGCGCCCATGCACGTCGAGGAAGCGGCCGATTCGCTCAGATCTCAGCCCGTCGACGAGTCGCGCCGACCGGTCGTTCACGGAAATGCACCACCGCCAAATCCAGTCGAAGTGACGCCCTTCTCCGTGTCAGAGATCGACGTCGCCTGCACGTTGCCACTCTTCTCTTTGGTCCCCTGCACCGTCACCGTGTCACCGGGTCGCAACCCGGCGAGCGTCGTCGTCGCGTTTCGATCTATGGTCGTCGAAGAGTTCACTTTGACGGCCACGAGTGTGCCACTGGACGTCGTTACGTAGAGCGTGGGGCCGACGATATCGGTCACGGTGCCCGAGGTCATCTTCGCTTGCGCCTTGGCGATTGCGCTGAGTCCACTTGGTGCGCCCGCGCCGGCGCCGAACAGGTTGTTCAGCGACGGCGTGGCGGACGACGACTGACCTCGCTGCAGGTATGCTCCCAGCCAGAGTCCCACGACCATGACCAACACCGCCATGAGCACGGTGACGAACCACGGCGCGCGGAACCCCTTCGATGGCGTGTGTTGAGGCCACTCCTCGGTTTCGTCACCGAACAGAAGGTCGAAGCCCTCTTCGATCGTGGTATTCGTCTCTTGGTTCGTCATACGATCCTCTTTCGCTCTATTCGTATCGCAGCGCGTCGATCGGGCGCAGCGACGCAGCTCGATGGGCGGGGTAGAACCCCGCCACGATGCCCACGGAGATGGCGACGCCGAGGGCAAGGGGGATGGAATAGGACGCCAGCACGGGCGTCACGCCGTCGATCTTGAAGTGCGACACCAAGATCCCCGCAATCGCGCCGAAGATCCCTCCAAGGAACGAGATCACCGTCGACTCGATGAGGAACTGCGTAAGAATCACTCGTCGTCGGGCGCCAATCGCCTTGCGGATGCCGATCTCTCGGGTTCGCTCGGTGACCGTCACGAGCATGATGTTCATCACGCCGATCGCGCCCACGAGGAGCGACACCGCGGCCACCCAGCCCAGGAGCGCAGTAAAGGTCTTGGAACTCGACGTGGCGGTCGAGAGCAGACTTGCCGAGTCGATGACCGTGAACGGAAGATTCGTCACCGTCGTGTCGTTGAGCGATGCCAACGTGCTCTCGACTTCGCTCTCCGCCAAAGAAAGCGTCGCTGACGACTTGCCCTGGACCAACAACTCCGAGAAGGTCGCCGATTCGCCGGTGAGTTGGTCCTGCACGGCCGTGTAAGGAGCGATGGCCACGGCGTCTTGGTTGCTGAGCCCACTGGAGCCCTTTGACGCGAGGAGTCCCACGACGGTGAACTCCGAGGACCCGAGTTGAATCTGCTTACCGAGGGGGTCGGATCCCGCCGCGAAGAGTGCGCTCGCCACCGACGTGCCGATGTCGATCACTGGGGCCCGGTTGGCGACGTCGGCGCGAGTGATGGACCGCCCCGCCGACACCGTGTAGTTCTCGGCCGCGAGGTACGACGCGGTCGATCCGATAACTGACGTCGAGTAGCTCGACCCGCTGTACGTCGCGGTCACGCTCGTGGTCACGACGGGTGACACTGACTTCACGTCGGGATCATTGAGTGAGTTCGACAACGCGCTCACCGACGCCTCGTTGAGGGTCGAGTTTCGAATCTTCGTGCCGCTCGATGAACCCGAGCTCGCTCCGCTGAACACCGTCAAGGTGTTGGATCCCAGACTCTCAATGGACTTCTCGATGGACTGAGAACTCCCCGTGCCGATAGCGAGGAGCACGATGACCGACGCCACACCGATGAGCACTCCGAGCATCGTGAGCATCGTTCGTAGCCAGTTCGATCCGATGCCGCGCACGGCCATGACGAGGTTCGCGAACGCTGACGACATCAACCGTCTTCTCCAGATTCCCCAAAGGTGTAGCGACCGGAAGGTGCGAGTTCGTACGACGCCCGGGACGAGGAGTCTTGTGGTCGGTCACTGACGACCTCGCCGTCGCGCAACACGACGACGCGCGAGGCGTACGCGGCGATTTCGGGTTCGTGCGTGATCATCATGATCGTGCGCCCTTGACCGTGAAGATTGGCGAACAGGGACATCACCTCGGCAGACGAGCGAGAGTCGAGGTTCCCGGTTGGTTCGTCGGCCAAGATGAGCGAGGGGTTGGTACACATGGCGCGTGCGATTGCCACCCGTTGCTGTTGTCCACCCGATAACTCGCTCGAAAAGTGGTGGTGGCGGTCAGCGAGTCCCACCATGTCGAGCGCGACCACCGCCCGTCGCTTGCGTTCCGCGGGCTTTACGCCCGAATAGACCATGGGCAACTCGACGTTATGGATCGCCGACATCCTCGGAATCAGATTGAAGCCCTGGAAGACGAAACCTATCTTCTTGTTCCGGATCCGAGAAAGGGACAGGTCGTCAAGATGGCGGATATTCACGCCATCGAGTCGATAGTGGCCACTGGTGGGCACGTCCAAGCAGCCCACGATGTTCATCAAGGTCGACTTGCCCGACCCCGAGGTACCCATGATGGCGATGAACTCACCCTTCTCAACGAGCAGCGAGATCCCCCGAATGGCGAGGACTTCGACACCGCCCATCGCGTAGCTCTTGACGATTCCCTGCAGGGCGATGATGGGCTGCGAGGCCCTGGGGTCGATGGCTCCCACACGAGGTGCCACGAC